>Ga0207880_1000046_pt1 | contig 62203 bp, 39 predicted proteins | sample MalvirmetagMSP91_FD_184226 | JGI IMG/M metagenome (GOLD analysis project Ga0207880, IMG submission 184226) | Marine viral communities from the Deep Pacific Ocean - MSP-91 (SPAdes) | ecosystem: Environmental > Aquatic > Marine > Oceanic | place: Pacific Ocean | collected 2011-04-27
CTGGTAGTAACCATCATTGGCAGGTACGCCGCCATTGGCGGTCACCGTTGAATTGATTGCCGGTGCCGTACAAGTGGCATTATCAAACAGTTCAACTGTGATGCCATTGACGCCTGGTTCTCCAGCATCTTGAAGACCATTCTGGTTGGTGTCATACCAAACAAAATCACCCAATGACAACTGGTCATCAAAACCAAAGTTCACACCCGTCACATCAGGAGTATTCACATCCAAATCAGGACCTTGCGTGGTGCTGGTGATGGGCGTATCACAGACACCCAGTTGCAGATCAGTTGTATCCACTTCTACCACATAACACAGGGCATTGCCTGCCGGTCCCACCGGCAAACCGCTGAACAAATAATCCCCGGTTGGGTTGTTGGTGCTGCTGACCACGGCCGTACCTGGCTCTGCACCATTGACGGTATTTGAACAATCCAAATCTTCATACAGAGTCACTGTGATGTCGGATAACAAGGCATCTCCATCGCCGGCATTGTAAGTGGCATTGGCATTGGTTGACGATTCGCACCACGCCAATCCAGCAATCGATCCGTTTCTGAATATACCCGCATCGATGGTTTGGTTGTCGTTGTTCAAGGCTATATTCTGCACTTGGCCGTTGCCCGGGTTGGCATCTGAATCAATGGCATCATCAACACCAAAATTCTGTAACGTGAACACATGGGCGGCAGGTAGGTTACTGAATTGCACACAGTAAGTACCGGCATCCAGGTTGAGGAACTGGTAGTAACCATCATTGGCAGGTACACCACCATTGGCCGTCAGTGTTGAATTGATCGCCGGTGCTGTACAAGTGGCATTATCAAACAGTTCAACTGTGATGCCGTTAACGCCGGGTTCTCCAGCATCCTGGAGGCCATTCTGATTGGTGTCATACCAAACAAAATCACCCAATGACAACAGGTCATCGAAGCCAAAATTTACGCCCGTGACATCAGGTGCATTCACATCCAAATCTGGACCTTGGGTGGTGCTGGTGATGGGCGTATCACAACTACCCAGCTGAGGATCAGCTGTATCCACTTCTACCACGTAACACACAGGGTTTCCTACCGGACCCACCGGCAAACCGCTGAACAAATAATCACCGGTTGGGTTATTGGTGCTGGTGGCCACCGCGGTACCTGGCTCTGCACCATTAACGGTGTTAGAACAATCCAAGTCTTCATACAGAGTCACTGTGATGTCGGATAACAAGGCATCGCCATCTCCGGCATTGTAAGTGGCATTGACATTGGTTGATGATTCACACCAAGCCAGTCCAGCAATCGATCCGTTTCTGAATATACCCGCATCGATGGTTTGGTTGTCGTTGTTCAAAGCTATATTCTGTACTTGGCCGTCGCCCGGGTTGGCATCTGAATCAATGGCATCATCACCACCAAAGTCCTGTACCGTGAATGCATGGCCGGCTGGCAAACCACTGAATTGCACACAGTAGGATCCCACCGCCAAACCACTGAATTGGTAATAGCCATCGCTGGCAGGCACACCGCCATTGGCCGTCAGTGTAGAGTTGATCGCCGGTGCCGTACAAGTGGCATTATCGAACAGTTCAACGGTGATGCCATTGACGCCTGGCTCTCCAATTTCCTGAAGGCCGTTCTGATTGGTGTCGTACCAAACAAAATCACCCAATAACAAATTTTGTTCAAAATAGTAATCATGAGTCAAATCATCGGGGTTGTCTTGAGTTAGCTGAGCCTGATTGGTCGCTGATGGACTGCCCAATGAATCACATGCCATCAAGTCCGGATCATTCACATCCACTTGACTGATATAACAGATGGGACTGCCAGAAGGACCGGTGTTTAGACCAGTAAATGAATAGTCACCATCACCCAGCGTGACTGTAGTGGCAATGGCAGCGCCATCTGCAGTACCGTCACAACCCAGGTCGTTGAACAAATCAACGGTGATGTTGTTCAAGCCTTCGCCAGCAGTGAACACCATATCACCGGCACCAACGGCGCCATCACACCAGACCTTATCTCCCACACTGCCAGGCACCGAAATACCCATATCCAGGGAATCATCATTGCTGGTTAAATCGAAACTGTTTAAACATAAGGTACCTGGGTCGACATCAGAGTCCAAAGCATCGTTCCCACCTTGGTTGATTGCACTGACCACAGCGCCGGCAGGCAGATTGGAAAACTGTAAAGAATACGTGCCTGGAACCAAATCTACTAAACCATAAAGACCGGCCACATCGGTGGTGTCAGTGATACCTGTTGGACTGCCACATCCGGCACCGATGTGCAGCTCAACCTGTACACCTTGAACCCCTGGTTCGCCGCCGTCTTGAATGCCATTTTGGTTGCTGTCATACCAGACAAAATTACCGGCTTCAAACGCGCACATCAAAATATCCACGTCGCCAAACAGCCCTTTACCAAAGCCAGCGTTATCGCCATCCAAGTCAGCCACCAGTGAATCATACAAATCTCCAGGCCCAGCGGTTGGCATGAATTGGTAACCATAGTATATCTGGCCTGCTCTTAATGACAAAGCGTCACCGGTAGACAGGAAAAAATCATCAATACCAGTCACTCGTGGAGGCGTAATGGCGTCGTAAGCCCAAGCCGCTCCACCCCTGGCGTTGATGCCATGGTATTCGACTAATGTTGGACCAGACATGAAAGATATGGACTCACCAATACCATACCTGGACTGGTCTCCAACAATTGACCACACCCCACCGGCCAATGACCATTCTGTTAAGCGCGTTCGGTGAGCTTGTGTTTCAGGTACCGAATCATCAAAACCGGTTTCAGATAAAATAACCCTGGTTCCTGTTCGGTTGAATGCAATATCACCCACAGGCATGCTGTAGTTATCGGAAAAACTGACCGTACTCGGCTGGTTCAGCTGATCTTCTTGGGTGACATTCAAATCGGGCATGGTGATTTCCAACTGATCGGTTGCTCCATTAATGGCATTGGTCAAATCCAAGGCCACGGAGCGGATGGTATTTTGAACCGTATTGGCCGTTCCTTCTTCTGCACCATCCACAGCCCAAACAGAGTAATACAAGCGGTTGTCACCTGGATTCCATGCCAGCCCCAGAATGCGTTCTCCTCTGGGTGCCATGACACCAGCGACAGTGTCTTCTGGAATCAGTCCATCGATGTCAGGATTATAAATTTGTAAAACAGCAGGCACTCCACTTAAGGTTGGGTCAATGCGATAGATCGAACCGGTATCCAAGCCAACCACAAACAACTGATCTGTACGCTCATCGTAAGTGACATAACTGGCACCAAAATTCTCCAATGGGTTGACATCAAAGGTGATATTAACAATTAAATTAACTACCCCAGTTGTGCCATCAATGCGATAAACCGCGGTGATGCCGGGAGATAAAGGTGCTGTCGTTGATCCCGGGGCCGCTGGTGTGCCCCACAAGCGCGTAGAAGCGGTGTAAATGTCTCCATTGTCAGGATTGATTGCCACTGAAAAAACCTCTTGATCACCGGTTCCCGAAATATTGAAGTCGGCAGGAGTCCAGCTAGAGATCAGAGGCGTATTGGGGTTCTGGTCTTGTGGCCAAATTTCACCGTTACCAAACCGAGTACCGTAAGAAGTAACATCTTTAATGGCCAAGGTGTCGTTAATCAATGATCCCGGAACCCCTGGCTTACAAGTCAATACCGAATATCCATTTTGAAGCAGCCGTGTATTGACATTCAGCGGACAGCTTTGTTGTGCCATGGCTGTGGCAATATAAATCTGAACGGACAATAAAATAACGGCTAACAAAGACCTAAAAGTGTTCACTTCGCTTACTCCTCTTATCGTTTAAAAACAGGGCATCACCCCAGTAAATACATACCTTAAATTCAGTTGACTTAAAACCTCATAGTTCCATGACTGAATCAAAGAGTTTTCATGTTTCGCCACCCACGTACTGAATTGAGTTTGTGATTGGAGCCCTTTTGTCTTAATGTTCTTTTTTGTCTAAACAATTTGTATATTTTGAATTGTTACTGTGCTCATATAATCACATCGCTTTAAATAGTATAGATAGCCAGATATAAAATGTCAATTAACTACGCATCTCAATCACATAGAATGCATTTCTAACACAAAACCTTAACTTAAGTTTTGGCTGGTTTTCAGCAAGCTTAGGTTCTGAGTTAGCGGTAATCAAGTTACTAATCTTCAAGCTTATTTACACCAACGACCCTCAAATTTTCGTTTAAATTGTCATTACTAAGCTGAGCGAAACTCCCCCACCAACAACCATAATCTACTGAGGCTGACATGAATTTGGCGTGAAATTAAATTCCTTCTGACTTAAATCAGTTCATCAATTGGGTAGGCACACAGGTGCCGTGTTGGGCAACTGTGCTGAGCAAAAAGGGGATGTGGATTCGAAGTGCTTACCCATCAGGATGAGCAAAATTGATGGGTGAGTATTGCGTGAGAAGTGGGCGCATCAAAGCACCTTCAAATGAAATCTTTACCTTTAGATTTAGTTAATCAGTCACTGAAGTCGTTGATAAAAATCAGGTCATCAATGACAGCTAAGTCAACCCAGGCTTTACTGAAGTTACCTTGCCCATCGCTGACCCAATAGGCAAAGCGATCAGCGCCGATGTGGTCGTAATCGGAAACGTAGCTGACCAAACCATCACCGCGACCAAACACCCGCCCATGGTCAGGCTGAAAGATGCCATCTATATACAACGGATCGACTTCCGGATCACTGTCATTGGACAACAACTGCAGTAGCACATGGCGTTCTGAAGCCACCGTGAAGCTGTCATCGACGGCCAATGGGGCTTGGTTGTTCAAGTCTATGGTTCCGGCCTGAAACGCTTCAGTCCAGGCATGAAATGGGTTGCCCAGAATGGCGTCAACATCGGGACCCAGCAAAGTTTTAAAACCTAGTTTATGGACCTCACCAGTGGCGCGCTCAGTGAAGTATTCTTCGACCACTGCATAGGGATCGCCAGCAGCAGTTCGCCAATAACCATCGGTGGCACAAATGGCAATCATGTCACTGACTGGGACGCCAATGCCGTCGGTACCAGCCGGGATGGGGTTGCTGCCAATGTGGTCAGTTTTGCTGCCCAGCCAGGATAATCCCGATCCAGCCGATGTGGCTGGAGACAGGTATTCATAAACACCATTATTGACATCAACGCTGAATTGCCCTGGGATTAAATCGCTGCTGGCCAAAACCTGGTCAATGGTGGGATCATAAAACTCCATGAGCAGATCCACATCCTCATAACTCACATCAATCAACACGTATTGATTGGCTTCAGGTGGTGTCGGGCTGGTGTAATTTTTAGACAAAATCACGCCAGTTTCCATGTTGCTGATGTGGGCGTCATTGATTACCATGTCACTGGTGTTGGTGCCAAACTCAATACCAAACAAAGCGGTACTGAAGGGTTCTGGAGTTTTACCAATGATGTCGAAGTTTTCCAGTAGATAATGTGAGGTGTACTCCATGGCTGCACCCGCACGCACTTCCCAGGCCAGGAAATTCTTAAAGTGACTGTGGATGTCATGCTGTTGATTGGGGTTGGCTTTGACCACATAAATTCCCACCGTTGAAGCAAAGCTTTCATTGTCAGCAAAAGACATGATGGGCGCATCATCCACTGAGGTGTTACCAGCCAGTGGTAATGCTTCGGGCAACATGAAATGGGCACCAGGAAATGCAATCATGCCACTGCCTCGGTGCAGGTACACAAAACCATGGTTAACACTGGCAGCGATGTTACCCACACTGCGCACCATGCGCCCCTGAAACCAAAAGCCGTCACCGGTGCGGCCAATATCAAACAGTTCACGATCATTGCCATTTTTGGGATTGAAGGCTCTGTTGCCCTCGGCTTTAATCGCTAAGTTATGGGTCCAGCTGCCCAATTCGTTGCCGGTTTCTGCCACAAACCCCGCTCCAAAAGTATCGAATGACACGTTGTTATGGAAAAAGGCATTGCTGTCATGATGCACATAACCCCAGCCTGGCGAACCAAAAACGGCATTACCAATCGCCACTGCCGGTTTTTCCAGCTCATTGAATCCTTTGCGGTGTAAATGAAAAGCATACCGGCCACGAACATTACTGGTCGGTGTGATGGGATCAAAATCAATTGCTTCTAGGGTCAAAAATGATTTATCGGTTCGACCTAACTGCCACAAGGACACGTAACGCACATCCACTTCACCATCCTGCATAAACATCAGATGACCGCGACGGTGGGTGGGCGTGACATCCGGGTCTGCCGTGGCCAAGGTGATATTGCGGGTCATGTTCGCAACCGATGCTTTCAAGTCTCCTCTGGGCGTGACATGATCGTATTGCAAGCTTTCGTTGAGGGTGATGACTTCATCATTGATTTCGGCAATGGTCAACACTTCATCCTGGGTGCCGTGATAACGCACCGCAGTGATGCTGTTGTCCCATTTCCAACCCGAGTATTTGGTACCGGTTAATACCAAGGTATCACCCACTTGCCAGTTCACTGGTGCCTCAGCCAAAATCAAATGGTTGTGACCGGCCAATGGGTCAGCGGCCAGTTTTACATGAGGTGTTTTAATCGCGCCATGCATGGACACGTCTCCACGCGCCAGCACCCCACGTCCCATTAACTGCGGGTCTTTGCTGACATCCAAATCACCGATATCACGAATGAAAATCTCAACTTGCACACCTTGCGGCACCGGTTGATTGACACTGCCAATCCGCAAAAAACCGCTGGTTTCAATAAGTAAAGTATCCACCCAAAGCCGACTGGACTGGTTGCGGGAAAAACTCAAACCACCCTCCACTTTCACAGCCGTGATGGGTGTGTCGCTGACTTGGTCGTAAATCACCGTGATACCGGCAGGAATCAACACCCAAGCATCTGCGCCAGGCACGGCGCCACCTGACCAAGTTTCATTGGCAAACCAGGAACCATCACTCACTGCCGTGTGGGTGATGTCGATGGGATCAATCAATCCCCTGAATGCGCTGTCATGATGACTGTCATGATGGTTGGCATGTTGACCTAGATGACCGTCAGGTTGTGCCCAAGCCAATGGCACCATAAACCATATGATCCAAGCAATGATGTTTCTGAGTTTCATGCTGTGTACCTCCACCTTATATTCTAATGGATTTAAATGACACGGCTGTGAACCACACCTCACTTCAGACCCACAGCCCTCCTCAGTTGAATAGCTCAACAAACTCATCTGGCACTGGCACCTCATATAGACAACCATCAAATGACAATTTGTGCGCATGCAAATACAGCGCTCGAGGCAAGCCTGTTTGCTGCTGACCGTACAAACCATCCCCCAACACCGGCAAACCCAAATGTTGTGCATGCACCCTGATCTGGTGGGTCCGGCCAGTGCCAATTTCACAAGTCACCAGGGTCTTGTTTTGGGTATGTTTCATCGGGTTGAAATTTGTCTCAGCAACTTTTCCTTGCTTATCAGTTACCACAGTCCTGATGCCATTGATGCGATTAGCAGTGTTCAGTGGTTGGTTGACAGTCACGGCCTCATCAAGCACGCCTGACAACACGGCCACATATTGTTTGTTGACCAATCTCTCTTTCATGGCCTCCTGAAATGCCAATAACGCGGGCCTGCTTTTGGCCAGCAACAAACAACCACTGGTATCAATATCCAAGCGATGCGCCAATTGCACCTGCTGGTATGCCGGCATTGAGGTGATGATTTCTATCACCCCCAGCTCATGGCCAGAGCCTTTGTGCACCGGCATTCCGGCAGGCTTGTTGATGACCAGGTGGTGTTCATTTTCTGCCACCACTTGCTGCAATAATTGCTGCTGGGTTGCCACTGGCACTTCGGCCTTTTGGGGTTCATTGAAAAACCAATGAGGCGGCATCCTGACCTGATCACCTGCCGACAATTTCAAAAAGGGTTTACTGCGCTTACCGTTGACCCTGATCTGGCCTTTGCGAATGAGTTTATAACAAGTGCCTTTGTCCAGTAGCTTGCGGTGTTTCAGCAAGTAATTGTCTAGGCGTTGACCCGTGTCATTGGGGTCAACAATCAGAATCGGTTTATTGTTCATGTGGTTGGTTTTATCAGATAACTGTGTTAAATGGCTGAAAAAATGTTAAAATCTCGCGAATCTTGCGACCTGGTGTCGGCAAGTGCATGTAAATAAGTGCGCTGATCTTAATGTGTCGGCCACATGATACGATTTAAAACTGTTTAGTTCCACGGAAACAATGGCGACATTAAGGAACGAAGAATCATTGGACTGATGATAAACAACAACTGAATGGAACAAGACCATTTCAGTGAGACTACAGCAACAAGCTGGGTCAACAAATAACAATGACATGAACAGGATGAACCCGATTCTCCTGCGAAAAGCGAATCAAAACACCGCGAGTGGTTGAAACAGAGCGGACATTGAGCAACAAACATTCAATGATCCTCGTATGGCCAACAGTGCAGCAACAAGCTGACATGGTAACTGCGCATTCGAAACTGACTGCCGACATTGATTGGATTGTGGCAGTGTAACTATGCTTATTTGGCATCACTGAAAAGTTCTTCGTTCCTATTAAAAGGAACTGAAATGAAAAGAATGCTGATCAATGCAACCCACACTGATGAAATCAGGGTGGCCATTGCAGATGGACAAAAACTGTATGATTTGGACATCGACTCTGCGGGGCATTACCGCAAAAAAGGCAACATCTACAAAGCCAAAATAACCCGTGTAGAACCCTCTCTAGAAGCTTGTTTCGTCAATTACGGATCGGAACGTCACGGCTTCCTCCCCTACAAAGAAGTCAGCCCTTCCTATTGCCGAAAAACCAAAGGCAAAGGCCGAGTGCCCATCAATGAAGCCCTCAAGGAAGGCGATGAAATCATTGTTCAAGTAAACAAAGAAGAACGCGGTAACAAAGGCGCGGCCTTAAGCACCTACATTTCATTGGCTGGAAGGTACTTGGTTTATATGCCAGGCAACCACCGTGCCGGCGGCATATCCAGACAAATTCGCGGTGACAAAAGGACCCATCTACAAGACATCATGAAACGCCTGGAAATCCCTAAGAATGATGGCGTCATCATCAGAACAGCAGGGTTGGGCAGAACTTTTGAAGAATTACACTGGGACTTTAATTACCTAAAACAAGTCTGGGAAGCCATTCAAACAGCGGCTGACCAGAAAAAAGGGCCTTTCTTTATCTACCAAGAAAGTGACTTGTTTATCAGAGCCCTGCGAGACTACTTGCAACCTGACATTGGTGAAATCCTGATTGATGACCGCGAGTCTTATGAAAAAGCCCGTGAGTTCATGCAGCAGGTAATGCCTCATAACTTGAAAAAATTGTCTTATTACAATGACAACACGCCGTTGTTTTCACGTTATCAAATAGAACGTCAAATTCAATCTGCCTTCGAACGTGAAGTTAAACTGCCATCAGGTGGTTCATTGGTGATTGATCAAACCGAAGCACTGTTGTCTATTGACATCAACTCAGCCAAAGCGACCAAAGGCATCGATGTAGAGACCACTGCCTTACACACCAACTTAGAAGCCGCTGACGAAATTGCCAGACAGCTGAAAATACGTGATTTAGGTGGCTTGGTGGTGATTGATTTCATTGACATGCGCAACAACAAAAACCAACGTGAAGTAGAAAATCGCATGCGCGATGCCGCCGAATCGGATCGAGCACGGGTACAAATCGGCAAAATCTCAAAATTTGGCTTATTGGAAATGTCGCGCCAACGTTTGCGTTCATCGATTGCTGATTCAAGTCAGGTCACCTGCCACACTTGTGGTGGTCATGGCTTCATTCGTTCAATGGACTCATTGGTCATTTCAATCATTCGACTGACTGAAGAAGAAATGATCAAACCCAAAACCGGACGCATTGTGATTCAGGCACCGGTAGATACCACCAACAAAATACTCAACGAAAAACGCACTGAGTTGCAGGAAATGGAAGCGCGCCACGGTGTGCAGGTTTCAGTCATATCTAATGACAACCTCAGCTTCCCAGACTTTCATGTGCAACGCTTGAACATCAATGAATCCCACATTAACATTGATTCGATTGAATTGGTGAAACCAGAAGATTGTCACAAAGCCATGTCGATCGATCCGCCTGCACCCACCAAAGAAAACCCAGCATTGCGGATGGTCAAGCCAGACATTCAAGCCCCCAAACGTTCGATTTCACTGGTGATTTCTTCGTGGTTCAAGAGCCTGTTCTCGCAGCCCAAAAAACAAAAACCGAAACAAGGCAGCCAGAAGAAAACTGGTAAAAAACCGCAGCACAAAAAGCCACAAAACAACAGGGGACAAAAACCCAATCAAAGAACGGGCAACAAAAAGCCTCAGGGCCAACAAAGCAACCGTTCTCAACAAAACCAAAGGGGATCAGCCCAAAAACAAAAGCCCAACCAAAAATCAGGGCCTAAACCAAACCAGAAACAGGGTCAAAAACCCAACCAAAAGCAAGGCCAAAAGCCCAACCAAAAACAAGCTGGAAACCAAAACAACAAGCCAGCTCAAAATCAGCAAGATCGAAAGCCTCAAGGCCAAAAAGGCGGTCAACAAAACCAGCCTAACAGGTCAAACAACAAGCCTGCCAACAAGGGCAATCAAAAAGCCCAACAAGGTGGCAACAACACCAACCAAAATCAGGCCAAGAAGCAACAGAGCAACAAACCGCAACAACAGGCTGACAACAAACCAGTCAATCAGCCAGAGACAGATGCCAACACAGTGAAAAAAATGACTAGACCACTGGGCAGTGTGGCAGACTTGGCGGCCAAGAAAGAACCTAAAGTGCCTTCCGGTGCGGTCAAAAACAGACCCATTGATCAAATTGACGTGGAAAGCAAATTAAAGTCTGTTGATTCAACCAAACAGCAGCAGCCTAAACAGCAGCAACCTAAACAGGAACAACCTAAACAGGAACAACCTAAGCAGGAGAAGCCTAAGCAGGAGAAACCTAAACAGGAACAACCTAAACAGGAACAACCTAAGCAGGAGAAGCCTCAACAGGAAAAGCCTAAGCAGGAGAAACCTAAGCAGGAGAAACCTAAGCAGGAAAAGCCTCAACAGGAGAAACCTCAACAGGAAAAGCCCAAGCAGGAAAAGCCTAAACAGGAAAAGCCTCAACAGGAGAAACCTCAGCAGGAGAAACCTCAACAGGAGAAACCTCAACAGGAGAAACCCAAGCAGGAGCAGCCTAAGCAGGAGAAACCCAAGCAGGAGAAACCCAAGCAGGAGAAACCTCAACAGGAGAAACCTCAACAGGAGAAACCTAAACAGGAAAAGCCTCAGCAGGACACAGGTAAAAATAAACCACCGACAACATCTGCCATCACGGCAGAGATGGTCAAACCTGGTATTTATAAAGCCAAGAAAAGCTGATTTTAGTCAGCACAAAGACCAAAAAAAAGCCTGGCTTGATGCCAGGCTTTTTTTATGTTGTAGACAAATTAATCAGCTGATTGAAGGTTTATCCTGTCTGTCATGCAACACCACAATGGTGTGGCCTTTGACGGCCAGGTTGCCCTGCTCTTGTAAGTCTTTCAATACCCGTCCAGCCATTTCTCTGGAACAACCGACGATACGAGACAGCTCTTGTCTGGAGACTTTGATTTGGGTGCCATCAGGGTGTGACAAAGCATTGGGCTCTTTACACAAATCCATCAACGTTCTGGCAATGCGTCCAGTGACATCCAAGAACGCCAATCGATGCACTTTACGGGATGTTTGCAACAAACGGTGAGTCAACTGTGTACCTATGGCGTATAAAATGTGTTTGGCATCGTCCTTCAAGTCTGTTTCAAACAATTGGCCCAGTCGCAAATAGCCTATCTCAGCCACTTCGGTTTTTTCTTTGGACTTCACCATCACTTCACGGCGTTCAGTTTTCATGAACAAACCCATTTCACCAATGAAATCGCCTTTGTTCAAATAAGCCAATACCAGTTCTTTACCTTCATCGTTTTCATATGAAATGGTGACCGAGCCACTGACTATGTAGTACAAGGTATTGGCCAAATCACCGGGTCTGATGATACTGGTTTTGTTGGGAAATTTACGCCGATGACACATGGACAGGAATCGATTCAACGATTCCACATTGAGCTTAAAAAAACTGGAGTTTTGGAAGCGCTCACTGAGATACAACTCATCAAATGTGGCTTCATCAAATGCGTCTGACATGTTTTTTCCTCTTTATTGTCTCAATCAAAATGAAAGGCTTCCCTCAAATCGAAAGAACACTACACAACCTATAATCTATCAATCTTAACCGGTTTCAGGCTTGATTGGAATACTGCTTCACACTCAATCAACAGGTTTTCACGGCAAACATCACCTTCTAACACCATATATTGATTGATCCCATATTCATTTATCTTATCCACCACTTGATCCAATAAATCCGGGTCACGAAGATAAAAACGAAACAAGCCTGATTGTAGTGAGATGGGTAACTCACTGTCCTTAATCAGGGCATTGACATTGGTCATACATTCATCAAATTGTGAAGACAAATCATCCAAGTGAATGGTTTCATGACCGACCACACTGGCGGTACCACTGCACATCAATAGCCCGCCTACTTTCTTGGCACGGGAAAAGCGTGGTTGTTTGGGTGAATAAATTTTGGGGTATTGCCAGGCAGACACTTGCCGTTTATTTTCAATCACTGTTCCAGGTGTTTTACTGAATAAAAAAACGAACAGGTTGGTACCATCTTTACTGCCTATGGCTGTGGCTGCCGGATTGGGTGCAGCCAACTGGTCCAATTGTTCCATCACTTGGTAGCGCGCCACACAGAAGGTCTGGTATCGTTCAATGCCCTGTTCGAAGGCATTGATGTCATTGATGTAATTCCACGTGCGTAACAAATGTTTGTATCCCAGTTGTGAACTGCTGTCATAAGCAAATTGATAAGCCGCAGTGACTGTCTCGGCAAAATCAGTGTCATTTTTTCTGACCACGATAACCAGGTGTTCATCACTTTCAATGGCATTGAACGCTGTTTCACCTTGGTATTTGAGCTGGGCAACTTGGCTGCCATCGGACCAATACTCATGGTAGCCATCTGACTGACTCAAAACACCCAAAGGCAAGGTAATGTCTGTGGCATCGCCCTGACTGTCCTGCGAGTCTGCAAAAAAATGCAACAACCTATTGGGAATATTTTTGCGATCAACCTTTAACATGGGTGTTCATATCAGACAATGATTAGATTCTAAAACCGGCAAACTTGAAATCTAATGCTTGCCAGCTTTGGGGCATGACATTATCGTCAATTTACCGGCAGATGACAATGGCGCCGAATCAATTTTTGGCTTAGTTTTATAAAAGGGGTGCGCTGTGGTGCTGGATTCAATAAAATAGTCGGTTCTTACTCTAAATTCAGCTAACCACCACGACAGCAAATAACATGGCATTACATTTACACAACACCCTGACAGGACAAAAGGAAGCCTTCAAGCCCATAGACCCAAACCGCATCACCATGTACCTGTGTGGGCCCACGGTCTATAACTATGCCCACATCGGCAATGCCCGACCTGCTGTGGTGTTCGATGTACTGAATCGATTGTTGCGGCAGCATTATCCCCAAGTGGTTTTTGCCCGTAACATCACCGACATTGACGACAAAATCAACAACACCGCCAAAGAAAAAGGCTGTAGCATCAAAGAAATCTCAGCTGAGTACGCCCAAGCATACAACGAAGACATTGGTCGTTTGGGGGTATTGATGCCTGACATTGAGCCACATGCCACAGACCATGTGCCAGAAATGATTGACATGATTGAGGATTTGATCAACAAAGGCCACGCTTATGCAGCCGAAGGCCACGTGCTGTTTGATGTCACCACCTATGAACATTATGGCGAACTGTCCAAACGTTCTTTGGACGACATGTTAGCTGGTGCCCGCGTTGAGGTTGCTAGCTACAAGAAAAACCCGGGTGATTTCGTGTTATGGAAGCCATCTGACGACAGCTTACCTGGTTGGGACAGTCCTTGGGGCAGAGGCCGACCGGGCTGGCACATCGAATGTTCTGCCATGGCGGCCAAACACCTGGCCAAAACCATCGACATCCACTGTGGCGGCAAAGATTTGATCTTTCCACACCATGAAAACGAAGTGGCCCAAAGTTGTTGTGCCAACGACACCCGCCATTTTGCCAACTACTGGGTACACAATGGCTTCATCACCATGAGTGACCAAAAGATGTCAAAATCATTGGGCAACATCCAACTGATACGCGAAGTGCTGGCAGATCTTAAAGGCGAAGTGGCTCGTTGGGTCTTACTCAGCGCCCATTACCGTCAGTCAGTTGATTGGACTCCGGATTCTGTGGCACAGGCTGAAAAGACCCTCGACCGGATTTACCGCACCTTGCGAGATGTTCAAGCGCTTGGCGTGGATGAACAGGTCGGTATCGACACTGAAATCTTGGCAGCCTTGGATGATGACCTCAACACCCCTAAAGCCTTCGCACGACTGAATCAGCTGGCCAAAGCGTTGGCCAATGCCAGTGATGAGCAGGAACAAATTGAATTGAAGTCGAAACTGTTAAAAAGTGGAGACTTGTTGGGCGTGTTACAAACCATTCCGGCTGAATGGTTCAGCCAGGACCAGGCGGGAGCCGATGACATCAAAGCCAAAGTGGAACAGTTGATTGCTGCGCGCGAACAAGCCCGGGCAGATAAAGACTGGGGGCGGTCTGATGCCATTCGGGATGAATTGGATGCCATGGGTGTGGTGCTTGAAGATTCTCCCACCGGTACCCGTTGGAGCATGAAATGAGTCAGTCGAAACAACATGACACTCAGGCCCAAACCGAAATCATTGAGACTTTTGAGATGTTCGATGACTGGTTGGAAAAATACCAGTACATCATCGATTTAGGCAAACAACTGCCAGCCATGGATGATGCCCATAAAACCGAAGAAAATTTACTGCAGGGTTGCCAATCTCAGGTGTGGTTGATTCATGAATTTCAGGATGGCAAGCTGCATTTTCAAGCCAACAGCGATGCCGCCATAGTTTCTGGTTTGATTGCCCTGGTGATGACCATTTACAATGACCGCTCACCCACTTACATCACTGAAGTTGAACCTGATTTCATTGAAAAAATTGGTCTGGCATCCCACCTGTCGTCCACCCGCAGCAATGGCCTCAATGCCATGATTGCGAAAATCAAACACACGGCAGCGGCCTACCAGTAAAAGACGCTTAAATCAGACCAGTCATTAAACCGACTGCCACCACCATCAACAAGACCGAAACCAAAATATGGATAGTTTTGATGGTGATTTTTTGTAGCATTTTTTTACCCAGGAAAGCACCCAGAAAAGCTGACAAGCTGGCAGCGATAATCAAAGGCCATTCCAGTGACTGGGGATTTTCTGCCAGGTCCCGACCATAAATCAACAGCCGCGACACATCCACCATCACGGCGACCATCACGCTGGTGGCCACAAACTGTTCTTTGGTCAACCCCGCCTTGAGTAAAAACATGCTGCGAAAAGCCCCTTGGTGACCAGATAAACCGCCAAAGAAACCACTGACCACACCGCCAAGGGGCAAAAATTTGGGGTTGAGCTTGATGCTGGCGAATGTTTTCGAAAACTCCAGCAGCACAAACAACAATATTAAACCGCCTACCAGTAACTTTAAAGAAGTGGTTTGTAAGGCATGGCCAAACACCTGATAGTGAATTGTGGAGCCACTGTCAGCCAACCATACCAACACGCCAGCACCAGCAAAAGCTGCCAACACAGCAGGCAGGCCAAAGCGCAACAATACGCCCATGTGGGCTTGTTTTCCCAATAACTTAACCTTGAACAGGTTGTTGGCCAGGTGCACTATTGCGGTCACGCCAATGGCCACTTCTAAGGGAAAAAACAGGGCCACCACCGGCATCAACAAAGTACCCAAACCAAAACCTGAAAACAGCGTCAGGAATGAAGCCCCCAGGGCAACCAGTGATATCAGTATTGTTTCCATCAGGTCGTATCGATTACAAGCCAAATTGGGTGAAATTATATGTCAATTGATTGAAGACTCTATGAAATCAGACGCTTTTATTCAACGCAGTCATAATTTATTATAAAAAAAGATGACTTTGCTGGCACAGAGTCATTGGAGTCATTAAACTGAATAGCATGTGTAGTGTGTGTAGGCGTGCAGGGAAACAAGCCTTTGTTTTTCGGCACGAATTGATGGTTTTTTTGTGGCTTGTCCAGTTGGTTTTGACAGCCACTCCTGGACTTGCACAAAAAAACCCCATCAATTACTGCATAGACCCCAATTGGTTGCCCTATGAAGCCATTGAAAAGAGCCAACACATTGGCTTGTCATCTGACTATATAAAAATCCTCAGTGACGCAACTGGCCACCAGTTCAACTTGATCAAAACAGCCACCTGGGAAGAGTCAGTTACTGCCCTGAAAAGCGGCCAATGCATGTTACTTCCGATGCTCAATCAGACCGAAGAACGCAACGAGTTTTTGGATTTTTCAGTGGTTTACTTCAGCTCACCCAACGTTTTGGTAACCACCGATGACAAACCTTTTTTGCATGGCATTGAATACATTCGCGATCAAACTTTGGGACTGACCCAAGGATATCGCATTGAAGGATTCATAAAAACTAATTACCCAGACATCAAAGTCAAAAAGTATGCCAGTGAAGCAGACGGCTTACGGTCACTTTCGGCCGGCGAAGTCGACTTGTTTATCGGTTCTGTTCACTCTGTCAACTTCCTGATTCAGACCCAAGGGTTGACCAACCTCAAATTGGCGGGCTGGGGTGGCCCTGACGATACTTTAAGGATGGGGATATCCAAAGGCCAACAACCACTGCTGGATGAAATTGACCAAGTGCTGGCAGGCATCAGCAAACAACAGCATTTTGATATCTACAACCGCTGGAATGACGTCAAAGTCATAGACAACACCAACTACCAATTGATTTGGATAGTCAGTGCGATTGCAACGGCCTTATTGCTTATCCTTTTGACCCGCTACGTTTCAGTGCGTGTTTACAACGCTCGACTCACGCACAAAAACAGACAACTGCATGAGTTGCAGCGGGTATTGAGCAAAACCAACGATCATTTGGATAAAACCTTACAAAAAGATCCCCTAACTAAACTCTATAACCGACATTATTTTAATCGTTTGGTGGAAAACCACTCATTCAATCGTGATTCGGAAAACCCAATGAGCTTGATACTCCTCGACTTAGACTTCTTCAAACTGGTCAATGACAACCATGGTCATGTGATGGGTGATGAAGTACTCAAAGAATTTGGTAAATTATTAAAAAAGGTCTGCAAGAAAAATCAACTGGTCTGTCGCTGGGGAGGCGAAGAATTTTTAATTCTTATGAAACATGCCACCCAAGAAGATGCTGAACAAATGTGTCATCGCATTCAACAACGCATGGCACAACAGCTGTTCAGTCACCAGAAAACCTTGACTTGTAGTTTTGGCATTGCGCAATTGCGCCCTGATGAATCATTGATGGCTTGTTTTGAACGGGCCGATCAAATGCTGTACCAAGCCAAAAAACATGGTCGCAACCGCGTCTGCAAAGCCAGCTGATAGAAAATGGCTTGGGCCGGTGCTCAGCCGGTTAACACATCTCCAGGCACGTACACTTCACCCTTCATTAACACCCGGGCACTGCGGCTCATGCTGACTTTTTGGGCGCGCCAAAGGCCCGCAGTTTGTTTCACTTCGGCACCCACTTTTAATGTGCCAGATGGGTGACCAAAACGAACCGATGTTTTTTCACCACCGCCGGCAGCCAGATTGACCAAAGTACCAGGAATGCTGGCTGCCGTGGCAATGGCCACCGCTGCCGTGCCCATCATGGCATGGTGCAACAATCCCATAGACATGGCCCGCACATTCAAATCAATGTCATCTGCAGCAATGGGTTTGCCGCTGGAAGCCGCATAACCCTTGGGCGGTGCAACGATGGCTACTTTGGGGGTGTGCTGTCGGCCTGCGGCCTCTGTTATGGACTCAATCAAACCCATCTTCACGGCACCATGTGCCCGAATGGTTTCAAATAAGGTCAGTATTTCAGGTTCACTGTTGATGTCACCCTGTAATTCTGTGCCATTGAACCCAATGTCTTCGGCATTCAAAAAGATGGTGGGAATACCTGCCGCAATCATGGTGGTTTTCAGTTTGCCAATTCCAGGCACATCCAACTCATCCACCAAATGGCCCGTGGGAAACATGGCTGCATCACCCACCGGATCAATAAAGTCAATGTTAACCTCTGCCGCAGGAAAAGTGACACCATCCAACTCAAAGTCGCCGGTTTCCTGAACCATCCCACCGGTCATGGGCACATGAGCCACAATGGTTTTTTCGATGTTGGCTTGCCAAATCCTGACTTCAGCCACACCATCCTGTGGAATTTTGTCTGCAGCCACCAGTCCATTGCTGATGGCAAAGGCCCCCACCGCAGCGGTGAGGTTGCCACAATTGCCACTCCAGTCCACAAAGGGTTTATCAATGGCCACTTGACCAAACAGGTAGTCCACATCATGATCAGGCTGTTGACTTTGGCTCAAAATAACGGTCTTGCTGGTACTTGATGTGGCACCACCCATGCCATCGGTATGTTTACCATAGGGGTCAGGACTGCCAATCACCCGCAACAACAGTTGGTCCCTGACTGGACCAGGCACTTGAGCCGCTGGCGGTAAGTCAGTGAGCTTAAAAAACACCCCCTTGGAAGTGCCTCCACGCATGTAAGTGGCTGGGATTTGAATTTGTGGTTGTTGCGTCATAATCTCTGTGTTCAATTGTTGGCCAAAAAGTCTTGAGCAAATCGCTGCAATACCCCACCCGCATCATAAATAGAAACTTCTTCGGCCGTGTCCAGCCTGGATTTAACCGGGATGCGGACCTGTTCACCATTGCGGCGGGTCATGACTACTGTCATCTCAGAACCCGGGCTGATCTCACCTTCGACATCATAGGTTTCACTGCCATCAATGGCATATGTTTTGCGGGTTTCGCCATTAACAAACTCCAGCGGCAACACACCCATGCCAATCAAATTGGTGCGGTGGATGCGTTCAAAGCCTTCAGCCACAATCACTTCAACACCTGCCAGTCGCACGCCTTTGGCTGCCCAGTCCCTGGAAGAACCTTGACCATAATCGGCACCCGCAATGATGATCAGCGGTTGTTTGCGGTTCATATAGGTCTCAATGGTTTCCCACATGCGCATTTCTTTGCCCTCCGGTTCCAACCTGGCCAATGAACCTTGCTTGACGTTGCCGTCTTCATCCCGCACCATTTCATTCAATAGCTTGGGATTGGCAAAAGTGGCCCGTTGGGCGGTCAAATGGTCACCGCGGTGGGTGGCATAGGAATTGAAATCTTCTTCAGGCACGCCCATGCTGGCCAGGTATGCGCCAGCCGCACTCGATAATTGAATGGCATTCGATGGTGACAAATGGTCGGTGGTGATGTTGTCACCCAACACTGCCAGAGGTCGCATTTCCTTCATGGTTCGTTCGGCAGCCAGTGCGCCTTCCCAGTATGGCGGGCGTTGAATGTAGGTTGATTTTGGATCCCAGTCATACAATGGATCAGTGTGCTTGCTGATGATGTCCTGGATGTTGAACATGGGCTCATACACCTGGCTGAAATGTTCTGGTTTAACGCTGGCTTTAATCACCGCATTGATCTCTTCATCAGTTGGCCAAATGTCTTTCAGGCGTATTTCATTGTCTTGATCATCGTATCCCAACACGTCTTTTTCAATGTCAAAGCGAATCGAACCGGCAATGGCATAAGCCACCACCAGCGCCGGTGAAGCCAAAAAGGCCTGATCGGCATGTGGGTGGATGCGACCATCAAAATTGCGGTTACCCGACAGCACCGCTGTTGAAAACAAATCGCGCTCTTCGATTTCTTGTTTGATCTTAGGATCCAAGGCACCACTCATGCCGTTACATGAGGTACAGGCATAACCCACCACACCAAAGCCCAGTTTTTCAAGTTCTGGTAACAAGCCAGACTCTTCCAGATACAAGGTCACCGCCTTGGAACCGGGAGCCAGTGATGTTTTCACCCAGGGCTTGCGCTTTAAGCCCAGTTTGTTGGCATTGCGGGCAATCAAGCCGGCCCCAATCATGTTTTTGGGGTTGGAGGTGTTGGTACAACTGGTGATGGCTGCAATGATACAAGCGCCATCAGGCATCTGATCACCTTCTGCTGAATAATCTCCGGTGATGCCTTTGGCAGCCAAATCATTAACCGAAACCTTGGCATGAGGATTGGAAGGTCCAGCTATATTGCGGCCAACGGAAGCCATATCAAAGGTCAATACCCGCTCATATTCAGCTTCACTTAAATCGTCTGACCACAACCCTGTGGCTTTGGCGTAAGTTTCCACCAGCTTCACTTGTTCCGGATCTCTACCGGTCAAAGTCAGATACTCTAAGGTTTGCTGATCAATGGAGAACATCGCCGCAGAAGCGCCAAACTCAGGGGTCATATTGGAAATCGTGGCCCGATCTCCCAAAGTCAGTGCCGCAGCCCCTTCGCCATAAAATTCAATGTAACTGGAGACCACTTTTTGTTCACGCAAAAACTCGGTGATGGCCAACACCATGTCGGTACTGGTGATGCCTGGTTGCGGCTTCCCAGTCAACTCAACACCAATGATGTCTGGTAGGCGCATGTACGAAGCACGGCCCAGCATCACACTTTCGGCTTCCAATCCACCCACACCCAAGGCAATCACGCCGAGGGCATCAACCATGGGCGTGTGGCTGTCGGTACCCACCAAGGTATCTGGAAAGGCCACACCATCACGGGCTTGGATTACCGGTGACATGCGCTCCAAGTTGATTTGGTGCATGATGCCGTTACCTGGTGGCACCACATTGACGTTTTTGAAGGCAGTTTTACACCAGTTAATAAAACGAAAGCGGTCGGCATTGCGGCGGTCTTCAATGGCCCGGTTTTTCTCGAAAGCGTCTTTTTCAAACCCTGCATGTTCAACAGCCAGCGAATGATCCACTATCAACTGGGTTGGCACCACTGGATTGATTTGTGCCGGATCACCACCCTTTTCAGCAATGGCATCACGCAAGCCAGCCAAATCAACAAAAGCTGTTTGACCTAAGATATCATGGCAGACCACCCTGGCAGGAAACCAAGGAAAATCCAAGTCGCGTTTGCGCTCAATGATTTGTCTTAATGAGGCTTCCAAATTTTCAGGAGGACAGCGACGCACCAGATTTTCAGCCAAAACTTTAGACGTGTAAGGGAGTTTTTCATAAGCCCCCGGCTGAATGGCATTGACTGCCTCACGGGTATCGAAATAATCCAGATCGGTTCCGGGTAATGGTTTGCGGTGTGTCGTATTCATGGTTAAATCCTTGCTGGTTCATGAGAGAAATGCAGAACATGGATTTTAACCTTTTTTGCATTTTAATTCAGCTAACTGCGGAAAAATGCGTAGAGATGAGGGATAAAACGAACGCCAGCAGCAGCGTGTTTCATTGTCCTCTGTTTCACGGTTTTTCTTTACCAGTGCTGGCAGCTGATCAGCTTTCCTGTGCTTGATGGACGTCAAAGATATATCGCTGACTCAACAAACCCAGCAGCATAAACAACACCCCCAGCATCACCGGTACCCAGGTGGACCACAAAATACCCGCATGAATGACTGTGTTTTCCGGATCGTCAGGGTCTACATGAACAGCCACATTTTCACCCACGCGATAGGGTGATGTTGCTACCCACTCACGTGCTTCAGCCGAGTTTTTGAATCCCGCTTTGACAGTATGTCCCGTTCCCAGTGAGTAACGTTTGGCCCGGTATGTTTTACCATCCACTTGATAACCATAGCGCACTTCGACGTAGTATTCCAATCTCCTGTTGGTGGTACTGCTGGTTTGCGAGAAGCGACTTTTCACCTGAGCATCCAAGATTCGCCCCTCAACCACCGGCCAATCGCTGCTGGCCATCGCTGTGGTGACTATCCAGATACCAATGAGGATTAAAATGCCACCCAATACCATTAAACCAATTGCAAATTTATGCATACCACCTCAAACTTCTCATACGTATCAACAACATACTATCAAGCATACACGCCCAATAGCCTTTTGAAAACCCAATTGAAGATTGGCTTAAAAACAGTAGCTTGTATAATGGAGCCATGCAATACCCAAATATACGGACAACATGAAAAGAGCCATCATCCTGGTGCTGGACTCTTTAGGCATTGGTGCCAGCCACGATGCAGCAGCATATGGTGATGAAGGCGCCGATACCTTAGGCCACATTGCGGCGCAATGTGCCAACGGCAGTGCCAACCAGGCAGGAATCAGACAGGGACCATTGGACATTCCAAATTTATCCAGATTGGGTCTCACTTCTGCTTGGCAACAAAGCACTGACAAATCCACCAATTATCTGCCTGTGAACCCGCACCCTGAGGGGCTGTCGGGCTACGCCATAGAGCAAAGCCGCGATAAAGACACCCCCAGTGGTCACTGGGAAATGGCCGGTGTCCCGGTACCCTTCAAATGGGGCACCTTCCCCACCACTGTGCCGTGTTTTCCAGAACAGTTGACCCAGGCATTCATAGCGCAAGCCAAAATTCCAGGCATACTGGGCAACTGCCATGCCTCTGGTACTGAAATCATCAAACGCCTCGGTGAAGAACACATCAAAACCGGCCAACCCATTTGTTACACCTCAGCAGATTCGGTGTTTCAAATTGCTGCCCATGAACAACACTTTGGTCTGGACCGCCTGCTGGAAATTTCAAATATTGCCAAAAACCTGGTAGATGAATACAACATCGCACGGGTGATAGCCAGGCCCTTTGTTGGAGAGACAGCCGAAACGTTTGTGCGGACATCAAACCGCAAAGACCTCACCACCCCGCCCATTGAACCCACTTTACTTGATCAGCTGACTGCTGCGGGAGGTACGGTAGTATCGGTGGGCAAAATTGCCGATATATTTGCTGGCCAAGGGATCAGTGAGTCTATCAAAGCCGAAAACAACATGTCCCTATTTGATGCCATGTTAACGGCATTGAACCAAGCCGAAGACCAAACCCTGGTGTTTGTTAATTTTGTCGATTTTGATAGTCATTTTGGTCACCGCCGCGACGTGGTTGGGTATGCCAAAGCATTGGAAGACTTTGATAAACGTTTACCAGAACTGGAAGCCATGATGCAGCCGGGAGATGTGGCTTTGATCACTGCAGATCATGGCTGTGATCCGACCTTCCCCGGCTCAGATCATACCCGCGAACACGTGCCCGTGGTGTTTTTTGGTCCCGACATCCCAGGGCGAAACATCGGGGCCAGAAACTCTTTTGCGGACATGGGTCAAACTTTGGCTCAACATTTTGGACTGCAGCCATTGGCTCACGGAACGGCCATTCAACTCTAAGCCCAATAGGTTAGAAAGTTGGGTTAAACAACACCGTAAAAAAATGACCAATGATCCTTGGTTCAATGGCTACAGTCATCAATACCCCAAACAACCCGCCATACAAATGGGCGCTGTGGTTGATGTTGTCATTGTTTTTTTTGTGGGCATGGATGCTGTACCAAACATAGGCCACGGCAAACACAATGGCAGGTATGGGGATGGCGCCAAAAATATACAGCAAGTCCCATGGTTTGAATAAAATGAAAGTAAACAACACCGCCGAAACAGCCCCTGATGCCCCCAAACTGGCATAGTTCCGGTCTTTTCTGTGCTGCCACCAGGACGGTAACATGGCCACCACAATGGCCAATAAATAGAAAATCACAAAACCTGCACCATTGAAATACTGGCGGTAGAAGCTTTCAATGAAAGAACCAAAAAAGTAAAAAGTGAACATGTTGAACAACAAGTGCATGCCATCGGCATGAATGAAGCCATGGGTCACAAAGCGCTCAACCTGACCTTCCTTGATGGCCGGCGACCAAAATATCAGGCGTTCCATAACCGCCCTGTTCTGCCAAGCCACAAAGGAAATGACACAAGTCACGATAATGATAATGATGGTCTGATTGATTTCTTGCATAATTCAGGTTGAGCGTTGGCTGGACAAATCGCCCAACTGTTTCTTTAAAGGCCGTTGGTCACAACAAGTTATGTCATATCACTGCGACCACTGGGCGGTTTATTTGGACAGAATCGCCCGTGCAATGGCGATGGCATGGTCTTTGTCCGCTTCCGCAGTCTCTGCAATCATGGGCCCAATGTACATTTGCACATCACCCACCAAAACATTCAAGCCACCCGAACCCACGTTGGTCCAATAAGCGGCATCACCCAAGCCTTCGACCGCCTCATTTTGGTTGTTTTGTTTCATCAGTTTTTCAACCATTTCATTGGCAGCATCTCCGGCCACTGATTTCTGTTCATCGGTCAAGCGTTTGGCTGCCATTTCTTTGGCTGCTTTGATGCGTTCTTGTAATTGTTCTTCAGTTAATTTGGCTGGTACGAAGTTGTCCGCAGCACGTTTGCTTTCTTGCAGAGTAATGGTTAATTGATTGGAAGGCATTTTCTGCCGCATGGTCATCTTCTCAGCCTGGCCTTGTGCGGCTTGCATCATGTTTTCTAACATGGCCTTTTCTCGGCTCTTGGCATCCGGCCTATCCCAGTTGTAGTTACAAGAATATCGTGAACTGTATTCAGTTTCAGACGCTTCTACCTGATTTTCAGTGGGAAACATTTGTTTGAGTTCGCTGACTGTGAACACTTCACAAATGGATTTTTCGGCTAATTTTGCATGCAAAAACCCGGCTTGGGCTGGTGGTGATTCCACAACAGCTGTGGTGTTGGCATCATCATTTGAAGCGGTTGTTTTGGCTTGCTGGGTGTCATCACCACAAGCAGTCAGAAACAAGGTACCCGCCAGTAAAATTGTAGATTTGATGTGCATGTAATTCTCCCTAAAAAGCTCATTATTCTAACTCAAAATAAGCGGTTGTACAGTTCGCTGAGGGGACTTTGAAACAGTTCAGCCGCCACCTTAACAGGTGAGAGTCGACAACAAACAAAACCTTAGTCATAATCTACCCAAGCATTGAAAGTGCCTGTCATAGCTGTTGGAAAACTCGCTATCACGCCAAACCAGCTCTTCTCAAAGAAACAAAAAAAGCCATGAAATCATGGCTTTTTTTGAGTTTATACCTACTTGCTAATGCAATTAAATCTGCCTGCGATGGTGTCTGTATGCCATGCCTGACATCAACAACGTCATTAACAACAAAGACCACCATGACATCGGCACAGGCCTTGGCTCGCCCCTGGGAATCACGCCAAATATTTCTAGGTCAGCCACTGGCTCATCCTCCGTCAATTCAACGGTTTGTGTTTCTGGCGTGATTGGAATTTGACAATCAGTCAATTCAGGGGCAGCTTGATCGTAACCAAGCACATAACAAACGCTTGGGTTCGGCGGAACCGGCGCCATTGCCACTGGCAAGTCTGTGAATGAGAACATGCCATCGGCATCAGTCAAAACTGATCCAACCAACTGGTCCTGTGTGTCATCACAAGCAAAGTCACGGTACAAAGAGGCGGTTACTCCCTCGATACCCTCTCCAGCATCCGGTGAGCCATTTTCAGGGTTGGTATCGCAAAACAGCAAACCTGATACGGCACCGTTGGTGGCATAAATCCCCGCATCGATGGTGTAATCTGAAGCATTCAACTGAATGTTTTCAACACGGCCCGAACTGGGATCAGCATCAGAATCAGTGTCATCAGCACCTTGATTATCGACAGTAAAAACATAGTCTGCTGGTAACCCAGTGAACTCCACACAGTAGCTGCCGGCGTCTAGATCCGGGAACAAGTAATAGCCGTCATTAGCAGGTGTACCGCCATTGCTGGTAGCGGTGGTATCCACGAATACGCCGGTACAGGTGGCGTTGTCATACAAGTTGACTGTGATGCCATTAACGCCCCTTTCATTGGCGTCTTGAATGCCATTCTGGTTGTTGTCGTACCAAACATAATCACCCAGCTCCAAACTGTCATCAAAGCCAAAGTTGTTATCCACACTGTCAGGATCAGAAACATCTAAATCTGGGGTTAATTGTGGTGGCGTGATGGGCGTGTCACAGTTATTCAAATCTGCGTCACTGGTATCGACTTCAGTGATGTAACAAAGGGCACTGCCTACCGGACCAACTGGCAAGTCAGTGAACAAGTAATTGCCTGAACCATCGGTGTCTTGCGTGATGGCACTGGCAGCATCGCCACCGTCAACCGTGTCAGAACAATTGGCATCTTCATATAAGGTGATTTGAATCCCAGGAATCAAGGTGTCCCCATCGCCGGCATTGTAAGTGGTATTGGCATTGGTGCTGCTTTCACACCAAGTCAAACCAGCAATCGAACCATCCAACGAAATCCCCATGTCATTGGTCGGATCATCTGCTGTTAAGTTGATGTTTTCAATGCGGCCGGTCAGTGGATCCACGTCGGAGTCTGTACCATCGTTACCACCCACGTTTTGTGGAGAAATCTCATGACCTGCAGGTAAATTACTGAATGCCACACAATAGGTGCCTGAGGACAAACCAGTAAATTCATAAAAACCATCAGCTGCTGGCAAGCCACCATTGGCTGTCACGGTGGAGTCATCGGCCACACCAGTACAAGTGGCGTTGCTGAACAACTCAACTGTTACGCCATTAACACCTGGTTCACCGGCATCCTGGATGCCGTCTTGGTTGGTGTCATACCAAACAAAATCTCCCAGGTTGATGTTTTCATCAAAACCAAAATTATTGCCGGTACTGTCAGGTGCGTTCACATCAAGATCCGGACCCAAAGTCGGCGTAGTTATCAGGTTGTTACAAGTGCCCAAATCGGTATCACTGGAGTCCACTTCGGTGATGTAACAAATGGCATTGCCTGCTGGACCAACCGGTAAGCCAGTGAACAAATAGTCTCCGGTACCGTTGGTGTCTTGGGTGACAGCCGTACCGGCATCACCACCATCTACCACATCATTACAGTTGGCATCACTGTACAAAGTGATTTGAATGTTCGATAACAAAGCGTCCAAATCACCTGGGTTATAAGTGGTGTTGGCATTGGTAGCGCTTTCACACCAGGTTAAACCAGCGATTGAACCATTCAAGAAAATGCCCATGTCATTGGTGGGGTCATCTGCTGTCAAGTTGATGTTTTCAATGCGCCCAGTCAATGGGTCAGTATCAGAATCAACCGCATCACCACCCTGGTCGGCAGGTGAAATAGTGTATCCACCAGGGATGTTACTGAATGCCACACAATAGGTGCCTGAGGACAAACCAGTAAATTCATAAAAACCATCAGCTGCTGGCAAGCCACCATTGGCTGTCACGGTGGTGTCATCGGCCACACCAGTACAAGTGGCATTGCTGAACAACTCAACTGTTACGCCATTAACACCTGGCTCACCGGCATCTTGAATGCCATCTTGACTGGTGTCATACCAAACAAAATTTCCCAGGTTGATGTTTTCATCAAAACCAAAATTATTGCCGGTACTGTCAGGTGCATTCACATCAAGATCCGGACCCAAAGTCGGCGTAGTTATCAGGTTGTTACAAGTGCCCAAATCGGTATCATTGGAGTCCACTTCGGTGATATAACAAATGGCATTGCCTGCTGGGCCAACTGGTAAACCAGTGAACAAATAGTCTCCAGTACCATTGGTGTCTTGGGTGACTGCCGTACCGGCATCACCACCATCTACCACATCATTACAGTTAGCATCACTGTACAAAGTGATTTGAATGTTCGATAACAAAGCGTCCAAATCACCTGGGTTATAAGTGGTGTTGGCATTGGTAGCGCTTTCACACCAGGTCAAACCAGCGATTGAACCATTCAAGAAAATGCCCATGTCATTGGTGGGGTCATCTGCTGTCAGGTTGATGTTCTCTATGCGTCCAGTCAATGGGTCAGCATCAGAATCAACGGTATCGCCGCCCTGATTGGCAGGAGAAATAGTGTATCCGCCAGGGATGTTACTGAATGCCACACAATAGGTGCCTGGTGGTAAATCTGTAAACTCATAAAAGCCATCAGCAGCAGGTAAGCCGCCATTGGCTGTAACGGTGGCGTCATCGGCCACACCAGTACAAGTGGCGTTGCTGAACAACTCAACTGTAACGCCATTAACGCCTGGTTCGCCGGCATCCTGAATGCCATCTTGGCTGGTGTCATACCAAACGAAATCACCCAGGCTCAATAAGGGTGCCACAGTGAATACATAATCCTCTACTTCACCATCCAAAGCAGGCCCTGTAGGAGACAATCCACCAGCACCTGAACAACGGAATCGAGCAAAGGTATCACCAGCCACAGCGCCCGCAGGCACAGTGAATGACAAGTTATCATTAAGGCCATTGACCACAGCTGTGCTGGTGAAAATTTGCTCACCGGCATCACTTAAATCACCGTCTTGGTTGAAGTCCATCCAGGCATCTAATAAACATGAGCCATTCACTTCAACATCCAAACTGGCAATGCTGCTGCCAACATATAAATTTTGTACGTCGCTGATGCCATCTTCATCATCACCGGCCACCGCACAGGTTCCAAAAGTGGTACTGCCCACTGTCAGATCATCACCATCGGCACCCACGCTGGGCTGACCATCGACTTCTGAGTCAACACACTGACCCAGATAAGGTGCGCCAATAGGCAAGTCATGTACGGCACCATTTGATGCCAGCAAAGTCGGATAAGTTGGGTCGGGTAAATCGCCCAGGTCAGTCGGAGCACCAAAACCAAAATCAATGGCGTGGTTGTTGTGACCGGCATACCCTGTGGTGATACCCACACTGACCAAACCAGCGCCGTTATCCACACCATCAGAGTCACGCAAGTCACTGTCTGGATCTGGGCCGCCATTGTCTGCCACAGACACCACTGTGCCTTGGCAAGCATTGTTCAGTGCCGTGTTGTTGGCAGGTATTGCGGTGTTTACAGAGACAGTACAGGCGGCATTTCTGGGAACCAGGTCACCATTAACCGCGTTGTAGCTGACGTCATCGAAATAATAGTTACCGTTAGCATCAGTGATTGTGTCAACCGGTAAATCGGCGCCACATTGCAAGGTCACAGTCACGCCCGGAGCCACACCTTCAGAGGCATCCTGAATGCCATCGTGATCAGTGTCACACCAAATGCGGTTACCAATTTCTAGGGGTGCTTGCGGACACATCAGTTCCACATCACCCAATCCTGCCGATTTACCGAAAGTGGTCGCCCCACCACCGGCGTCGGTGTCAAAAACCATGTAGCCACGATTACTGGTGCCGTCGGCATTGGTAAACCAACGCGCGCCACCTGAGCGCACCCGGTTAGTTGGGTCAAAAACGGATAAAACAATCTGACCCGAACCGGGTAAATGCGCCACACCACCCAAGGTGATTTCATTGTGGGTACCTGAGTCTTGTGCATTGCTGTTAGGGTACATGTCCTGCCAGTACCACTCACCACCACCTGGGCCTTGTCCACCGTTGGCACCATTGGCACCTCCGGTTGCAGTCAAGCCACCATCACAACTGGCGTTATCTTCTAATGAATAACTGCTGCCATCAAAGCATACCCGCAACACATCACCACCGACTGCTGCTTCATGTAATTCGGTGCTGGGTGGGTTGCCATAATTGTTGTTGCCCATTTGATGGCCTAAGCGATCGACCAAAGCCACCACAATGGAACCATCCACATCAAACTGTAAATCGGTAAACGCTGGCTGCGGATAAATGGCTTGTCCAAAACTTTGGTTGGGGTCAGGTATGTCAGAGAAATCCGCAATCCATGGCAGCCATTCCGCGCCTGTGCCAGCACCACCTGAACTGATCAGGCCTCGAGGGTAATTTAACGGGAAGGTAATGACGTTGGTGAATCCTGCTCCAGGGTTGTCTGGATCAAAGCGATACACAGTCGCTGACATATCAGCAATTTGTTGCGATGTTTGAGCTGAACATACCAGGCCCACATACACCATCCCTTGGTGATAATCTACAGCCCATGGACGGTGATCATCTGGAGCCGGGACAGCCGGCACCACCGACGAATCCATACAACCAGGATTGGGAATGTCGTAGAAATTGATGTCTGCGGCTACTGGTGCTGCAGCGGGGATTCCCACTGGAATTTCATATAACCTGCGGTCGTGCATGTTAACAGTCCACAGCGTCGTTTCATCTTCAGAAAACGCCAAACCACCATAGCTCATTTTTCCAACAAAATCCCAAGCATCTTGGTCATAGGTAGCCAACATGGGGTCACTGGATGGCAAAATATGATTGTCCACTCCAAAATCGATGTTATAAGGCGCTGCTGCCAAATCAACAAAATCACTGGCCACGGGATTCATCGGGTCAGTCATATCCACTTGGTAAATGCCACCTGGCCCCAAGTGCGCAAATCCGACGTGCCGTTTCATCACGGAAGCCGCCATCAGCAAATCAGACTGGCGCTGAAATGCCAATCCCCAGGTGGCACCTACTTCACCACCCAATGCCAAGTAGTTGTTGTTGGTGGCTGCTGTATTGCCCGAGGCGTTGTATGGAAAACCCACAATCACATCAGCCACACTGGCTGTGCCTGGATCGCCTTCGTCCAATTCTGGATTGCCGTTGACAAAACAGCTGGTAGCGACCATGGGGTTGCTGTCGCAATACTCTTTGGGATTCAATAAACCAGCAGCAATTCCTGCCGTTGGTGCGCTAAAGAATTGCACGCGAGAAGGGCCTGATGCGCCTGAGAAAAGGTAATCTTTGTCGGTGCCAATACTGACTTCCAATCGCACTGGAAATCCGCCAGCAGGCGCATCCAGGGCAAATGTGCCATCACTCAAGGTTTCACAGCTGTTGATGGAACCATCGTCACTGTACACCGTGACGGTGATGTCTGCCACGCCGGTTTCAATGTTCACCCCGCCCTGGACGGTGTCACCATTGAAGTCGTTAAAAACTACTCCTGATAAGTTACCAACGCCACCACAAGGTGCTGCCAGCAAAGTCGTAGAACTCAGACACAAAAAAACAGACGCCCACAGCAGCAGGCCACCCCTTATTTGACACACACTCATTAACTCTCTCTCTTAAAAAAAATCATAAGAATTGTAGAGGGTTACCGTTGATTAGACAACAGATGAATTTCCATCCCAAAAATTAATGTGAACTGTGTCACATTTTTTTCGAGATCGGTTTTTTTAGAAATTGACGGTGGTTATCGATTGTGATGTCACCCAAATCGGATGGAATTGGTCACTCAGAATCGAAGCCATCATAAAAAATAAGGTCTTCAGATAAGCTTGATGCCAGACCGTTGATGTAGTCTTCTATGGCCGTATAACCTGAAGGCATCACGGTGTTGTGATCATTGCCATCATTTGGATTCAAACCCTGCTGGAGTTCCCAGTCATCGGGCATGCCATCCCGGTCAGTGTCGATTGGTGGCGTGGTTGGCGTGAGGCCAATCATCAGATCAGCCGGACGAAAGTTGCGCCAGGAGCCATTGCGGTTTTCTAATTCTTGGATGGAAATGCGGGCAATGATGTCATGTGGCCATGCACCAATGGTAGGTAACAACCGCGCTTCCAAGTTGCTTTCGGAGTAAATGACAGGTGCAACATAACCGCTGTGCACACTGAAGTCAAAAGCAGCTGACTGGTTGAATTGATTGGCCTGAATACCACAACAAGCAAAGGTATAAGCGTTACTGAAATCAGTGTCATTCCAAGGATTTTGTACCGTCCCCATGTACTCCCCTGGGTCCTCAACCAGGTTATCTTGTAACCAGTATGCGGTGGGAATCGGTGTGCTCGAATTTTCCGGATCAAACCAAAACGGCGACAGGCTGATACTGGGGCCGGCGATGTACTGGTTACCCACGATGTTGAAATCGCCTGCAGATACATTGTGATGAACGAAGCCCTCACGGCCATTGTAAGTGATGTTATTGATCACTTCAGCAGGTCCTACCGACAACGCCGGGGTGCGGTTGCGGGAATGGGTAAACACGTTATTGAGGATGGAAATGTAACCGCCGGTGCGGTCACCAGGCTGGCAATTGCCACTGTCCAAGCAGGGCCGGTGGTTGATGACCCCTTTGTTGTGGTCCCAGCCATTGCTGGTGTCGTAAATCGGAAAAGATAAATGTGAATATTGGATGGTGATGTGGGCCGCGCCACCCCACAAATCGATGGTTTCATCGGCACCATGAGAGGCATCGATGTGATCCAGCATGATGTGATTGGCGGTAGAAAACTGAATGGCATCGTGTTGATTGGCCGGCCAATCATTGTCGGGATCACCGGGCCTGATGCGCATGTGTCTGATGACGATGTTGCCGGTATCAGCGTTATAGGTGGTGTACATGTGGCCAAGCAAAGTGATGCCTGCACCTGATGCGGTTTGTCCAGCTATGGTCAGGTCACCATGGGGGATGTGCAAATCACCTGCAATCAACCCAGAAACTTCAAATACCACAATCCTGGCACCTGGCTGCGACACCGCCCATTGCAAACTGCCCACACCTGATGCATCAAGGTTGGTCACAATATGCACATCACCACCACGCCCACCTGATACCATGGCGCCAAAACCTTCGGCTTCCGGAAAGGCTTTGAGCTGACTTTGAGCCCCGTGACTGGTGAGCAACACGGCCCACAACACGATCACTTGAAACAGTTTGTTCATTACCACCACCTAAGCATTGATTGATCTTTACATTTCAGCATAACCCAGTCAGGGATTTTGCGCCATTTATCACAGTTATTTTGCATGCCGCAATTTCGGTCAAGCGGCAGGCTTAGCGACTGGCTATGATGGTGTTTTTTTTAGCCTGGAGACATTTATGACCCTGGATGCCTGGTTCGGCGCTTTACATTATTATTCAGCACTGGTGGCCCTGCTCACCGGCAGTTGGGTGCTGTATAAACCCAAAGGCACACCACTGCACCGCCAAGTAGGCCTGGCCTATGTGCTGGCCATGACAGTGATGCTGATCAGCTCATTCCTGACCTATCGGCTGTATGGACATTTTGGCTTGTTTCACTGGCTCAGTGTGATCGCCAGCCTGACCCTGGTGGCTGGCATGTACCCACTGTGGTCCACCCGCCAGATTCGCAATGCCCGGCTCAAACACCTGCAGTTCATGTATTGGTCGGTGATTGGTCTGTACATGGGTCTGGTCGCTGAGGTGTTTACCCGCATTCCAGACACCCCATTTCTCACCATGGTGGCGGTCTCCAGTGGTGTGGTTTATGTCGTGGGTATTCTGGGCATGTTCTTGCGTTACCGCACGTGGTATCATCGCCACGTTGACAAACAGCCCGGCCAACAGCCATGAAACCACTGCAGCCCAACTATCAAAACCGCATCGACCGTGTGGTTGACCACATCTATGCATCGCTGGCCACAGAAGATCCTGCAGGCTTGAGCCTGGACGAGCTCAGTGCGGTATCTGGGTTTTCAAAATATCATTTTCATCGTTTGTTCGCCGCATGTGTGGGGATGAACCTCGCTGTTTTTGTGCAGCGATTGCGATTGAAAAAAGCCAGTTATCAATTGGCTTTCTACCCCGATATGCCCATCATAGACATCGCGCTTGATGCCGGTTTTGAGAGCCATGAAGCTTTTTCCCGGGCCTTTAAACGAACCTATCAAATCACACCCAGTCAATTCAGAACTGAGCCTGACTGGACTTCATGGTCAGCACAGCACAACTATTTACTTAACAAACCCTATCCCATGAATGTCAAAATCTGTGAATTTCCCGGCACCCTGGTGGCCGCCCTCGCCCACCACGGTGATTACCGTCAACTCAACCAAACCATTGCTCACTTCATTGAATGGCGCAAACAAAGCACCGAAGCCCCGATACACAGCAGTCAGACCTATGGCCTGGCTTACAGTGATCCACAATCGGCTGAACCGTATCGCTTTGATGTTTGTGCCTCGGTACACTCGCCCATCAAAGACAACCCTTTTGGGGTGGTGACTCAAGAAATTCCGTCTGGACGCTGTGCCCGCATCACCCACTTAGGTTCGCACGACCTGATGGATGAAAAAATCAGGTATCTGTACAACCAGTGGGTGATTGAAAGTGACCATGAGCTCAGGGACTTCCCCTGTTTCTTTCATTACCGTAACCTGTTTCCTCAGGTTCCAGAAAGTGAGTTGATCACTGACATTTATCTGCCCCTGTGCTGATCAGCTGAGGTCTGGCGGTATCGTCCAGTAGGGCTGTTCGCCAAAGCTGGCTTTGAGGAAATTAATCAGCTTTTTAACCCGTGCCGATACATGTCGGTTGTGCGGGTAAACGGCATAAGCATTGAGCACATTATCAAATTGGTACTCGCACAACAAGGGTACCAGCTGTCCGGTTTTGATGGCTTTGTAACAAACAAAATCTGGAATCACCACCAAGCCCTTGCCGTCTATGGCCACATCGCGCATGAAGTCACCGTTGTTACAGGTCATGACAGTGGGCAGCCTAACCGACACTTTCTTGCCATCTGAGTTCTGCAACTCCCAGACATCAGGTGAGCTGATGTATTTGAGCTTTTGGTGGCCGCTGTATAAATCTTCAGGTGTTTTTGGCGTGCCATAACGTTCTAGGTATTTCGGGCTGGCACACATCACCAAGCGAATTTGGGTGACCTTCTTGGCTATCAAGCTTGAATCAGCCAATCGGGCGATGCGGATGGCCAAATCAAAACCTTCATTGACCAAATCAACCTGACGGTCATTAAAATCTATGTGGAATTCAACCTGTGGGTGAATTTCATTGAATTGTCTCAATGGTTTCGATAAGTGCTTCAAGCCAAAAGACAAAGGCGCCGCCAAATGAATGGGCCCGGCCAGGGCGCGGTTGGTTTGTTGTACCCGGGCTTCTGCTTCACTCACCTCTTCTATGATGCGCAGACAATCATGATAATATTGCCTGCCGGCATCGGTGAGGCTTTGGGTGCGGGTGGTGCGATTCAGCAATTGAATCCCCAACCGAGTCTCCACCCGGTTCAACCGCTGACTGATGGCCGATTTCACCGTATTCAATTGCTCGGCAGCCTTGGTGATGCTCCCAGCTTCCACCACCCGCACAAAAGCCTGCATGTCCTCCAGTGAATTCATGAAAATTCAATCATTCAGTCACCACGTCCAAGTAATACACTTTCTGGCCGTCCACTTTCTTACTGATTAAGCCATGGACATCGGATTCGAAACCAGGAAATTCTTGGTTGAAGTTTTTGATGTAACGCAGGTAACTGATCACTTCAGCGGTAAACCGTTCACCAGGAACCATCAAGGGAATACCGGGCGGATAAGGGGTGATCATGGTGGCGGTGATGCGGCCCTCGAGTTGATCTATGGTCACCCGTTCAACTTGGTTGTGAGCCATGCGATCCCAGGCCTCAGCCGGTAACATCGCAGGCTCGATGTTGGAAAGGTACATGTCATTGGTTATCTTGGCCACATTGTTTTGTTTGTACACACCATGAATGGCGGTGCATAAATCTTGCAGCCCCATGCGTTCGTATTGCGGTGACTTTTTCACGAACTCTGGCATCACGCGCCACATCGGCAGGTTTTGATCATAGTCATCTTTGAACTGTTGCAGCTCAGTTACCAATGAATTCCAACGGCCTTTGGTGATGCCAATATTGAACATGATAAAGAACGAGTACAACCCGGTCTTTTCAACCACAATGCCATGCTCTGATAAGTATTTGGTGACGATCGTCGCCGGAATACCCAGCTCATCAAAGTCACCTTTGACATTCAAGCCCGGGGTGATGATGGTGGCTTTGATGGGATCAAGCATGTTAAAGCCTGAACCGGCAATTTCAAAATCATGCCATTCTTCATTGGGGTTGATCATCCATTCATCCTGAATAGGCACTTCTGCATCACTGAAGTGATCGGGGCCCCAGACTTTAAACCACCACTCATCGCCAAAATCCACATCCACTTTGCGCATCGCTCGGCGAAAGTTCAAGGCTTCATGCAAGGATTCTTCCACCAAAGCACGGCCTGCCGGTTGTTCCATCATCGATGCGGCCACATCACAAGAAGCGATGATTGAATACTGTGGACTGGTGGAGGTGTGCATCAAAAACGATTCATTGAACCGGTGCATATCAAAATTTGAGTTTTGCGGTTCCTGTACCAAAATCTGCGAAGCCTGAGACAAACCAGCCAGTAATTTGTGCGTTGACTGGGTAGCAAAAACCGTGGCATGTTCCGCCCTGGGTCGTTCGCTGCTACCAATGGCATGCATGTTGGTATAAAACTCATGGAAAGTGGCATGCGGCAACCAAGCTTCATCAAAATGCAGACATTCAATGCTGTCACCCAGCATGTCCTTGATGTCTTCAACGTTGTAAATGACGCCATCATAAGTACTTTGGGTGATACACAAAATCCTGGGTTTTTTGTTTTTGGCTTGACTGGCAAATGGGTGGGCAGCGATTTTATCTGCAATCGATTGCGGATCAAATTCATGTCTTGGAATCGGGCCGATGATGCCATAGTGATTGCGGGTGGGCATCAAGAACACCGGAATCGCCCCGGTCATGATGATGGCATGCAAGATGGACTTGTGGCAGTTGCGGTCAACCACCACAATATCACCGGTCGCCACCGTTGAGTTCCAGACAATCTTGTTCGATGTTGAGGTGCCATTGGTGACAAAAAACAAATGGTCGCTGTTAAATATGCGCGCAGCATTTTCTTCACTGGCAGCAACCGGGCCGTTGTGATCCAATAACTGACCCAATTCTTCTACCGCATTGCAAACATCAGCACGCAACATGTTTTCGCCAAAAAACTGATGAAACATTTGTCCCACCGGGCTTTTCAGAAAGGCCACCCCACCGGAATGGCCAGGGGTGTGCCAGGAATATGAGCCATCGGCAGCGTAATTCATCAAGGCTTTAAAAAATGGTGGTGCCACCGAATCCAAGTACTTTCTGGCTTCCCTGATGATGTGTCTGGCAACAAATTCGGGGGTGTCTTCAAACATGTGAATAAAACCATGCAATTCCCGCAGGATGTCGTTGGGAATGTGCTCACTGGTTTTGGTTTCGCCGTAAAGAAAGATGGGAATGTCAGGATTGCTGCGTCGGACGGCCTGAATGAAAGCCCGAATTTCATCAATGGCTTTGTCAGCTTCCGCCTCGGATGCCTGGTTAAATTCTTCGTCATCTATCGACAAGATGAAACTGGATGCCCGACTGGCTTGTTGTGCAAACGAGGTCAGATCCACGTAACTGGTGTACCCAATCACTTCGATGCCATTGGCACCAATGGCCTCTGCCAGGTTGCGAATGCCTGAACCTGAAACGTTTTCAGAGCGAAAGTCCTCATCGATGACAACGATGGGAAAGTGGAAGCGGTTGATCATTTCAGTAGATCCATTAAAAGCAATTATTATCTCTGCTGGCACTGTTCTGTCAATTCAATAATGAAGCTCAAAGACAAATATTTATGGTGATATCCAACAGCCTATATTGTTCATTATAAATGAACTATATATTCATTTATAGCTTATTTATCTTTTTAAGGAAAACAATACAATGACATCACTAATCACAAACACAGGAGCAATCCAATGAACTTCATTCAAACTTTCAGCCCTTTGGTTGGGCGCGTATTTATCAGCCTGATTTTTATTGTCACCGGCATTGGCAAAATCACAGGTTACAGCGGTACCGCTGCTTATATGGACTCGGTGGGCATCCCCGGCATGTTACTGCCGTTGGTCATCCTGCTTGAAGTGGGTGGCGGCTTAGCCATTCTTTTGGGATTTAAAACGCGACTCGTGGCTTTTCTGTTGGCTGGATTTTGTGTGTTGTCGGCGTTGATTTTTCATTTTGATTTTGACAACCAAATGCAGTTTTTGATGTTCATGAAAAACATCGCTATTGCCGGAGGCTTTTTATTCCTGGTCGCATTTGGCCCTGGAAAATACGCCATCGACAACAGATAAACAATTGTTTCTCTTTGAATAACGCTTACCCACACAGGAGCATAACATGCACAACAACGCATTGATCGTTCACTCAAGTGGACGCAACCAAGATTCTGTGACTCGCCGGATTACCGGCGAGGTCGCAGCGCAACTCAAAACACAATACCCAGAACTCGCCTTCAAAGAGCTTGATTTGGCGCAGGGCATGCCGTTTGTTAACGAACAATGGATAGGTGCCAATTTCACTTCTGCAGACCAGCGCTCCGCTGAACAACATGTTGCCCTAGAGCAATCTGACGCCTTGGTGTCGGAATTACAAATGGCTGACTGGCTGATCATTGGTTCGCCAATATACAATTTCAGTGTGCCAGCCGTACTCAAAGCCTGGGTCGATCAAGTGGCCAGGGCCAAATTAACCTTTCGCTACACCGAACAAGGCCCCGAAGGCTTGTTGAAAAACAAAAAAGCCATTTTGGTGATGGCTTCAGGTGGTGTGCCCATCGGTTCAGAGATGGATTTTGCCACACCGTATTTACAACAAATGATGGGTTTTCTGGGGATACAGGATGTTCAGGTATTGGACGCCAATAACTTTAACCCGGAGCAGATTCGCCATACCCTGCTGAACCTTGAGTCGACATCAGATTCAACCAGCTTAACAGGAGCACAACATGGATAAATTCAACCAAATCCAACGGGCCATCGCTGGCACGCCAACATCAGATGGTGATGGGGTGCGGCTGACTCGCCTGATAGGCACGCATCTGCTGCCAGAACTTGACCCGTTTTTGCTGTTGGATCACTTTGGTTCAGATCAAGCCACTGATTATATCGGCGGCTTTCCAGCCCACCCTCACCGCGGATTCGAAACGGTGACTTATATGTTGCAGGGCAAAATGCGACACCAGGACAGCGTGGGCAATGATGGAGTGATTGAGGACGGTGGCATCCAGTGGATGACCGCTGGCAGCGGTATCATCCATTCAGAAATGCCCGAACAAACAGAAGGCATGCTGTCAGGTTTTCAGCTGTGGGTCAATTTACCGGCTGATGCCAAAATGACAACCCCCAAATACCAAGAGAATACGGCTGCAGAAATACCGCTTGAACAGCATGACAACGGCACTTCAATCAAAGTCATTGCAGGCCAAACTGCCCAAGGTACACATGGCATTGTAGACAACAGTTACGTCGACCCCAATTATTGGGACATCAGCTTACCGGCTGGTGAACAATTGAAAGATCGCTTGAATGCAGCGCACAATGCCTTTATTTATCTTTATGAAGGCCAGCTCATTGTCGGCAACAGCCAGTCCATTGACGCCGGTGTGTTGGCGGTGTTAACCCCTGCAGAAACCTTGTTATTAGAAGCCACTGAGGACAGCCGATTTATACTGGTTTCTGGTCGGCCATTGCAAGAACCGGTGGAGCGCGCCGGTCCATTTGTGATGAACACCCGAGAACAATTACAACAGGCTTTTCAAGATTATCAGGCAGGCAATTTCATTAACCAGGAGGCATGACATGGGACTTTTAGTTAAAGGCGAATGGCGAGACCAATGGTATGACACCGACGCCAATGACGGTGAATTCAAACGATCCGAATCGCAGTTTCGAAATTTCATTACCGCCGATGGCAGTCCAGGTTCCACTGGCACCGGTGGTTTCAAAGCCGAGGCTGGCCGTTACCATTTGTATGTTTCGCTGGCCTGCCCTTGGGCCCACCGAACCCTGATATTGCGCAAGCTCAAAGGCCTTGAAGACATGATTGGGGTGTCGGTGGTGGATTACCTGATGCAAGAAAATGGTTGGACGTTTAACCCCAGCGATGCGGATGACCATTGGATAGGCGATCAACTACATGACCACACATTCTTGCATCAACTGTACACCCAAGCTGATCCTGAATACTCAGGTCGGGTAACGGTTCCGGTGTTGTGGGACCAACAGCAAAACACCCTGGTCAGCAATGAATCGGCCGACATCATCCGCATGTTCAACAGTGCCTTTGACGACTTGGGTGCCACTGAGTTGAATTTTTACCCTAATGAATTGCAAAGCGAGATAGATCGCATCAATGATCGAGTCTACAACGACATCAACAATGGCGTGTACAAAGCCGGTTTTGCCACCACGCAAAAAGCCTATGAGAAAAACGTCAAGGCCCTGTTTAAGGCCTTAGACTGGGTGGAGGATCTGCTCAGTGATAACCGCTACCTCACTGGTGACACCTTGACTGAAGCTGACTGGCGACTGTTCACCACGCTGGTGCGATTTGATGCGGTGTATGTTGGGCACTTCAAATGCAACCTCAAACGAATCGCTGACTACCCTAACCTCAGTGGTTATCTGCGTGAGTTATACCAGCTGCCAGGCATTGATGAAACAGTAAACCTCAGGCACATCAAGAACCATTACTACAAAAGTCACGAAACCATCAATCCCACGGCTGTGGTTCCAGCGGGTCCAGAGTTAAATTGGCAACAGCCGCATGGGCGAGATAGACAGAAATCTTAACAACACAATAAGCTGGTGATCTTGTGGTCACGATGACTCAGGATGACTGCAACTCAGAGTGGTAAAAAGTCGGTGTAAAAACCACTGACGCCATATTTAACCCTGAGCTTGTCTAAATCCTTGGCGTTGTTGATGGTATAAACAAAGATAGGCTTTTGATTTAATAGTTTTTGTAAAGTTCGGCTGCGGGCCTGTGAGGCCTGCATGCTGACTGCGAATAAATCCATGTCTCTGGCATGAGACAGCACTGACTTTTTTGATCCCTTGTATTGATACAATATCCAAATCAAATCTTTGAAGCCCATTTCCAGCAAAACCGGATACTCCTCAGGTTGGAAAAACTGTGGGATGATTTGATGCATTAACTGTGGGTAACGACGCACCATTTCAGCCAAACCATCCAGATTACGGTGTTTGATGTCGGTGATGATTTTGGCATCGGGTTTTTCCATCAGCCAATAGGCCAAAGATGACAAGGTGCAGACCTCAAAGTCCTGATGTCGGTCTGCCAAGTCAATAAACTCGCTGTAGCTTAACGGTTTTTTGATTTTGTAACCGAATAATTTTTTGAATGACTTACCCCAGTCATGCATGCACACCAGTTGATTGTCTGAGGTCCAAGAAAAATCAATTTCAAAGTAACGAAATCCCTGCAGGTAATTTTCATTCAACGCTTCAATGGAATTGGTGTAATTTTGACCTTTGTAGCCGCCACCCGCATGGGCAATCATCAGTGGGCTGGCCAAGGATTTCCCCGCCACCACTGAAGCCAAAGTCATCAACAACCATTGGTTTTTTAGCTTAATCATGGGTTTGATTCAGTGCCAAGGTTAACAACTTAGCCGCCACTTTTTCTTTCATTCCTTGGGCTTGCTGTAACTGCATCATTTCTAACAAAGCGCGTTGGTCAAAGGCCGGCTTGGTCAGCCACGCTTGTAGCAAAGTCTTGATCAGACCAGGCTTATTGCGGGTACGAAATTTTAACCACTTCAAGGCTTTGATGATGGTTTGCTCAGACCTTGTGAAATCCTGTCCAAAAGGGTATTCAGGAAAATAACCCTGATTTTTAGCTGACAGTAAACGGGTTTTGATGCGCGCCGGCAGGTTTTGTTGGTAAGCCTCAGGAACCTGCCAATTGGCTGATAATTTGTGGTGTTTCACGGCTTCGGTTCGCAGTGATTCCTGAAAACGGCTGTCAGCGATACATATCATGCGTTTGATGCAAGTCTCATCAGACTGGCCACGCAAATCAGCCATACCATATTCAGTGATGACCACATCGCGAAGGTGCCTGGGTATGGTGCAATAGCCATATTGCCAAACGATGTTGGAAACCGGCCCACTTGAGCCGTTGTGGACGCTGCGCAGCATCAACACCGAGCGACTGTCTGCCAATGCATGTGCCATGGCCACAAAATTGTATTGGCCGCCGACGCCACTGACCACCTGCTGATTTTCCAAGGTGTCAGAAGCGGCTGCCCCCAACACATCGACTTTCATGCAGGTATTGAAAAACCGTGATTTGACTCGTTGTGCACGATCCAGCGCCTCACCCCCGTACAATTCATTGATTTGGCTGACCGGAGTCATCTGGAACCACTGGTGTTCTTGTTCATTGAGGCCCCGCAACCAGGCATAAAATCGCTTGGACCCCATAAAAAAGGCGGCATGTAAGATGACTCCTTGTTGCAATTGGGTACCCAGACAATGGTTTTCTATGGCAGCAACAGCTGCGTCATCTTTCAAGTGCGTATCGACAATCACACCATCAGGACAAACAATCCGACCCTGTTGGTATTGTAATTCTGCTTTAAGGATTCCCAGATTTTGTAACCGTTTAAACTGTTTAAAAGTTAAGTGCTCATCAATGACTCCATGCTCCAACAACGTTTGGATGGCATGGGAATCAAGCTGTTCTTTTAACGTTCCGCTGTTTAATAATTTTTGTACATCGACATCAGGATATACCCGTCTTTTCAAAATGCCGGCATCATACAAATGCGCAAAACCTTCAACAAACATTTCACTGGCCGCGTACAAGCCTTGCTCAAAAGGCCCAACCGCTCCTGAATGCTTAATCAGTGCCTGATGTTGTTGCATGATGCGAGTGTCATCCAACAGCTGTTGGTAGGTGGCATTGTTTTGTTGTCGCAGTTGAGCGCTGTAAACCAACGCATCGGCCAACGACCCAATACCAATTTGTAAAGTACCACCGTCTTTGACCAAGGTACTGGCCATCAATCCAATGTTGTAATCAATGTCACTGATGGCTTGAGCCGGGGTCGCGAAAGGTTCGAAATCAAATGCCCGATCATCCACGATCACATCGAAAAAGCTGGTATCGACAGCTGCCTGACCACCCATAAAAGGCATGTGTTCATTGACCATCGCCAAAATAACGGGCCTGGGTTTGCCTTTTTGTTCAGCCACCCTGATGATATCCAAAGTTAAATCCGGATTACTGCTGAGGCTGTATTGCACGGCATCGCCCACTCGACGTGCTGCCACCATTTGCAGAATCACATTGACCTCGCGATCCACCATATCGCGTGCCACATGGGTGTAGTTACTGCTGACGTAATGCTGTTGTGCCGTTGGGTTGCCCAAAAACTGACCCGATTGCATATAAAACTCGCGCACGGTGATGTTGTCTGGCAAATCATTCTGGTGAATGCCTGGCAGGTACTTCAATTCCGGGTAATGGCCAAAAAAGCGTTTGTTGAAAGCTGCGAGAAAGCGTTGTTCCAGTAACGATTTTCCCTGCGGTAATGCCAGCGATAAAGCCGTAAATAAATCCAAACTGACGGCGGGGTTGGCCTCGGCATGGTCATATAAAGCATTGATCAACGGGTTGGGCTTGCCAATGCCTAACGGCGTTCCCACCACCCACTGGTTACCAACCTGCTTGTGCAGGTGTTCGATGGCTTCGTTGAAACTTTGGGTGATTGCTGTCATTAACCGAAGTTTGTCTTGGGTTGGACTCGAAAGGTGCAAACCAACATTGTAACCAAAAAAGCGCCTCTGTTGAGACGCTTTTCATAACCACTGATTGATCAGTGAAATTTAAAGTGAAATTTAAAAAGTGAAATTGCCACCCAAATAAAACCCAGACACCTGTAAATCACTCTTGAAAGAGTTGATGTTCTGCAAATCAACATCCATGGTGCGGTAACCCAAATCAGCACCAAACCCAGATTGGGTTTCATAACGTACCGACAGGTCAATGTCAGTGACTTTGTTGCGGTCAAAACTCAATGCTTCCACGGCGGCGGTTGCTGACCACCCAGTGAATGGTAAATCAAACCGGGCTTTGGCATAGACCATGGGAATCCAGTCATCCAAGTCCGACTCATCATTGATCAGACCTTCGTAATGAAAGCGGGCATGACCATCGAAATATTTAAAGCTTAAGCCCAAATCCAGATTGACCCAATTATCCAACAGCTCGTAATACAGCATCAAATCGGCATGCGACAAATCGACATCGCCTCTTACCATCACGGCCTGACCTTCCAAAAAGTCAGGATCTGATACGGGTACCAGGCCGGCAGATTGGATGTTGTTTTGCTGTAATTGAACGTTTGGTAAAAAGGGCAAAGGGTGCTCAAAAGCGAGGTAAAAATTGGGCTCTGAGTTGTCCTGGAAATCAATGTGAACTTGGTTGGTTTCAGCTATCGGTGATCGCACCTCACCGGTGGTGTCAAACTGCCAGTAATTGGCGCCCACCGAAAAACCCAAAACATCGGCCCCAGCCGCAGGAGCCAAAAGCCACAGACAAACCACACCAATCCAATTAAACTTACATTTCATAACTGCTCCTTGTTTGCCGTCTGGCATAAAATAAAAGCGCTTATTCTAAGTCATCAATGCCTGATTTTGTCAAAAAAATCATCCAGGCTTTCAGCCCACAAAAGACACTTAAACTTCATTAAGTTATTTCTTAAACCAGTCCAAGGCTTGTTGTCGTGCTGACTTGTAATCAATGATGGGTTCTGGGTATCCTAACTGCTGTCTGGTACCCACCGCTGGGTCATGAATGGTTTTGGCATCACAGTCGCGCAACTCAGGCACATACTTCTTGATGTACTCACCTTCTGGATCAAATTTTTTCGATTGCGTGGTGGGGTTAAATATCCTGAAATAAGGTGCGGCATCACAACCAGTGGCTGATGACCACTGCCATCCACCGTTGTTCGAAGCCAAATCACCATCCAATAAATGCTGCATAAAATGGGCCTCACCCAATCGCCAGTCAATCAAACACAACTTGGTCAAAAAGGAAGCCACAATCATGCGCACGCGGTTGTGCATCCAACCTTCTGCTAACATTTGTCGCATGCCGGCATCAACAATGGGGAAACCCGTTTGGCCCTGTTGCCATTGTTCGAACACCTCGGGCTGGTTTAACCATTCATCCACGGCATCTTCTTTAAAGGTTTGGTGCTTGGCCAATTTGGGGTATTCAAACATCAAGTCATGGTAAAAATCACGCCAAATCAGCTCGGACACCCAAGTGCTATCAAATGCCGCCTCACCTTCCTGTTTCAACTGATGAGCGAGACAGGTTTTGACGCTGATGGCACCGTTAAATAAGTATGGTGATAAACGGCTGGTGCCACGGATGGCTGGAAGATCCCGATACTTTTGGTAATCGTTATCGACCACAAAATCCTTCAGTCTTTGTACAGCTGCAGCCTCCCCAACAGGCCACTTTGCATGATCAAAGTCCACGTTCACCTCATCACCCAGTTGTTTCAATTCTGGTAATTCAGTGGTATTTTCAGTTTGCGGAGCAGGAACAGGCAGTGGCCATTGGTGGTTGGCCTTCAAGGCCTCCAAGTATTTGTTTTTGTAGGGAGTAAAAACATGGTACATGTTGCCGTCGCTTTTTCGAACCGTACCTGGTTTAAGTAAATTGGTGGCATGGTATGAATGGCAATTGACCCCCTGTTCAGTCAGAACCTTGACCACTTGTTGATCACGTTTAACTTCATTGGGCCAGTAACTGGCATGGTAGCTCAGGTGCTTCACCGGCAACTGCGCACACAAGTCGGACAAAAACGCAGGCACATCATCAAACCAAGGCAGCTCTTTGATCACCGAGCCAACACCCAGTTTTTTGAGCCGATCAACCAGGTCCAGCACATGAGCCAGGTAAAAATCATACTTTAATGGCGCCTCACTATGGCGTTCATGTTGTTGCGGGTGGGCTGTGAATAAGGCCACCACTGGGTCGCCTTCTGCCATGGCATGATACAAAGCTGGGTGATCAGACAGTCTGAGGTCTTGTCTGAACCAGACCAGATGAATCGCTTGGGGGTTTTTCATTGAATCGCATTTACAATAATTTCACAGGGTTGATACTATAAACAATCTTTATCAATAATCAGTGAAAATCATGCCTCAAGTTGCTTTGTCCTCAATCAAAAAATTCTTTCAAATGGAGTCAGCAGCGGGCATTTTGCTGTTTTTTGCTGCAATTTTAGCCATGCTGATGGCCAACTCTCCGTTGGCAACCTATTACAACTTGTTATTGGATACCCCGGTTGCGATTCAAGTGGGTGCTCTGGAAGTGGCCAAACCGCTGTTGTTGTGGATTAACGATGGGCTGATGGCCGTGTTCTTTTTGCTAGTCGGACTGGAATTAAAAAGAGAGCTGATTGACGGTGAACTGTCAGATAAAAAGAACATCATCCTGCCGGGCGTGGGTGCTGTGGGTGGCATGTTGGTGCCGGCCCTGGTGTTTTTCTGGTTCAACAAAGACGACCCCAATGCACTGCAAGGTTGGGCGATTCCGGCGGCCACTGACATTGCCTTTGCATTGGGTGTTTTGAAAGTGCTGGGTCCCCGGGTGCCAACCAGCCTGAAAATTTTCCTGACCTCACTGGCGATATTTGATGACATCGGCGCCATTTTAGTCATTGCCTTCTTTTACACCTCACAAATTTCCATGGTCTCATTGTTGGTGGTGGGATTGTGTTTGCCAGTGCTTTATTACATTAATAGAAAGGGCATAGAAGCGACCAGCACCTACATCTTTTTTGGTGTCATCATGTGGGTTGCGATGCTCAAATCTGGTGTGCATGCCACCTTGACCGGGGTGTTGTTGGCCATGTTTATTCCGATGAAGTCCAAACAAAATCCTGACTTTTCACCGCTCAAAACCTTGGAGCACAACCTGCACTCGGTGGTGGCTTACATCATCTTACCGGTGTTTGCTTTTGCCAATGCCGGTATCAGCCTCAGTGGCGTTGGCATCGAGCAATTGATGCACCCAGTACCGCTGGGCATCGCCATGGGCTTGGTGGTCGGCAAGCAATTGGGCATCTTCAGTTTGTGTTGGCTGGCCATCAAACTGAAACTGGCCAAACTGCCTGAACACAGCAATTTGATGTCACTGTATGGCATTTCGGCGCTTTGTGGCATTGGTTTTACCATGAGTTTATTTATCGGCTCACTGGCTTATGAAGAAACCCAATTTGATATGATTTTTGATGAACGCCTGGGTATCATTGTGGGCTCGCTGATATCGGCATTGATTGGCTTCTTTGTGATCAAATCACAATTGCAAAAATTTCCCGAACCCAAAAATTCCGATTGATTAAAGCGCCGGCAACCACTGCCGTTGTTGCAGCAGTTCCAATAAACGTTGGGTGAAAAGCACCGCATCTTGTTGGTCCAGGTGTGAGGTGTCTGGCAAGGCAAATGAACTCAAGATGGCATCGTCCTTAAAATGCAGCATGTGCAGTTGCGGGTGGCTGGCCTGCAATTGATCCCAGAACCTGGCCCTGGGGTAGTAGGCTTCATCCAACAGCCAATGTTCCCCATCGGTGGGAAAACGCACCAACACCACTTCACCGCCCCTGGCCCTGATGGCCTCGATGTGCTTGGCCAAGCGGTCCCCTTGCTGTTGCCATAGGGCTGCATCCATGGGTGGATTTTGTTGGTAGTTAACCTTTTTGTCGTCGACAAAATGCTTTTGCAACTGGACGGTATCTGCCAGGGCATAATTGCCTGAGGCACTGGTGTCGAGGTGATTGCGCACATAAAACGGGTCTGGGAAGCGGCCTTTGGCCTGCAGGTATTCAACCACTTCTTGCAGACCCAGCAAGGGGTGCAAAAAAGCCAATTTGGACTGCAACCAGGCTGTTATATAGGCGTCGGTTGACCGATAGTAACTGAAACCCCTGACATAAGCCTCATGATAGGCCTGTTGCATGTCCAGGTATTGTGGTTCCAACATCTGGGCCATAAAGGACATGATCACCACACCATTGAATTCTGAATCTTCGGCCAAGGCCTGCAAAGAGGCCATGGGGTATTGTCCATTGATGGCCAGGGGCAAGACTTTGTAATCGGGTAGCTGTTGGCGAATGGTGTCAGTATGCATCCCCAGTTGCATGCGTGAAGCCCCCAACAACACCAACACCTGCTTTTGACCCTTGGCCTGATGGCGGTAAAACTGCCACAGCTTTTGGTTGGCATCCACCGAGGGCGTAAACCCCGATTGCCGCAGGTACCATTCATAAGTTCCGAGTGCCGACAGCACCATGGCCAACACCGCAACCCAGGTCAGCAGCCAACGACGCTTATCAGAATTGGAAGTAGATGAAAGCATCTGAATTCCCCTGGGACAAAACAATTAACAACAAAGCCACAGCAAGCAGCAGTGCACGAATCACCACTGGCAGGCGATTCAAAGTGTCAGCCAATGAACGTTCACGAAGCCACCACTGCACCACCAGCATACCCACGAAGCCAATACAAACCAACCACAACCACAGGTTTTGAGTCACCACTGTGGCCAAACCATTGAAACTGAACATGGCTGCAATGATGTCCCAGGCTTGATGCAAGTCTGTGGACCTGAACACCACAAAGGTGAGCACCACGCCCAAGAATGTCAAACACGCCAACAACAGTTTCAAACTGGTTGATGGCTTTTGATTGTTGGTATGCCAGTTGTTTTTGAGGGCATGTTCAATGATCAAAAACAAACCATGCAAAAACCCCCACAACACAAATGTCCAAGCCGCGCCGTGCCACAAACCACCCAGCAACATGGTGATCATCAGGTTGCGGTATTGCTTGGCTACCCCATGGCGATTGCCGCCCAGCGGAATGTACAGGTAATCACGCAGCCAACTGGACAAAGAAATGTGCCAACGGCGCCAAAAATCTGAGAAACCAACGGCCGCGAATGGTGACTTGAAATTGATCGGTAATTGAAAACCCAGGCACATGGCCAGGCCAATGGCGCACAGCGAATAGCCTGAGAAGTCGCAAAATATTTGAGCGCTGAAAAATAAGGCTCCCAGCCACGACGAGGTGGTATCTATCACTGCATGCTGACTGAACACCTGATCGACAATTGGCGCAAACAAAGCATCGGCCATCACCACTTTCTGAAACAAACCAATGATGAAAAATGCCACGCCAACAGAGAAGGACTCGATGGCGACTTTGGCCTGGACAGTCAATTGGGGTAAAAACTTTTTGGCCCGCACAATGGGACCGGCCACCAACTGCGGAAAAAAGCTGACAAACAAAGCATAATCGAGAAACCGGTGCCAGGGCTGCAGACGACGGAAATAAACATCCAGGGTGTATGACAGGGTTTGGAAAGTGAAAAAGGAGATGCCCATGGGCAGGATAAAACCGGGATCGGCAAACTGCACAGTTACCCCAAACCAGGCCAACAGCTCATTGAAGTTATCTAACAGAAAGCCAGCGTACTTGAACACCACCAACATGCCCAGGTTGATACCCAGGCTGACCATTAACCAGGCTTTGCGACGACTTTTGAGCTGCTCGGCAGCCATTTTTTTGGCCACCTGCCAATCAACCAACGTGGACAACCACAACAACATCACAAACGGCGGATTCCAAGCCGCATAAAACACATAACTGGCCAACAACAGGTGGCCTTTCTTGAGGTTCCAAGATAAGGGTGAATAATGGACTGCCAGCACCCAGAAAAAGAACAACAAAAAGGTGATGGAATTAAACAGCATCCTAGCTGGTGAAATTCAACATGTACTGTTCCATGTGTTGCCAGGGATTGCCTGACAATCGGCCTTTGATCATGCGATCGATGTCACTGAGTCGTTGTAAACATTGCTCCCAATGACTCAACGGCTTTTGATTTAATACCCGTTGAATCAAAGCTTGGCGGTTTTGCCAAATTCCAAAACGGCGGTAGTCGGCTGCCGTGATCTGCTGGTTGCCAGCACGAATAAAGGACAACTCACACAACATGCGGTTTTCCCGTTCTAAGGCCCAATGGATAATCACCGGTGACAAATCATTTTTCTGCAACGACCGCAGGATGCGGATGGCCCGGGCAGGCTGCCAGTCAAACAAGGCATCGGTCAGCCTGAATACATCAAAACGCGCATTGTCCGCGACCAGCGATGCCACATCTTTGCCGGTGATCGGCTGATCGGCATAGCGCATCTTCAACTTTTCCAATTCTTGAGCAGCCGCCAGTAAATTACCTTCCAGACGCAGACTCAGTAAATTGATGGCATCCTGATCAGCCCGTAAGCCAATGGTTTGGCAGCGCTGTTGAATCCAACCGGGCAATTCTGCTGCCTTGGGTTGGTAAACCCGCAAAAAAGCACCTTTATCAATGATGGTTTTGACCCATTTGGTTTTGTCATTGGCCGCTGTCCATTCATCACAGCGAATGATCAACATCACATCGGCAGGCATGTTTTCAACGAAATCGACGATGCCTTTAGAGCCTTTGGCACCGGGTTTGCCAGTAGGTAAATGCAAGTCAATGATGCGTTTGGCAGCAAATAAGGACATGTTGCCGGCACTGTTTTGTAATTCATGCCACTGAAACTTGTTATCTACCGTATAGACTTCGCGCTCAGAGAAACCCTCAGCCGCGGCTTTGGCTTTGATGGCATCACCGGCTTCCTGTAACTGCAAGGGCTCGTCGCCAACCAGTAAATAGGTGGACAGCAACCCCTGTTTGAGGTGTGTCTTGAGTTGGTTGCTGTACAGGCGCATGAGTTAAGGTTGTGGGTTACCTGCCTGATTGGCAATCGAGCGGATGATCATTTGTGCCATGTCTTCATACATTTGCTGACGCAAGATGCGTTCTTCGGTTTGGGTCCCGGTGATTTGACCGATATCGAAGGCATAATCCTGTGATAAGGTCAACGTTTGCTCTGGTATCCCAACACCATCTAAGAAAGCCACCATAAAAGTCAATTCATAATCCAGCCGGTATTCCTGAACGCGGTTGTTGGTGCCAATCGATTGCACTTGTTTGGTCAGGGAATCATTGATGATTACCAGTTTGGCAGTCGCCTCACTGGCCTGCTCGACCAATTGTACACCCTGGTTGGACAAGGCCACAGCCAAGGGTTGATACAACGGGGCCGTCAAAGCCAATTGGATGTAGGTCTTGTCATAGGCACTGTCTAGCTGGACTGCCTGTTTTAATTGGTAACCGCAAGCAGACAAAAGCAACAGCAGCAAACATGCCAGGGAATTTTTCATGACACCACCACGTTAACCAAACGTCCGGGAACCACAATCACTTTTCTGATGGTCTGCTCGGCAGTGAAGCGCTGAACGTTTTCATCTGCCAGGGCCAGTGCTTCAATGTCAGCTTGACTGGCATCGGCGGCAACCGGTATTTTGGCCCGCAGCTTGCCATTGACCTGCACCACCATTTCAATTTCATCCTGAACCAGCGCCGCTTTGTCCACAGCTGGCCACATGGCATCACACAACAACGAAGTTTCGCCCAGCTGTTCCCACAACGCTTGGGCCATGTGTGGTGCAAACGGACTGATCATTTTCACCAGCGTATACCAGCCTTCATGGCGGATGGCCATGCCATTGGTTGAATCATCATCAAATTTACTGAGGGCATTGGTCAATTCCATCATCGCCGCGATGGCGGTGTTGAAAGTTTGTCGCTCACCAATGTCTGTGGTGACTTTTTCAATGGTTTGGTGGATTTTCAGGCGCATGTCTTTTTGGGCTTTATCCAAATCACCGGTAAGTGTCGGTGTGGTGCCTGGCTGGGATTGCACAAATGTCGTCACTTGATGCCACAGGCGATTCAGGTAACGCGCGGCCCCTTCCACCCCTTCATCTGACCATTCCAACGATTGTTCAGGCGGGGCAGCAAACATAGAGAACAGGCGCACGGTGTCGGCTCCGTACTGATCGATTAAATCCTGTGGATCAACGGTGTTGCCTTTGGACTTGGACATCTTGGCACCGTCTTTCAGCACCATGCCTTGGGTCAGCAGGTTGGTGAACGGTTCATCTGACTTCACCAAGCCCTGATCTCGCAGCACTTTGTGGTAAAAACGGGCATACAACAAGTGCAGGATGGCATGCTCAATGCCACCAATGTACTGATCCACTGGCAGCCAGTGATCGGCTTCCTCACTTAACATGCCGCCACTGTATTGCGGACAGGTGTAGCGGGCGTAATACCAGGACGACTCCATAAACGTATCAAAAGTGTCGGTTTCGCGGGTGGCTGGCTTTTCGCACTTGGGACAACTGGTTTCATAGAATTCTGGCATCTTCTTGATCGGTGAGCCACCAGTTTCATCAAACACCACATCCTCTGGCAGCACCACCGGCAAATCACGCTCGGGTACCGGTACCGCGCCACAATCATCACAATAAATCACCGGAATGGGGCAACCCCAATACCGTTGTCGAGAAACACCCCAGTCACGCAAGCGGTAGTTAATTTGTACGCGGCCGGTACCCTGGGCTTTGAAGTGCTCAGCCATGGCTTTGAAGGCTTGATCAAAATCCATGCCGGTGAATTCACCTGAGTTGAGCAACTTGCCTTTGTCGGTGATGGCCGCCTCAGCCAAATCACCCTCGGCATCAATCACTTGGGTAATAGGTAAATCATATTTTTGCGCAAACTCGTAATCGCGCTGGTCATGACCAGGAACCGCCATCACCGCTCCGGTGCCATAAGTCATCAACACAAAATTGGCCACCCACACCGGCACTTGCTCACCGGTCAAAGGGTGTACCGCGTGTAATCCAGTCGCCATGCCTTTCTTTTCCATGGTGGCCATGGCCGCTTCGTTGCTTTGCTCCTTACTGCACTGTTTCAGAAACTCGCCAAGCTCGGGGTTGTTAGCGGCAGCTTGCAGGGCCAATGGGTGCTCAGGTGCCACCGCCATATAGGATACGCCATACAAAGTATCCGGGCGGGTGGTGTAAATGCTTACCTGACCGAATTCTGGCACCTCAAAGTCCAACTCCAAACCTTTGGACTTACCAATCCAGTTGCGTTGCATGGTTTTCACTGAATCAGGCCAACCTGGCATGTCATCCAGTGATGCCAGCAGTTCATCGGCATAATCGGTGATTTTCAAAAACCACTGTGGAATGGTTTTGCGAATCACTTCGGCACCGGAGCGCCAGCCTTTGCCATCAATCACTTGTTCATTGGCCAGCACCGTTTGATCAACCGGGTCCCAATTAACCACTGCATCTTTGCGGTACACCAAACCCTGTTCGAACAATTTCACAAACATCCACTGTTCCCAGCGGTAGTAATCCGGCTGACAGGTGGCCAGTTGGCGCGACCAATCAAAGGCGAAACCCAAGCGTTTGAACTGCGCACTCATTTCATCCATGTTGCTGTAAGTCCATTCAGCCGGTTCTTTGCCGTGTTTAATCGCAGCATTCTCCGCGGGCAGACCAAAGGCATCGTAACCAATTGGTTGTAACACGTTTTTACCCTGCATCTTTTGGTAGCGCGCAATCACTTCACTTAAGGTGTAGTTGCGGACATGCCCCATGTGTAGTTTGCCACTCGGGTAGGGAAACATACTCAAGCAATAATATTTATCTCTGCTGTCATCGGGTTTAACAACAAACGATTGGTGCTCATCCCATAATTTTTGAGCATGTTGCTCGACTTCTTGTGGATTGTAAGTGGTCATTGGATTTTGCAGGTTTGCCCTGCTCCGTTTTATAGTTCAACAAAGCGGAAATTATACGTGCTGACCAGGTCTGGGTAAAGCCGTGATTGAGCCGTTGCGGTCACTGGGAGTGAATAGCCCTCACCGGGTTCTGAAAAGCATACCCCATTCGGTGCTGTAACCCACCGATTTGGATTGCAAGTGGCCTGACTCATCCACCACATAATAGGTAGGAAAACCCTGGATCTGATAATCAGCCATTTGCGCTTCCGTACCCAACAACACCGGCACCTGCAAATTCAAATCAGCCACAAAGGCTTCCACTTCAGCCCGACTCTCATACGACAACGCCACCATGATCACAGCCAGTTCAGTTTCAGACCTAACCTGGCGCAAGTCATTGAGGTTATCTGCTGACAACCGACACACCCCACACCAGGGCGCAAAAAAATACATCAAGACCTGGCGTCCTTTGAAATCCGACAAGGACACGGTCGTGTCACTCAGCGTTTGCAAGGTAAAGTCAGGCGCCACCTGTCCAGCGGCTGCCAGCGACCCGCGGTTCATCCACCACGATGCCAGTGATACCAACAAGACCACCAGCAGCACATTGACCAGTGTGTTTATGTATTTGTTTTTAAGCCATTTTTTGGTGTTTTTTATCATCCTATGTACAAACAAATCAAAGCAATAAATCAATAGACCGAATCCAATGGGGATTCATACAAATGAATGAAATATTGCGTTATACTGATTATTAATCAATCATTATTTGGGGAAATCATGAAAAAGAATTCATTGCTCTTGCTGTTGTTTTTGTTCAGCAACCAAGCATTCTCACAAGCCGTGTATGGGGTTTTCAGTTTACCGCCTGCCACCAATTTCGGTGAAAAACAAATCGGCACCATAGATCCGGCTTCCGGCGCCATCGGCTTGCTGGGTAACAACACCTCAGTTGAGAATGGCGCGCTGACCATGACCACCGGGGCCACCGCTTTGAATGTCACCGCCAACAAATCTTATTTTATTGCCCGAGACAGTGGTAATGTTGACCGCATTTATACCGTTGACTTGACCACCGGTATCACCGACACCAGCCCAGCATTGGCAGCCAATTACACCACCAGCAACAACTGGGGTGTTTGGTATGATGAGCCCAATGGCGTGCTGTACGGCTTGTTTGCCAATGTCAATGGCTCAGGCACCATAGAAATGAGCTCCATCAACACCACCACCGGTGCTGTGACCACCATTCACAGTGATGTGACGGGTGCTGGTTTTGGCGGTCTGGGCAGTGGCTTGATGACCGGTGACTCTGCCAACAACCGGGTTTTCACTTTGGTCAACGGTGACTTGTATGTGATTGCTACCGATGCCAATGACACAGCGCACTTTTTTGAAGTGGCCAATGAAGTCAATGCCGCTTTTGATACCAGCAGCGTCTATGGCTTGGAGTGGCACGCCGACACCAGTACCATCTGGCTGTTGTATAACCAGGACAATGTCAATGGCGACCGCCAACTGGCTGAATTGATGGGTGATAACAATTTCAATGACGGTGATGAGTTATTTACCGTCAGCAACATCGAAATTGATTTTGGCGATGCCATTTTAACCAGCAGTGGTCTGGCCGCATTGGATCGACAATCTTCTACCTTCTTTTTTATTGGCCGTCCATCCACCGGAGCCAATGCCGGCAACTGGAGCCTTTACAGTGTTGATTTGGTTGCCCAAAGCAGTAGCAACGCCAACATAGAAGACGCCGCCCAAGTCCAAACCAATGGCTATGCCGGTATTGAAGTGTTGCCTGGACCTGAATTGTCGTTGACAAAAACTGACGGTGATGTCACCACCACGGATCCAGGTGACACCATCACCTATACGTTAAATTATGCCAATGCCGTGGGAGCCGGCGGAACCAGTGGCTTAACCCTCACCGAAACCGTGCCCGCAGAGACCACATTTCTACCCGGCAGCAGCACCGCGGGTTGGGCTTGTTTGCCTGACAACTCAGCCGGCTCTACTTGTACCTTATCTCCGGCTGAACTGGGCCCAGGCGGCTCTGACTCAGCCACCTTTGTGGTTCAGGTCAATGATTATGTGAGTGTGGGTTTAACTGAAATCAGCAACAGTGCCACAGTCGGTGCCGACAATGCCATCAATGACGTGATGGCTGCTGACACCACACCCATCACCTCTGCCGCCACCTTATCTGTATCTAAAACCGATAATGATCTGGCTGGTGCCATGCCGGGCATGGTCATTTCTTATGACATCACCGCATCCAATACCGGTGATCAGGTTGCCGGGAATGCGGTGTTGACCGAAGTGGTTCCCGCTCACACCACCTATGTACCAACGGCGCCCTTTGACTGGACTTGTCTGCCTGATAACAATGCCGGTTCAACGTGTACCACGGCAGCGATGGACCTGGCAGCAACTGATTTTGATACCACATTTGATGTACAAATCATCAGTTCGGTACCAGCAGGCACCACAGAAATCAGCAACACGGTTACCTTAAGTGCAGATAATGCCTCTGACGATCAAGCCACTGACACCACACCGGTCACGTCAGCTGCCGTACTGAGCGTGAGTAAAACCGATGGCGACGTCTCTTTAGAACCAGGTAACACCGTGGTTTATCAGATAGATTATGGCAACACCGGCGATCAGGATGCGGCATCAACCACCCTATCTGAAATGGTATTAAATGAAACAGTGTTCAACGCCGCAGCCAGTTCACTCGGTTGGGTTTGTTTGCCTGACAATAACCCTGGCAGCAACTGTACTTTGGATATTGGCACCTTGGCTGGTGGTTCAGCTGGTTCAGTGAATTTTGCCCTGACCCTTAACACCCCCGTTCCTGCCATTTTTTCACAACTCAGTAACACCGTGGTGATGGATGCCGATAATGCCTCCTCGGTACAGGCCCAGGACGACACACCCATTGATGCCGATGTGGCACTGCGAATCGTTAAAACCGACGGTGGTGTGACTGCTGGCCTGGGCAAGGTCATCAACTACACGCTGATTAACTTCAATGAAGGTGATCGCGACGCAGCCTTGGTGCAAATCACTGAAGTGGTTCCAGACAACACCACTTATTACCCACCCAGCAGCACCGCTGGCTGGAGTTGTTCGCCCGATAATTCAGCAGGCGCTGTTTGTACTTATGACATCGGTGATTTGCCCGGGCTGTCGGGTAAAGAAACGGTATTCTTCGCAGTCAAGGTTGACGAATCGCTTGACCCTGGTGTGACTGAATTAAGCAACACAGCCACCCTGTCGGCTTTCAATTCGCTGGATACTGATGATGACACCGTCATCACAGCAGTGGACCAGGTAATACCCAGCGTGACCCTGATTGATGCCAACCCATCGATCACTGAAATAGCTTCATGCAGTCAGAACGATGCGCTGATTGCCGAAGTGGTGGTGTCTTTTCAAGATGACAATCCTGGCCTGATTGGTGTGGGTGATGGCAGCAACTATGCCTTGGTTAATACCGGCATTGATCAGGATTTACAAACCCAGTCCTGTGCCGCAGCCATGGGCGATGATGTGTTGGTTAACATCAACAATTTGAGCACTGCCGGCACCGCCTCCAGTCCCAATGCCACGCTGACCTTGGATGAACCGTTGGCTGCTGGTCAATACGTGTTGATGGTGTGCGATGACATCACCGATGCTGCTGGCAATGCCTTGGATGGCGATGGCGATGGCTTCACTGGAGGCAACTTGAAACGTCAGTTCCGGGTCGAGTTTGATAATCTGTTTGATAACGCTTACCTAGATGATTGTGATGATGCACCGATAGCTCTTCCACCTTGGCAAACCGTCAGTGGTGGCTCTGATGTGGCTGATGTCATAGCCACAGTGGATCGTGATGACTCTGATTTGTCTGGTTCGGTGATGATGGACAGCCTCAGTGGCGACCCATTAAGTCTGGAACAATGCGTGGCTGTTGCTGAAGTTAAAAGTCACACTTTGTCAGTGGCTACCTTAGGCATGGCTTCACAAAGTGCAGACGTTAATTTACTGCTGAATTGTGATTTTTCCAATCAGATTGGTTGTGGAAATACCATTGACAGCAGCAGTGAAATATTTAACCTGCCACCTGGTGTATCAGCGCAATGGACTCGCCAAGAGCACATCATGTTGTTGCCTGAAAACACCTTGTCTGCCAACTGCAGTTTGACGCTTTCGTCACCATCATCCGAGCCTTTCAGTTTCTTTATGGATGCCTTGAAGGTGAAGGACTCAGAAATTATTTTTGTCGATGGTTTCGATGGTAATTAACCAGAAACACTGAGGTCAATTAAAGGCGTCCACAGGGGCGCCTTTTTTGATTTTTGACTTAACGCTCACACCAGCCTGCTTACAATTTAATTTTTTAGTTGGTGGCAGTCATGTTGAAAACAATTTTGTTGGTGGTTTTGATCGTTGTTTGTGTGGTGGTATTTCAATCGTGCCGTCAAGGCCCACCGATTCGCATGGCTGAACAGGTTAACCTGGATTCATTTATGGGTGACTGGTATGTGATTGCCAACATCCCCACTTTCATTGAAAAAGGCGCTCACAACGCCATCGAGAGTTACGAACGCACCAAACCCAACGAAATAGACACCACCTTTACCTTCAACAAAGACAGTTTCACCGGACCGAAAAAAGAATACAACCCCACCGGCTTTGTGGTGGAAGAAAATCCTTCCAATGCCGAATGGAAAATGCAGTTTTTGTGGCCTTTCAAATCAGAGTACATCATTGTGTACGTCGATCCATCCTATCAATACACCATCATTGGCCGCACCAAGCGGGATTATTTGTGGATTATGGCCAGAAGCCCGGAAATCGATGCACAAAAATTAGCTGAACTGATAAACATTGCCGTCAATGAAGGCTATGATCGTGAGGCCATTCAAATGGTTCCTCAACGCCATAAAAACCCCTGAAAACACGCCTATTTTGGGGCTGACATGATTTGTCACCCCGCAATAATCTTCGCCTCACGTATAACCACTTGGTCAGTTAATTTTTGTGACATGGTCCACATTATCGTTTTTTTTCGGCCTTTTTCCCCGCACAACATTTACACCACTGAAATATATGATATAAATCCCCCTGTGTTATACCTATAGTGTGTGTGTACCTTATGAGATCATTAAAAATCTGTGCTTTCCTGTTGTCTTTTATTTGTCTGACAACTAACTCCAGCGCCCAAACCCAACGCAACTTTACCGAACGTGCCAGTTTCGATGACCACGGCAACATTGCATTGGTGGGTAATACTTTATTCACCTGTGCATCCGGTGGTGATTGTGCACAGGTACAAAATGGCACCACGCCTGGCTTGAATGGCCGCGACATGGTTTTTGTGGACGTTGACCCATCGGCCCCAGGTAGCTATGCCAATTCGTCAACCGCTCAGCTGAATTTGCCTGCTGGCTCGACAGTACTTTATGCAGGTCTGTATTGGGGTGGACGCGCCGGTGGCGCTACGGCCAGTCGCGGCACCATCTATATGAAAGCACCAGGCTCATCAACCTGGAGCACCATCACCGCTTCTCAAATTGATACATTCAGCAGTGATGGGGCCAGTGGCTCACGTCCCTACCAGGCGTTTGCCGACGTCACTTCAGCTGTCAGCAGTGCCGGCAATGGCACCTATTCTGTGGGCGGCATGACAGCGGTAACAGGCAATGACTTATTGGGCTTTTATGGCGGTTGGTCACTGGCCGTTATTTATCAGGACGACAACGAGTCTTACAAACGTTTGAATTTATTCGACGGTGCAGCCAGGGTTACAGGTACCACCACCGTGACTGTCACTGCCACAGGCTTGATTACTCCTAACCAAGCAGGATTTGAAACCTTCATTGGCGCCCTGGTTTGGGAAGGCGACAACTCGATTGTTGGTGACTCACTCATCTTTGAAGGCACCTCGATCAATCAATCATTGAACCCCAGCACCGACTTTTGGAACTCCAGCATCACCAGCCTGGATACGCGAGTGACCAGTAAAAATCCAGATTATGTTAACCAACTCAGCATGGATTTAGACTTGATTGATGTAACCGGATTGCTGGCACCCAGTTCAACTGAGGCAGATATCCAGTTCACCACCAATGGTGATTCATATTTCCCCAATTACTTGACATTTGCCACCGAGCTGTTTGTGCCAGATTACTCATCCACCATGACCAAAACAGCGACGGACCTGAATGGTGGCGGCGTGGTCAGGGGTGATGTGATTGAATACACCATCAGCTTCGAAAACGCTGGTACCGATGACGCCACCAATACCGTTTTAACCGACAGCATTCCCAACAACACCACTTATGTTCCTGGCAGCATGGAAATAGTGAGTTCGGATACCACCGATGTCATTGGTCCATTATCAGATTCATCAGGTAATGACCAAGGTGAGTTCGATGGTTCACAAGTGATCATCAACCTTGGTGCAGGTGCCAATTCAGCCAATGGCGGAACCTACCAACCCAATGAAGGCGCGGTGGTTCGTTTTCAAGTTACCATCAACAACGATGCGCCCCTGGGCACCATCACCAATACCGCCAACTTAGTGGCCAATTCACCCACTTTACCAACAACCGACTTCACTTCAGACGCAACTGCTGATGTCACCATCACAGACATCACACCGCCTGCAGCTGCAAGTTGTACCGTCGCGCCCAATCCAGCCAATAATGGTACCGCATTGACGGCCACTTGTACTGGTGTAGAAACTGGCGGCTCAGTGTCTATTCCTGGCTACACCTGTGGCAATGAAATGAGCAACCAAGTGGTTTGTACCGCCACCGCCGGTACTGGACCGGGTCAAGTCTCAGGCGATGCCACAGCCACCACATCAGATGCTGCGGGCAACACCGCCACTTCAAATGTACCTTTCACCTTAGACAATACACCGCCGGCCATTGGCACTTGTACGGTAACACCTGACCCTGCCAACAACGGCACCGTGGTCACCGCCAACTGTACTGGCGTAGAAGCCGGTGCCACCTTAACCATCCCTGGTTATACTTGTACCGATAATGGCTCTGGTAACTGGTCTTGTACTGGTACCGTCGGCACTGCAGGTGTCGATGGCGATGAAACCGCCACTGCCACTGATGCTGCCGGTAACACCGCCACCACCCCAGCGGGTTTCACTTTGGACAACACGCCTCCCACAGCGGCTGTCTGTACCGTAGACCCTAACCCCGCCAATGACGGTACCGCTTTGACAGCAACCTGTACTGGTGTAGAAACCGGTGGTTCAGTCTCTATTCCTGGCTACACCTGTGGCAATGAAATGAGCAACCAAGTGGTTTGTACCGCCACCGCCGGTACCGGTCCAGGCCAAGTCTCAGGCGATGCCACTGCCACCACATCAGATGCAGCGGGCAACACCGCCACTTCAAATGTACCTTTCACCTTAGACAATACACCTCCGGCCATTGGCACCTGTACGGTCACACCTGATCCTGCCAACAACGGCACCGCGGTCACCGCCAACTGTACTGGCGTAGAAGCCGGTGCCACTTTGACTATTCCCGGGTATGCCTGTACCGATAACGGCTCTGGTAACTGGTCTTGTACTGGTACCGTCGGCACTGCAGGTGTCGATGGCGATGAAACCGCCACTGCCACTGATGATGCAGGTAACACGGCTACTACACCAGCAAGTTTCACTTTGGACAACACGCCTCCCACAGCGGCTGTTTGTACCGTAGACCCTGATCCCGCCAATGATGGTACCGCTTTGACCGCGACTTGTACTGGTGTTGAAACCGGTGGTTCAGTGTCTATTCCTGGCTACACCTGTGGTAATGAAATGAGTAACCAAGTGGTGTGTACCGCCACAGCAGGTACCGGCCCAGGCCAAGTCTCTGGCGATGCCACGGCCACCACAGCTGATGCTGCGGGCAACACCGCGACATCAAACGTGCCATTTACTTTAGATAACACCGCACCTACTGCGGCTGTCTGTACCGTAGATCCTAACCCAGCCAACGATGGTACCGCTTTGACAGCGACCTGTACTGGCGTTGAAACCGGTGGTTCAGTCTCTATTCCTGGCTACACTTGTGGTAATGAAATGAGCAACCAAGTGGTATGTACCGCTATAGCCGGTACTGGCCCAGGCCAAGTTTCTGGTGATGCCACGGCCACCACAGCTGATGCTGCTGGAAACACCGCGACTTCAAACGTACCGTTTACTTTGGACAACACCCCACCGGCTGTGCCTGTGTGTACCGTTGATCCAGATCCTGCCAACACTGGCACCGATTTAACTGCCACCTGTACCGGTGTTGAGACCGGAGCCACCGTGACCATTCCAGGTTATGTGTGTGGAACAGAGACAGATAATGAAGTGGTATGTACTGCCACCGCCGGCCAAAATGGTGTGGATGGTGATGAACAAGCCACAGTGTCCGATGCCGCTGGTAACTCAAGCAACGCCGATGCGTTCTTTACACTGGACAACACCGCACCCACAGCGGCTGTTTGTACTGTCGACCCGAATCCCGCCAATGATGGTACGGCTTTGACCGCGACCTGTACTGGCGTTGAAACCGGTGGTTCAGTGTCTATTCCTGGCTACACTTGTGGTAATGAAACAGGTAATCAAGTGGTGTGTACCGCCACCGCCGGTACTGGCCCAGGCCAAGTCTCAGGCGATGCCACTGCCACCACGGCAGATGCCGCTGGTAACACCGCCACTTCA
>Ga0207880_1000050_pt1 | contig 59361 bp, 57 predicted proteins | sample MalvirmetagMSP91_FD_184226 | JGI IMG/M metagenome (GOLD analysis project Ga0207880, IMG submission 184226) | Marine viral communities from the Deep Pacific Ocean - MSP-91 (SPAdes) | ecosystem: Environmental > Aquatic > Marine > Oceanic | place: Pacific Ocean | collected 2011-04-27
AGATTTGCATTAGAAATGTCACAAGAGACGCACAGAAGACCCTTGGTTTACAGGGCGCTTAGGCAAGCTGGCGTGACACTACTGGCGAGAAGGTTAGTAGGTGTTAAAGCAGTGTTGGCAGTTGGTGCATTGGTACTTAGGCATTGACTGAGCGTCGTTATCTGACAAATGAATCGCCTCTTTCTTTGTACCTTTGCCAAGCAAATACCCAAGACCACCACCAATGAGTGCGCCAGCGACCATCCCCGGTGGCCCACCAACCATGCCGATAGTCGCTCCTGCACCTGAGAGCACATTCGCGGCCATTAAACCTCCTATGGCTGCAGTGCCCGGGCCTATCGAGCCGGCTTTGTTCACTCTTATCAGATTCTCGCCTACCTTGTCCGACTGACACTCAGGACATCGCAAAACGTTCTGATCTCGGCCCTGCAGTGGTGTTTCCAACGAGCGCTTCAAGCCCAAATATGACTTTCTTTCTCGCTCCACTAGGCCTGAGCCCAGGGAGCTCCGAGAAAAAAAGCCAGATCCCTCCGGTACTGATCGACACTGGCAGCGAGATCCGCCCGTGACTGCACCGGGTTTTCGACGAGTTTCTGCAACTCCGCGATATAGGCGTGGTAGCCATCCTTCAGGCCCTGGCAACCGTCTCTGACCGACGAATCGAGATTATCGAACGCAGTGTCGACACTGCCCAGGAGCTTTTCCGTCACCTGCTGCTCCTCGAAAACCTTGAGCAACTGCTTCGAAAGTCGTCGCTGCCAGGAATCACCGAATAACCGTTTCCCCAGCAATACCACGCCAGCAGCCAGAGCGGCGGTGACGACGACGGGCCCACCAATCGTCGCGACACCGGAAATGATGCCCGCAGTACCCCCACTCCAGGCGAAACCTACACCCATGGATGACAATATGCCCACCGCCTGAGCGACAACTGCATAGCCCCCCAATGCGCCCATGGTGGACGCGTAGATGCCCAATCCAGCCGCCATACCGGCACCGATCATTCCACCGGTAAAATACCCTTTGGCATCGAATGGTATGCTAACCGAGTCCTTGTCGAGCTCGACCTTGTTCATGACTGCTGAGCATTGCTCCAGCCTTTCCGAGATCGAAGCCTCCACCTTCGTCCCATGTAGTTTGAAGGCCTGCTCAACGGCAGTCTGTATACGATCCGTTACTAGGCTGGCGGCGTACTCCTGGGCTTCTTTCTTGTCCTTGTATTTGTCCTTTATAAGCGCTTCCAGTTTTGGCTGCTCCAATATGCTCTGCATATTCTCTTGGGATTCCTTGAGCGCGTTGTTGCGAGCTTCGGCAACCACCGCCAGAAGCTCTGTTCGGGTTTCCTCAATTTCCTCGAAGCGCTTGGCGATCGCCACGGGTTCAAGCGCAAGCCTGCTATCCTCGAGCAGTTGTTCGTACTTGATAATCTGGTTTTCCGCCGCGCCGAGGTAGCTCTGGAGTGATTCGCTGCCTTCTTCCTTGAGTCTATCCACCAGCCCATCAGCCGAGGACTTAACCGTATCCGCGATACCTGACTGCAGGTAATGACACAGATCACCAATCAGTGGATCACTGCGCTCAGGCGTAGAACTCCAGAAACTGTACCACCGCGCCTTCAACGTGGTTTCGGTGATGCCTTTCCCGGATTTGGAACCGCGCTCTTCCAGGGCCCCTGAACCATCCGGTGTTTCAAAGTGGCTGAATACACGCCGAGCAGCCTTTTCGATCATGCCCTGCAGATCTTTCTCCGAGATATGCGGCGCTGCCTGGCTGGTCACAATGAAGAGATTTCCGAGGGGCGGTAACTTGTCATTTGCCGCCTCAGGCATGTTCAAGGTTTTAAAAACCGATCTCAGCGACACCATGTCGGTGTGATCCATGCAACCCGTAATCGGGGACATATACACCAGGACATCGAGCATCTGCAGCATGGACAATGCTTTCGCGGTGTCGCTCTGTTCCTCCCGCTCAGCGTCGGTATTCGCGAATCCAGGAGAGTCCACGATGTTACAGGCATTCAAGATGTCCGACTCAACATAGACCACGCAGCTATAGGCTTCTGTCGCGCTGCTATCGAAGTGGTCGTGGACGATTTCTGAGGAAAGGAGCTCAATCCCGCCTGATGCATAAAAGCGCTTCGGGTCCGTACAAAAGGCCTCATCGTTCAACTTAGCGATGGCCACCAACTCCTTGAAGATGAGGACATCCTCGTTTTGCCATTGAGGTTTGTCGGCGATGTGGCGGAGGATTGTCACTGCGCTGGTGGTGGGTTGCAGCTGAGCTGGGAGGGCGGTGCTACCGAGCAGAGTATTGATGAAGTGGCTTTTCCCAGCATCAGAACGGCCCATTACACCAAGATTAGGCTTTTGTCGTGCCAGAGACATGGAGAGGCGTGTCATCGCCACGAGGTTAGCAGTCGCCTCATTGCCCGTTTCATAATCCGCCAGATAGGAATCCAGTAAGCCCAATCGAGCGAAGAGCGCCTGATAGGGGTTGTGAATCTCCGGCCGTCTGCACTCTACTTCGGGCTCAAGAACCCGATCCATGTCGGTACCGAGGATTCTGCAGAGCTTCATCAGGACACGCGGCGATGCATACTCGGGATCCTGTTCAATCCGCTGATATACGCTGGTCGAGACCCCGACCATGCTCGCCAGTTCCTCCTGGGTTTTCTCCGCCTCGATTCTTAATCGTTTCAGTATGCTCACACCGCCCCCTTCCATAGTGGTTGTCGTTATCACTTTGTTGCACTTTAGTACCCATATATGATATTTACAATCGCAATTAAATATATTTGTTGCGAAAGTTTTGTCATATCTAGGCTTCCGGGCCGAGCGTGAGTTGCCAACTGACATTGCCTACCATTACCGCGGCACGCGACTGACGGCCAGATGGCGGCTACTTGCTGCAATTAGTATGAACTATTATGATTTGTTAAACAGCGGAGGCTCTGCCATGTCCAGATTGACCATTTCGATGCCCGATCAGATGAATGAATGGGTTGAAGCTCAGATCAGTGCCGGTCGCTACGGCAATGTGAGCGAATACTTCCGCGATCTCGTCCGGCGCGACCAGGAGCGCCGGGAAAACGCGATCAGAGAGCTGCGCACCATTCTCGACCGCGCGGAGCAGAGCGGCGTCAGCGAACGTTCATTGCCCGAAGTACTGGAAGCGGCACGCCAGGAAGCGCGGCAGAAGGGCTTGTTGCTTGGCGCAGATTGAACTCACAAGGGACGCCGAACGCGACCTGATCGACATTTATCTCTATGGCATTGAGCAATTCGGCCAGGCACAGGCCGAGCGCTACGCCATCGCACTGAATGCGCGCATCGACTTTATTGCTGAGAACCCGAGCATGGGGAGTGACTACAGTACTGTGCGCGAAGGCCTTCGCCGTTACGAACACGTCTCCCATGCCGTTTACTATCGTCCAACGCCCGACGGAATCTTGGTGTTGCGCGTTTTGCACGGGGCAATGGACCCCGGCCGCCATATTACCTGACCATGTTCGCGACTTGGTCATGTTCATCGGATGCAGCCAGGTTCAATGCTGTAACCATTGCTGCGCAGCTAGCACTTAGAAAGTGAAAAAAGCCGCCCGAAGGCGGCCAAGGTGCGAGCTGCTCAGCGCCTAGAATACCGGTGGTATCCAGGTCGCCCGGGGATCATCCGCGGGATAGTCTTCTCCAAAGGCCTGTTTCAGCGACTCGATCACTTCGCCCTTGCGTTTGCCCTGCTGGCTCTCGACCCAGAACTCACCCAGCACCGGGCCGAAGGTGGCGAGTAACTGGTCGATGGTCATTCGCTTGAAGTAGTGTTCTTCACTCGGCTGCCAGTACCCCCGAAAATCCGGCGCCAGCTGGTCCACCACCGCATCCCGCTCGGGCGATGCTCCACGCGGACCAACCTCCAGCAGCATCGCCGTGCAGTAGGTCACCAGCTTGTCCTTGTCCCGTTTCGGGAGCACACAGAACGCCGCCAAGCGCGCCGGTTCTTCTTCTGCCAGCCAGGTGGTATCGAGCGCCTCCCGCGCAGCGTGCAGGCCTTCGGCTGCGGGACTTTCCTCGGTGTCTCCCCGCTCGGAGTCACAGGACACCTCGCAGTAACTGGCATTGCAGTAAACCCGGCCTTCCCAGGCCCGGGCTGTGAGCACCTGCACACACAGGCCAAAATGCAGCAGATCACTCGCCAGTTTGGAGTTCTTCAGTAGGGCCAGTTTGGTGATCTGACGCCGGTGAGCCGCAAGATCGCTCACCAGTGCCTGTGACAGCGGCTTCTCTTGAGATGCATCCACCTCACCGCCCTCCCCTACTTCCGGCCCAGCAGAATCGGGGCCGTTTTCTTTCGTCGCCCTGGGCGTGTCCTGCTGCCGCGCCAGCCCCTCGATGACGTCCAGCTCGCCCCGCCAGTTGAGGGTCACCACCACACCCGCGTACAGGCGCTGCGCGGCGGTGTAACCGCTGCAGGCCTTCTCGATCTCGTCTTCAAGCTGCCACAGGGCTTCGTTGGCCGCATCGATCGCATCGAACAGCGCTTCCTCCTTCTCTAACTCTTCCGGCAAGGGCGCGTCCGTATCCAGGGCCTCAAGGTCGGCCACTCGCTGCGCCAGACAATCCCGCTCGGCGGCTTTGTCCGGCGGGACATCGATCAACTCCGAGGGAAGGCGCACCAGGCCGTTGGTCAATTCCTCCCGGTCGAGTCCGTGCGCGACCCAGGACCATTCCCCGGCTTTCTCAATCGTGTGGGCCTTGCGCCCCAATTTCTCCAGCGCCAGCCTCTCCACCAGTTCGGTATCCGAGAAGTACACCTTGTCCTCGAACAGATCACGCTCCACCGCCCCACCGGCCTTTTCATACGCAGCAACCCCGACAAAAGCACCGATCCCCTGCCCCGCCTCGATGGCCTCACCCAGCAGCCAGCGCCGGATCGCATAGGCCGAGTAGTGCTCCCCGAGCTCCCGGTAACAGGCCAGCTGCCGTTTGGTATCGTCCACCAGCGCGAAAGCCTGCACTTCCTCCAAGGTGAACTGGCCCTTGCGGTAATCGGCCATAATGGCCTTCGCCACCCGGCCCAGCTTGAGCAGCTTGCGGACATGGGCCTCACTCAAGCCGAAGCGCACCGCGATCTCGGCCTCGGTCAGCCCCTGTCGCGCCAGCTCTGCAAAAGCTTGCATCTGGTCCGCTGGATGCATACCGTCGCGCTGAAAATTTTCCGCCAGCGAGATCGCGGTCACCGAATCCTCCGCCCCACGCACCGCACAGGGCACCGGGTAATCCCCGGCAATCCGTCCCGCCTGCGCCAGCCCCCTCAGGGCTTTCAATCGGCGCCCGCCCGCAATCACCGCAAACCCCTCCCCCTCCGGCACCACCACCAGGTTCTGCAGTACCCCCTCGGCGGCAATGCTCGCCATCAGGGATTCATGGGTTACGCGATTGGCCTTCGCCACCCGCACGTTGCTCCGGCTGGCCACCAGCCGGTCCAGACCGATCATCTGAATAGACATAAAAAATTCCTCGCACATGGATTTGGTTTTGGGTCACCCCAACCCCCATCCCTCTGGGGGCGAGAAGCCCCCACTCGGCGAGGTACGAGCCCTGCAGCCGGCTTTGGCGGCGCCAGGCAGGGGGAACCACCTGCCTTGCAGCGAGTGAGCAAGGAGAAATCAGTAAGAAAGCAGCGGAACAGCATTGAGCCCGCATCAAGAACCAACAGGACGCGAACGCGTGAAAGGTGGGGGATGCCTGGCGCAAGCCACAACGGATGCCAGGCTAAACGGTTCCCCAGAGGGATAAAACAACACGCAGGCGCTTGCGCCCACCGCAGCAAAGGCGCAGCCTTTCCCTGGTTAACCCGCGCCGCCAACAGGCGGCGCCGCGCGCATCGGAAGCCATTTCCACGCCATCGCCCTCCCCGCGCCAGGGATGCGCAGGGCCTGTCCCACCGGGATGCAGCGAGCGCGGAACCCGGAGTCAGCCCGCCCGGGCGCCCTCCCCTGCCGTCAGAGTGTGGTTGTCACCACGGGCCCTGCGCCAACACCAAGTTGCTCTGGACGAAGCCCGCAGATAACGCCCAGGCCCACTAACGCCCAGCACCCGGGGTCACGGAACACATCATCGGGATGGTGGCTCATGCACGTCCTGCTCGTGCCTATCCAACGCAATGGGCTGCGCCAACAGCCCCGCCCTGCCACTGGACACAAGGGTAGGCAGGACTGCGACCGGTCGTTACCCACCCAGGGTGCAACATTCACCCCAAACGCATAACCCCATCAGTGAGTATCACCTACAGAAAACCACTCTTTCGGCGGATATCGCGACAAATACGTACCCCTTGCCCTATTCACCCTGGGCGTTTCCCCCGCCACCCAAGCCCGCTATACTACATAGCGTTCCTCGAGGAACGCTATTGGATATCAAATGCCCCAACCCAGCCGCAGTGCCAACGACGACCGCCGATCACGGCTAATCAGGCTGCTGGCCCCGGCCATGCAGAACGTGCCCCGGGACCAGATCCGCCGGGCCCCCTATGCCATCCAGGCCGACGTCCCGGAGGCCCAGCAACACGCCCTGATCGACCATGCCCTGGAGCTCGGTGGCCCCCCCGGTACCGTCATCGGCCGGCAGATCACCACACCCGAGGGGCAATTCATCGAGATCCTGCTGGGCTGGGAACGCCTGCAGGCCTTCCTGCACCGGGACGCCTACCCCCGGGCCCCCTCCGTCCCCATCGGACTGATCGACTGCAATGCCGCCGAGGCGGCCTTCTACGCCATTGAATACGCGGCCAGGGACCACGCAGCCTCGGGCCTGGTCACGAGCCCCCTGCTCTACGCCGCCGCGGCACTCACGGCCATGGAACACTTCGGCCGCCCCGACAAGCCCTGGAAAATCCAGACCTTGGCCAACGCCCTGTGTATTGCCCGCCCCACCCTCTCCAACCGGCTGCGCTTGCTCAAGGGCCTCGCACCTGGCACCCGGGCCCTGCTGCAAAGCGGCCAGATCAAACCACAATTTGCCAAGTTTCTGCTCGGCGAACCCTCCCCCAGCCGGCAGGAACGCCTCGCCACCCAGGCTGCCAAAGGCATGATGTCCTCCCGGGCCCTCTACCGCCTGGTCCACCCCGGCTATGAGCCCCCGCAACTGGTGGCCCAGCCCCGCGGCAAGGCCGCCCAACGCCTGGGCGATGTGGGCCTGATGGAGCGCGAACTGGCGGAACACTACGGCACCCCCACGACCATCGTCCTGGATACCAAACAGCACAAAGGCACTGTGGAACTCGCCTTCCACAGTCTCTCGGAACTCAAGGGCTTACTGGATAAACTGGACCACAGGATCCAGACCGATACCCTGCTACGCGGCCAGCTCAGCCTCTCGGTCGACAATTCCCGGGAAGCCAATGCCCTCCTCCTGGAACTCGGCGCCAACCAGGATCCCGAACTGGAATAACCCCTCACCGCGGGAGCAGTGGCAGAGGATAATCGCGAACCACCGCGCCAGGGTGAGCGAACCCGCGCGGCGATCTACTGGAACCTAAGCGATTCAGCGGCCACTGGGGACGCTGCAAAAATGCACTTTTGAAAAGTACTTTATACTTATATATCAATAAGTTAGATAAAAATGGGAACCGTGCACACTCACAGCTTCAGAGCGCTGCGAATGGCCTCCTCAACCTCGGTTATCTGCTCGTCCGAGAGTTCAAACAGGTCGACCTTGTACTGACCTTTGTTGGTGCGATGGGCACCGATCACCGCCCGCTTGCGCCCATGACCATCAACCAATTCCCGGCGCTTCGCTGCCACCGCCGGCTTGGGTTTTGTCGCGGCGGTTCGCAATGCTTTTAGCAAGGCGGCGCCATCCTCAAATCGCGTTTGCCCTGCAAACTCCTTCAGCAGCTGCTTGCGTGCTGAAGGCCCTAGCGCGGACAGGGCTTTCTGGATATCCAGACCGGCGCGCAGACTGATCCTCGTGGGTGAGGCCACCTGCTTGACGATCTCTTCTGGCAACTCCGCCAACTTGAGGTATTTACCCGCCAGGGTCCTGTCGACCCCTTCGATCCCGGCGAGGACTTCCAGCGTCATGTCAGGCTTGCCAGCGCGCAGCTGGGCAAAGTAGACCGCTCGCTCCCAGGAAGAAATGTCCTGCCGGTCATCATTCTCACTGTCCGCTAGGCGCTTGGCGTCAGCATCGGTGATCTGGTCGCTGTACCAGGCCTTGAGCAGTCCACTGCCCTCCCCTGCCTCGGCCAGCAATTGCGCGACGTAGCGCCTGCGAGTACCGTAAATCACCTCATAGCGCTTATCGCCCTGGGGCTTTTGCAGCTCACGCACCAGCACCGGGTCACGCTGACCTTCATCCCGAATCGCCGCCAGTAGCTGTTGCACCGCCACATCCTCCGGCGACAACAGGGACTGCACCCGCTTATTCAGCGGAGACGCGACACAGTGCCGAGGATTGACCTCAATCAGGTCGCACTCCACCGTGTTTTTGGAGACCGGCAACTCCAGATACATCCGCTGCTGACGTTTCCCGCGTGCGGTAATCGCCGGTGAATTGATGGGTGATGCCACGCGCTTTTCCGTGGCGGCCTCCGCGGTGGACGGTGCCTTTTCAGCCGCCGTATCGCCCAAGCGGGCAGACAGCGCATGGATACCAAACTTTTTCTTCTCAGCCATCAGTAGATCCCCTTCTCTTCCAGCACCGCTTTCTTGCTCGGCCAGCGCGGATACACTGCCCGTTCCAGGATTTCATCAAACACTGTTTTGAAGTTAGCCATCGCCCGTTTGCGCGCCTCGCGATTCACATTGGCATCGCCAGCGTTGACGTCAAAGACGGTGCGTCGCATCAAGGACAGATTGCTCACCACTGCCTCATGCTTCTTGATCACGGAGTGCATGCAGTCCGTGCTAAAGGTCCTGCGGATCTGATCCAGTACAAACTCGCTGCCCAATGTCGCCGTCTTCTCAGACGCTGAGAACCGGGTGGGTAAAAACAGCATATCCGGCAGCACCACTTCATCACCAAAGGTCTCGTACAGCGTCTCGGACTGGTCCTTGTACAAATCGCCGAAAGACAGGGTGGACGCAAAATCAGTGATCTCGGTCGGCACCGGCACCACCACCGCATCCGAGGCAAAGATGATATTGAGCGGCAGCAGACCCAGTGACGGCGTCCCGTCCATGATCACGATGTCGAAATCGGTTTTGACCTCATTGACGATGTCTTTGACCCGGTGGAACCAGTGCATCATTTTGCTGAGGCGGTCACTCTCCGAACGCGCCTCCATGATGGCGTTGGAAAGAGCATATTCGACACCGGCCAGCTGCAGGGTAGAGGGGATGATTTTGAGGTTGGGCAGGTGCGTGTCGCGGATGACATCCTTGGCCCAGCTGGCCGGATAACCTTCCTCTTCCAGGATATAGGGCCCCAGGGATTTTTCGTGGGACGTATCGAAGTCCGGCAGAATCCCGCAGTTGTAGGTCAGTGAGGCCTGGGGATCCAGGTCCACAAACAATACCCGGTAGCCCAGGTTGGCGTAATAGGAACCCGCATACCAGGACGTAGTAGTTTTCCAGCAGCCGCCCTTGAAGTTGGTGAAGGACATCACCACGGCGTCTTCGTTGGGCTGGCGCCAGGGGCGGGTACCAAAGTACTCCTGCATCACCAGCACCTGGTCCAGGGTGGCACCCAATCGGCGATGGGTTTTCGGATCCAGGTCAGGGGAGGGGAGCCGGCCTTCCTTTTCCGCCATATAAATGGTGTTGACCTTGGCGCCAACCAGCTCGACCAGCTCTTCGCCCCTGTAACGCCGCGGCGGCATCTGGTCTTCGGCAATCGCCTTGATGTCCTTGATCAGGTTATGGCCATTGTCGAGGTAGCGGCCCAGCTTATTGAAATTTTCCTGGCTGATGGGCATGTTGATGTTTTCCCCGTATCAAAAAATATTAATTGACATTCTAAGGGAAAAAATTGGGGAAAAATATCAAACAGGGGTCGAATGTAAGAAAAATGAACACACGGCTTTCTTTGGAACCCTCAACACAACGATTGTCCGAGCCGCTGGTCGCCGGAAAAGCGCTCAGGCCCCAATGGCAGGACGTCACCAGGGCGCAAAACAGGGCAGCAGAGAGGGCCTGTGGATAAGTCTGCCACCGCTCTGGGCCAAAAGGACAGTGAACCATGCACTAAGGACAGTGAACAATCGCCGAAGCACAGTGAACGATGCCTTAAGGACAGTGAACGATGGAGATCAACAGTGAACACTGGCAAAGGACAGTGAACCATTCAAGAAGGACAGTGAGCGAACATAAAACCACAGTGAACGATCTCAGAAGGACAGTGAACAAACCAAAGAGACTTTCAAACCACTGAATATAAAGGATTATTCCCCCCTATATTCTGTTCTATTCCTGAGATTCACCCCTATTCAATTTTATTCAGTTCTATTCGCATTGATATTTTTGACGACTCGAGAGCAGAAAAATGTCAAAACAGGTCGCAGAAAGGGGTTGTAAGTAAACTGACCATTGACAGCCTTCAGCCATATCAATAGGATTAGCTTAACAGGATGGTTTTCTTCCTCAAAAGAATTCAGATATGGCTGCAAAACCCCTTTATTACAGTATTTCCCCGGAAGCATCAGCACAACTCCCTCTGCTGATCAAAGACACCAGCTTCACCGCCAAACTGCGGGATTTTTTAATTGTTCTCGTTGATGCCTGCCAGGACGCGGATCAGCTACGCATCAGTCGACAGGACTTTGTACAGCGATTAAACAACGCAAACCATGCCGCAAGTGCCGGGCTTATTGGCAAACGGTTCAAAGAGCTGGCAGAAATCGGTGTCCTCAAAGAGACGGACTGCTATCTGGCCGGCAAGGCCTGCCGCATTGTGGAATTGACCAGCCTACAACCGGTGTTGGCGCACTTCGGTAACGCCAACCGCCAGACCCTGATCCCCTCACACCGACCCTCTCGGGAACAACTGACCCTGGAAATAGGGCAGCTGGAAATGGAGGGCAGTTTTCTGTCTCTGTCAGAGGAAGTCCCCCCCCGCATCGAAAGTCTGTTCTGCATCCTTGATGCCGGGATGAAACTCTCGGGGCGGGACAAGCGTAAAGATATCCAGTGCAAGTACCAGTTCTATGAGGACGACTGGATCGAAATCCGGACTTCGACCCAGACCCGCGAGGGCAGTGACGTCGCCTACCTCTCGGACGAGCGCGCCATGCGCGCCCTGAATGGCATCCTCCTGGACCAGCTGGAATCGCGCTTTGGCTCCCTCGACCAACTCTCTGTCACTGACCTCGGGATCAAGGACGAGTACTTTTTCTTTGATCTCTACGAGCTCTGCCGGCGTATGGGCCTGCGACCCAACGACCAGAACCGCCGTATCGTCCGCGATATGCTGGCCCGGTTACGTGACACCGAGTTCAAGGTGGACGCCAGCCAATCACTGTATTTTCGGGAGGCCTTCACCTTCGGCGCCGAGACGGCGCACTACCGTTACATTACCGAGTTTTACGCCAAAAAGGATTACCAGCACGACGAGCAGGGCCGACGCCGGGTGAAGTCGGATCGTTACTACATGGTCAAATTCCACACCGCCATCCTTGCCAACCTCGTCTCTGGGGGCCGTTCGTTCATCTCCCACGACGGCCTGATGACTGAGCGCTCTGGCCTGGCCCACCGCCTCAATAACTGGGCCAAGGCAGTGATCGGTGTCCGGCCCAAGCCGGCCAACCGGCCCTTTACCTATACCCTCGATGAGTTTGGTGAACGGGTGATTCCCTCCGCTCGGCTGGATAATTTTGAGCGGGACTTCCTGAACCTCATCCGACGCCAGTGCAACGACGTGGACGAGCAGGGACAGCCCCATCACGAAGAGTCCACACCAGGCTGGCAGGAGGAGGGGACCAATGTCGGCTGGTTGTACGGTTACTACTACAAGGTCGAATGGGATGAAGCCAAGATCCAGGAGCACCGGCGGATGCGACGCCGACGCGCCCGAACCACCAAGCTCTACCCGCTGATCACCATTTGGCGAGATACCCGGGACCATTTTGTTGGTGACAACAGCGATCACAACAAGGCGCTGCGACGCCAGGCCGCGGCCTTGAGCGCCTGATCCCATGGAGCGCGCCTGGCAGCCGTCGCGTAATGCGCTCCTGACGCTCAAGCAACTGGGACTGTCAGCGGCCCAGATACAGGCTTCGGTCGAGGCCTTCCGGGACGACGCGGCGGAGCAGACCGATCTGGCCTTCATGCGCTTCGCGCGCGACGCTGCCGGCAATGAGGTAGTGGCCCAGCGGGCAGCCGACCTCCTCGAGCTACCCCTGCATTGGCAACCGCCGGACAACATCACCAGCGCGCTTTTGGCGGCGGGCTATCAGCCCGACGCGATTGCCCACTATCGCGGGCTCTTCGTGCTCACGGCCAGGGAGCAGGGCAGGGCGCTGCGCGACCCCGGCAAGGCCTTCTTTGCCTTCTGCTGTCACCGCAGTACGCGCCTGCCGTCCCTACTGCCCGGCGAATGGCTACCTGCCACGAAAACCCTGCAGCAACTGGTTTCGGAGCAGGGCCTGAGCCCCGCTCGCATCCCCGAGGTCATCGAGCACTTCACCCGCACCCATCAGGGCAAGGTGTCCGCTGACTGGGACAATACCTTTGCCGACTGGATAGCAAAGGGGAGGGCACCGGGAGCACAATCATGCTGAAAAGCTGGTTCAGTCGACCCAACAAGGCCGCGCCAACCCCCACACCGGCTACCGCAATCCCGCCCATCTACGCACCGCTGTTTAGGGCCGACGGGACCTTGCGCGCGGACCAATTTGAACGCCAGGTGGTGCCGATACTTGAGCAGGTTCGCAAGGTCGCCTCTGACGCGGACTTTCAGGCGCTACTGGCTACGATCACGGCGGCCCTGGGCCGCGCAGCCAATACCCGCTTTCCCCTCGATCGCCCCGGCGCCGATTACCGGCGATTCGAAACCATCTACAACTACGCAGTGATCGTGGTGATCACCACCCAGTGGTGGCTGCACCACCATAAACGGGGGCTGGAGGCGCTGGAGGACACCCTCACCACCGCCATACCTGCAGAAGGTCTAGCCAGGCTCAAACGCGAGCCTGCGGTGTGGCAGGACATCCGGGCCTGCATCACCGGTGAGGCGGCGGATGGTGGGCTACGCCAGGTCGCGGGCATCCACTGGCAGCCGGCAGCGCCAGCCCCGTCAGGCACACCGCCAATACCCCCAAGCGTCTCCGCACCCCAGCCCAGCACCAACAAAAGGTGTGAGCACTTCCTTACGCCCCACCGTAGTCAATGGGCGAATCCCTTAACCAAAGGCTGGGTGCTGGTGGAGACCATCCGCGAAGGACTGCGCGATGGCTCGCTTCCCTACAATCGCAAACAGGCCTGGGTGCAGGTCGACAGGGAAGGGCGGACCTTCTTGCAGGTTCCCGAGGTTTTCGAGTGGTGTTACGAGCGCCTCGACGCGGAGGTCCCACCGAAAACCCTGGTCAACCAGTTCGGCCGTCTCAACATCTGCACCCGGACTCGCAAGGGCCAGAATCTCTTGCGCGGTGGTCGCCGGAATCAGAAAGCCTACCAGCAGGGCTTTGTGGTCGAAGACCCGAACCTGTTCTGGGACGGCGAGCCCCCGGCAGACCAGTTTTATATCCGTCACCTGACTCGGCATGGCTTCGGTCAATCGCTACAATCCCCACCCGATTCCGCGGCGTGACAGCGGTCATAGGCTGGCCTATAATTAACTACTATTATCTCTGTTAGAGGTAGCAAGTCATGTTGACCGAAGCCGATCGCACCACACTGGCCAAGGCCGGTATCACCAATATCGACCGCCTGGCATCCGCCGCCGCGGCGTTCCTGCGCGCGCACCCGATCTACGAGGCGCCGCCGGTGACCAATGCCCTGTCCGAGGCCGAGGAGACCTTCCTGTGCGACGCCGGTGCCCGCGGCGTCGGCGCCTGGTCCGACGACAGCGCCGCCGACAACGTGGCGGTCATCGCCGGTGAATTCGCCCAGATGGTGACCACGGCCTTCAGCCAGAAGGAAGTCGCTGATTTGCTGGGCGTCAGCGCCAGCCGAATCCGCCAGAAGCTCGAGGCGAGCGAGCTGTATGCGGTACGCACGACTGGCGGGAGGGTGTGCCCACGCTTCCAGTTCGGTCCCAGCGGCACGCTACCGGGCCTGGAGGCCGTCCTGCGGGCCATGCGCCCTGAGGCCCACCCAGTGGCCGTACAGCGCTTTTTCATGGATGTGCACCCGGATCTTGAGTCCGAGACCTTAAATCGCGCCCTGAGCCCCCACGAGTGGCTCCTGACCGGCCATCCGCCGGAGGTTGTCATCGTCCTGGCTCGCGAGGTCTGATGGCCAAGTTCCCCGAACCGCCGGGCGTGGAAGCCCTGCGGGCCATCCCGCCTGTGCTGCATCACTTGCCGGAAGGCACCACCATGGCCCGGCTGTGCTTTGTGGGCGGTGCGTTTTCGACATCCTGGGACACCTTTCGCTTTTACGGCCCGACCACCAGCCGCTTTGATCACCAGTTGCCGGACGGGCAGGGGAGGCCGCAGGTCCAGGACCGGGGCATCATGTACCTGGCGACCGGCCCGGAAGCGATCCCTACCTGCCTGGCCGAAGTCTTCCAGGCCACGCGCCTGATCGACCGACACGCCCGCGATCCGGTGCTCAGCGGGTTCAACCTTGCCACCGACCTCACCCTGCTCGACCTGACCGGTCCCTTTGCGACCGCGATCGGCGCCTCCATGGCCATCCACTCAGGACCCCGACCGCGGGCCCGCCGCTGGGCGCAGCAGCTCTATGAGGCCTACCCCGACATCGATGGCCTGCTCTACTGCGCCTCGATGTACGGCAACGCACCCGCAGTCGCCCTGTTCGAGCGCGGGGCCAGGGCCATCCCGAAGCGCCCCGTTTTCCACCGGGAGCTGCGCGATGCGGTCATGGCGAACATCCTCACCGAGACCGGCCGGGTGATCGGCTACGAGGTCGTCTAAGGGCCGGACAACGTCCCCGGCCTTACCTGGAACTCCCCTCCAGTTAACCATTGGTTAATTCCTGAAAAACCCTGAGGGTTTGCCGACGCCGATGGCGTCACTACCGAACGCGGCGTAGCCGTAAGTGGTGTAGTGACGCCAGCGTGCTGGCGTTGGCACGCCCGGTAAACCCTGGGCTCGCGCGGCCGCTACACGGCCGCATTCGACGTGACGGCAACATTATTGGAAGCAAAATGACTATTGCGAGCCCCACGTGGCTCGCGGCTAAATAGGCGTGCTTGATGGCAGCCTGCGGCTGCATGTAAGCGCGCGGGCTACGCCCGCATCCGCTGGTAATCCAGCAAGTGGAACACGTTGCAAAACGTTCCACGTCGGTGTTAGCGACAGGCCGCTAACGCAAACCCAAGGGGGTTGAAGCGCACCCCCTTGGGGGGCGCGCTTCAACATTTTTCGATGACAGGAAATGGTGAAGGAGGCCAGACAGTCGTTAACCGGCGACACGGTGTGCTGCGCCGCAAGTCAGCCTGTAACCGCAGTTAAGGGCATGGCCCTCGACCGCTAAACGGCAGGGATTCCCAACAGGGCAACCCGCCGTTTGTCTGCAAAGTCAGGCAACCATAAAACGCGTTATGTTCGTTTCCTGCCAGACAGGATCATTGCTCGCTACGGCGGCGATGCTGAACATAAACACTAAACACAGGTGTCAGTACCAATAAGAAATCGGTCGAACTGCATGAGTACGTGAGTTAGGGACAAGGTCGGCACCACACGTGCCGGGTTGTCCAGGAGCGGGGAGGGCGTCGGAATCATGCAGGATCTGGAATTTGCGCTGCGCGGCTTGGTACGCAGAGCAGCACGCACCTCGTACGCCACGCGCGCAGCTCGCGAGGATGTCTTGATGCAGGCGGCCCGCGCGTTACACGAGATGGGTTACCGCAAAATGCGCCCCGAGAGTTTGAAGCCGAAGCACGTCGAAGCCTTGGTCGAGCGCTGGCAGCGACAGGGACTGAGTGCCGGGACCATGAAAAACCGCATGGCACACGTGCGTTGGTGGGCTGCGGCGATCAACAAAGCGCCGGTGGTGGCGCGTCACAACGCCCATTACGGCATCGCCGAGCGGCGCTATGTCACCGGTGAAGACAAAAGCCGGCAGCTCGCTGCGGACAAACTGGCCCAGATTCGTGATCAGCACCTCCATGTGGCGTTGCGTCTGCAGGCCGCCTTTGGTCTACGCCGGGAAGAGGCCCTGAAATTTAGCCCAGCCTATGCGGATCGGGGGGACCATCTGCAGTTGAAGGCCTCCTGGACCAAAGGGGGGAGGGCGCGGGTCATCCCGGTTAACACCCCGGCGCAACGGGCGTTGCTGGAAGAGGCTCGGCGCCTGGTGGGGCGCGGGTCGTTGATTCCTGCCAACAAGACCTACGTGCAGCATTTGCGAAGCTACGAGCGGGCAACCGCCCGCGCGGGTCTGGATAAAAACCATGGTTTGCGGCATGCCTATGCTCAGGCGCGGTATCAGGTACTGACCGGTTGGGCCTGTCCTGCGGCGGGGGGACCCCCGCGTTCTCGACTGGATCCGGCCCAGCGCACCCTCGATCGCGAGGCGCGCCAACAGATTTCCCGTGAACTGGGTCACGAACGCATCGCAATCGTTGCGGTGTACTGTGGCTGAATATGATGGAATATAGCAACTGAGAATCGTTGTTACCTGGGTGACCCTGCGACTACACTCGGGAAAGGCACTGTGCGCGGTACAGATCAGGCAGCGCCATCGTCGACCCGATCAACGCATGGAGGTGTTCGAAAAGGCGATGAAGAAACTGGATGTTTCGCAGTTATTGGAGCTCTGCAGGGAAGCAGGGGTCGATAACCAAGACGTGCTACAGCAACAGTTGCTCGCCACCCTGGGCCAGCTGGCCCAGGCGGTCGCCCGCAAGCTCGGTGTGGCCAGCCACGGGGTCGAGACTGCGCGACAGGGTGTCTGGGTGGGTTTTGCGCCGCTCACCCGTGGCGATCCCTGCCCGTCGTTACTGGAGGCCTATGACGAGGACGAGCCGTGGAATGGATCGCTCCGCCGCACCTTGCTGATCTGCGACGACGATGAAACCCAAACCCTGTTGGCGCAGCAGGCCTTTGGCAGCCTGGGGGTGCAGGTCTTAGAGACCCACTCGGCTGAAGAGGCCTGGCAGGTCTATCAATCCCGAGAAGTTAACCTGGTGATCACCGATATCGTCTTACCCGGTGAAAATGGGGTGGCCTTGTTGCAAAAAATCGCTGCCTACGAGGCGCAGCGCAGGCAGCGCCGCAAGGTCCCGCTGATTACAATTTCCGGCGATGCTTCGGTGCAGATAGATCAAGAGCTCGTCGAGCAGATGGGCAGTGTTGCGCATCTCACCAAGCCGGTGAACTGGAGTCGACTGGGGCCGATGATTCGGGCCTTGTGTTACGCCTCTTGATCCGTGCTGGCTGTGCCCTGAATCGCGCTGTCGAGCATAAAGCTCGACATGTCGACAATGCGTTGGAGCTCGTTGTCATCCAGGGTTCCCTCGGCGTCAATGGCTGAGCGATAGATCAGCCGCACCAATTGCTCCAACAACCCCAGGGGGATCTGGGACAGTTCATAGTCGCGCTCCCGCAGTTGGCGTAGTAAGCCCGCCCAGGCCAAGTCCCGCTGATGACACACCAGGTCCTCAGCAAACGTGTCAATGCCGTATTCCCAGTAGGCCGGAGAGATCTGCAAACGCTGCGCTATGCGCGCTTTAAGTCCCAGTCGACTCGGCACGTGATCGCTGGAGAGCATGCGATGAGCGCTGGATAGACTGACGTCAAAATCCTCTGCGAAATGCTGCACGCGCCCCTCCCGTAGGGAGGGGTAGTCCAGTGCATCCAAAGCGGCATGCAGGCGCTCTGAGGGGCCGCGTCGACTTGCTCTCATCCTCTCCATCCATTGTGCCAACACCGGGCGTCCCGGTCATCTGATGGCAATTCTGACAGAAACCGACTCAAAAAAACCAATAAAACCTTTGGGGAACTACTTGACGAATGTCATCAATAGTGTAATAACTTTTATATGTCGTAATAAAACATATAGCCCACAATAAGAAAGTTGCTCGCCAGGGTGGACTGTCAGGAGGACAGGGACATGTCGGTCGATGAGGTGATTCGCTACTTCGATAACAATGCCTCGGCGGCTGCGCGGGCACTGAATACCACCCCACACAACATTTACCGCTGGCGTCGCGAGGGGCAGGTTCCCCGGGGACGCCAGTACGAGCTACAGGTGAAGACCCGCGGCGCCCTGCAAGCGGACAGTTATGACCCCGAGGCGGATTACCTGGACATTGGGCGGCGGGTGATCGCATGCGACTGAGCGCCCGCAGTCACCTGAGCGCGCTTGCGCTCAGCCTGCTCCTGCCCTCGCTTGGCGGAGCGGCTGACGCGCTCGAGCGAAGCACTACCCGCGTGGTCCCCGTGACCGAACAGGCCGCCCGCTGGGGCTTGTCGGAGCGTGAGTACCGCAGTTACCAGGCTCTCATGGCCGGTCAACGGGGGGTCTGGAGCCCCGGGTTGGATCCCCTGACGGCCCTCGGCGTGAGCACCGAATCGGCAGAGGAGCGCCGCCGGTATGCAGAGCTTTATGTGCATGCGGAATTTGCGCGCACCCAGCGGGAGCTGGCTTTCCAGGTCGCGGTGAATGACGCCTGGCGGCGCTTGTATCCGGCAGCGCCGCGCCTGCGCGCCCTATCGACAGCAGGGGAGGGTAGGCATGCGTTGATTGTGCGCCTGGGTAGCAGCCGCGCTGCGGATTTTGTAACAGAGCACTTGCCCGCCTTACTGGCCCAGCCTGGCCACCGGGTGGATGTGCACGTGGCGGGTAGTGGGGGGAATGATGAAGCACTGCGTGCGTGGATTGCGCAGATCCCCCCGTTGGCGGTCGCTATGGGAGAAGGGCGAGTGACTGTCAATCACGGTGCATCCTTTAACGATCGGGTGGATTTGCCGGCGATCTACCGCCGCGACGGGAGTGGACAATGGCAACGGGTCGAGTGATGGCGGCCCTGGTGCTTGCAGGGCTGAGCGCGGCGGTGCAGTCCGAGCGCGCCGACTATGCGGCCGTGGCTGATTATGTGGGGGTACCCGAGGCACTGCTCTACGCGATGGCCCTGGCCGAATCGGGTCGCCAACATAACCGGCAGTTTGTCCCCTGGCCCTGGACCCTGAATATTGAGGGCGAGGCGCAGTTCTATCCCAATCGGGAAGCGATGTTCAACGCGCTGATGGCGGCGCTGCGCGCCAAGCAGTTGCGGGTGGATGTCGGTCCCCTGCAGGTGAACTGGTACTGGCACTACGAGCGCCTGCAATCACCCTGGCGGATCACCGATCCGGTGGTGAACCTCAAGGTCGCTGCGCAGATTCTGAAACAGCAGTATCAGCGCAGTGGCGATTGGTTAATCGCCGCTGGACATTACCACCGCCCGAGTGAGGCGACTCCGGCAGACCTCGCCCGCGCGCAGGGCTACCGCGAACGGGTGTCGGCCCTGCTGGGTCCGTCCCGGTCGCACCTTCAACCCCAGGGGACACCCGATGCTACGCCGTGACCGCGATCGCTTGCGGTGCGGCGCGATTATGGCGCTGGGGCTGGGTATTGCCGAGGCGATGACCTCGTCCCCGACTGCGCCGGTCGAGGTGTATGTCGGCTCGCACACGGTGGCCGCGGCCCCCTATTGGCAAGCTGTAAGCCGATCTGCGCAGCGTCCCCAGGTGGGGGCCCGAGCCAGCCCCCGTGACGGTGTCAGGCCGCTATCGGCGCAGCTGCCGCTGCGCCCCCAAGTCTTGCAGCCGGGCCCGGCTCAAACCCGAGCGGTGCCAGGGCTTACCACGCCGTTCTTTGTGATGGGCATGGATCCGCACAGTCTGCACTGGCTGGCCGAGCACGCCGCGCTGCTGCAGACCTTGCAGGCCCAGGGCAGGGTCGTGGAAGCGCCCCGTCGCGAGGACTGGGAGAACTTACAGCGTGCCGCGCGTGCGGCAGGCGTGGGGCTTGTGTTGTCCCGGGATACCGCACTGGCGACGTTGTATGACATTCGCAGTTATCCGGTGTTGTTTTTGCCACCGAACAGGGCCGAGGAGGGGATACATGAATCATCCCATTGAAGCCCTGCTGCGGCCGCCGGTGGAGCGCTCGGCGATTGTGACGCACCTGGCCTTGGCGGTGTTGGGCGTGGGGGCCCCGCAGATGCTGCTGCTATCTGGCGGGGTGGGTTATGGCCTGGCAGCCTGTTGCACCCTGCGGGCACTGTGGCTGTCCCGGACGGTGCTGCGCATGCAGCGCTACCAGCGACGCTTGCGGGTTCTCCCTGTCTATCGGCTGCACCCGAAGCACCTGCCTCGGCTATCCGATGCGCTGTTTTTGGGGCGGGGGTTTGTGTGGACGGCGCGCCACACCCAGCGCTATGCCGATACCCAGCGTACCGAGTATGCCCAATTCGACCGGCGCGGACCGCTCTACCGGGTGGCGCGTGCCTTTATCGATGTCGGCGGCGCCACGCCTTTGGCACCGCTGTTCCGCCCGCTGAACAGTCAATCCCTGCTCAACCCCTGGCCGCCCAGGCCGTATGTAGAAGGCAGCCCCGAGCTGCATGGGGTCGGTTTGTATGAAAAAGAGTGCAACGTCACCCTGCAACAGGCGGAGCGGGTGGCCCACACCTTTGTGGTGGGCACCACCCGGGTGGGTAAAACCCGTTTGTTGGAGGTCATGGCCACCCAGGACATCCACCGCGGTCAGGTGGTCATTGTGTTCGACCCCAAGGGCGACGGTAACCTGCTGGCCCGGCTCTACACCGAAGCCTGCCGCGCGGGCCGGGAGGGGGAATTTCAGGTGTTTCATCTGGGCTTTCCCGCGCAATCGGTGAGCTATAACCCGGTGGGTTCCTTCTCCCGGGTGACCGAAGTCGCCAGCCGTATTGCAGGCCAGCTACCCAACGAGGGCAACTCCGCGGCCTTTCGGGAGTTCGCCTGGCGCTACGTCAATGTCTTGGCCAAGGCCTTGGAGGTCTTGGGCGAGCCGATCAACTACCAGGTCCTGCTCGACTGCGCCTCGGACATCGACACCCTGGTGGTGCGCTACCTGGCGTGTCTGGCCCACCGCCGGGGGATCGAAGACTGGGGCGAAGCACTGACTGAGCTGGTCGACAGTGAAGCCAAAATGCCCGCCCAATACCGCGGCCGTAACCGCACTGCCTGGGCCAGTGTGGAGCTGTTTCGCCGCCGGGGCCTGTCAGATCCCACGGCGACATCTCTGATCAAAACCATCGAGCACGACAAGAGCCACTTCGACAAACTGGTGGCCTCGCTGTTTCCGCTGCTGGAAAAGCTCACCTCGGGTCCGGTGGCCCGGCTGTTGTCACCGGAGAGCCACCCGGCCAAGCCCGGTCAGCGACTGTCCTGGAAGCGTGCTATCGAGCGCGGCGGGATTGTCTATGTGGGCCTGGATGCGCTGTCAGATCCGGATGTGGCCAGCGCAGTCGGCAACGCCATGTTCGCCGACCTCACCTCGGTGGCGGGCAGCCTGTATAAGGATGCCCAGCGTGGCCATGACCTGGGCAAGGTGTGCGTGCACGCCGATGAATTCAATGAGCTGGTGGGCCGGGAGTTTATCCCCCTGGCGAACAAGGCCGGTGGGGCCGGCTTTCAGCTGACGGTCTACACCCAGACCCTCTCGGACATTGTGGCTCGCTTCGACAATGCGGCACGGGCGGGCCAGGTGATCGGCAACCTCGGCACGCTCATTATGCTGCGGGTGAAAGAGCCCGCCACGGCGGAGCTGTTGACCGCGCGGTTAAAGGACGTCGAGATCAACCACTTGATGCTGGATAGCGGCGCTACGGACAGCGCCGACCCGCATAACGATGTGCATTTTACCTCCAGCACCCGACAGCGGATCTCCAGCCAGCGGGTGCCGTTGATTCACCCTGGGGATCTGGATGCACTGCCCAAAGGGCACGCCTTTGCCCTGATTGCGGGCCGGTTGTACAAGCTGCGTCTGCCGCTGTTTACCGACGAGGCGCAGCTGCCCAGTGGCCTGCAGGCGATGGTGGAGGCCATGCGCCAGGGCTACCCGCTGCACAACACCACGGACTGGGCGCAACCCACGCCCCTGACTTGGCCGGCGTGACCATGGCCCGCGCGCACCCACAGGCCGCCCCCCGGGATGCCACACCGCCGATCCGCCGCGGGGTAGTCAGTGGCGCTCTGGTAACGCTGGGTGCCCTGCCAGGCGCCATTGCGTTGGCGCTGGCGGTCTCGATTGCCGTTGAGTGGACGGGTTTGTGGTGGGGCTGGTGGCCCGCGACCCATGCCCGGGATTTGTTGCTGCGCGAGCGGGTCTTTGTGGAGGCGATCGACGACTACCCCTTAAGCCCGTTGCGGCCGGTCGAGCTGACCGGTTTGGCCTGGGGGTACCTGGATCAGCTCGTGGCCTGGACCGGGTTTGCCGCCCACAGCGGGGTCTACGCCGTCGCCGCGATCAACACCGGCAAGTTGCTCGTACTGCGCCTGGTGATCGTGGGGTTGGCTCTGCCGGGCTACGCCCTGGCCATGCTCGCTGGGCTCTTCGAAGGTCTGGTGGCCCGGGATATTCGCAAGTTTACCGGCGGCCACGAGAGTGCCTACGTGTTCCACAAAGCCAAGCGCTGGGTTGTGCCGAGTATCGCGCTGAGTGTGACGGTGTACTTGATGCTGCCGTTCGCGCTCCCGCCGCTGCTGGTGTTCGCCCCAACCATGGGGCTGGCGGCGGTGATGGTGTACATCGCCACCAGTCGCTTCAAGAAATTTGTCTAGAGACGCCGTGCAGATGCCACAGATGAGCACGCTTCAGCAAGCCGCCTTCAGCGGCGCCAACGCCTCCGGACAAGGTGCGGATGACCTGCACACCCTGGTGGTGGGGGTCTTGATGGTTTTGGTGGTGATGTGGCTTGCCTGGGTGGCGATCAGTGCCTATCAGCTGCTGAAAACTCCTGGGGTTAAAACCCCGGAGGCTGCCGGCAAAGTGGTGCGGGCAGCGTTTATGGCGGTGGTCATGATGGCCATTGCGAATGTCGACTGGTGACTCAACGAGGATGTCAATCATGACCTGTACTCACACTCCCGCCCTTCGGGGCACCACGGCCTGCGGCAGTGCCGGCTGGCAACGTCTCACTCGGCTTGGCAGCGTGCTGGGCTTGACTCTGGCAGGCTCCAGCGCCCTGGCCCAGGGCTTGCCCACCACGGCACCCCCCTCGCGCGGCACGACCGCCGGGGATTACATCGGGTTGATGCAGGACTACGCCTACGACATCGGGGTGTTTGTGGGGCTGGCCTTGGCCACCCTGGCCATGATCATCGTGGTCAAAAACACCCTGGGCGCCTATTCGGAAGTGCAAGACGGCAAGGGCACCTGGGGGCAGCTGGGCATTAACTTTGGTGCCGGTGTCCTGTTGATGGTGTTTATCGTGTACATGCTCACCGAGGCGGCGACGATTCTCTGATGGCCGGTCGACGCGAGATCGATTTTTTACCGGATCGGCTCAATGAAGAGCCGATCGTCTTCCTGTCGATGAGCAACTCGGAGATTCAGCTGGCCGCGCTGCTGTGCCTGGGCTTTTGGGTGCCTGTCGCGACGGCCATGGGGGCGTTGCTCGGCAATGCGCTGATGGGGCTGGCCCTGTCTTTAGTGGGGGTGTTCGGCAGTTTGTGGCTTATCGGCAAGCGCCTGCGGGTGCTCAAGCGCGGCAAGCCGCGGCGCTATCACGTGATGGCGATCCAGGCTGTTTTGCAGGACTGGGGACTGGCCCCGCGCACCCTGATCCGAGACAGCCGTCGGTGGGACATCCACCGCTGGAGGACCCCATGAGTCGCTATGACAGCCTCGTCCACTCCAAAGAGGCGACGATTCGTTTGATGGCCGGGATGCTGGCCCTGCTCAGCCTACTCTTGTTGGTGGCCCTGGTTGGTTGGAGTCGCGCCCCGGCAAACATCCGTCTGCACTATCCGCCGGATTTGAGTAAGGGCGCGGTGCAACAGGTGGGTGATATCCCCAAGGCCAGCTTGTATGTATTCGCCTACTACGTGTTTCAGCAGCTGAACCGCTGGCCGGTCGACGGTCGGACGGACTACCACGATCAGATCCACCGGCTGCGCGCCTACTTCACCCCGGCCTGTTTTGAGCAGCGCTTGCAGGATCTCGGAGAGCGCGAACGGGAAATCCAGGGCCGCCAGCGTTCGGTCTGGGAGATCCCGGGGCGCGGGTTCAGCAATGCCCGGGTACAGGTGGTTGCCGCTAACCAATGGGTGGTGGGTTTGGATCTGCACGTGCAGGAGACCTACCGCGGTGAGCGCATCAAGGATCGCTTGATCCACTACCCCCTGCGGGTGGTGGCCTACGATGTCGATCCGGCGACCAATCCCTGGGGCCTGGCCCTGGACTGCCTCGCGGATGTACCGCGGGTGATTGAGGTCGATCCGCCGACCGGGGAGGGTGAGGCATGAGAGGCGTCTGTGGCCGGCGCACCTGGCTGGTGTTGGCGTTGTGCGCGCTGTTGAGCGCGGTGGTGCGGGCGGAGACGGTAGTCTGGCGTCAGATCCCCATCCCCGTGCGTTTGGTGGTGGGGGTGGAGCAGATGGTGATGTTACCTGCGGACGCCGAGGTGGGCCTGCCCCCCACGCTGGCCAACCCCGACGTGTTTCGTACCCTGGTCACCGGGGCGACGGCCTATTGGACGGCCCTGGAACCCTTTGAGACTGAGCGCGTACAACTGCGTCTGGAGAGTGGGGAGTTCCTGCTGCTGGATGTCAGTGCAACCACCCACAAACAACCTCCGGCACAGGTGCCTCGGCTGCAGATCGTGCTGCCGGAGGCGGCAAGGACCAGCGCTTACCCCTGGGCGGAAGCGCACCAAGATGCGGAGAACTGGTTTGCCCTGCTGCGTTACGCGGCGCAATCGCTCTATGCCCCACGGCGTTTGGTGGCGCCGTTGCCGGGGGTGCGATCCGTGCCGGTGGGCTTGGCGGGTAATCTGTCACGGCTGTATGACGGCGGTCGCCAGCCGCTGATGATCCAAGCCCACAAGGCCTGGGCCTTGGGGGACTATCACGTCACGACCTTTATCGTGACCAACCTGGGACAACAGCGTGTGGTCCTGGATAACCGCCGTATCCAGCATACCGCCTTGGCGGAGCGCAGCGGGGTGGATCCCCACTTTATCGCCAGCGCGTTCCATAGCCGCGCACTGTCCGGGCGCGATGAACAGACGCCGCGCACGACCTTGTTCGTGGTGACCGACCGGCCGATTCGCACTGTGGTTCGAGGGCTTGGCTCATGAGCGCCATCGGTGCCAATCGGGGTGTGCAGATCGGCAGTCTGCTCTTGCTGATGATCGTGCTGCTGCTGGTGTTTCGCGGCTGCGGGAGTGATCACCGCACCACCCAGGAGGCCCTAAGCGTGTCCGGCGGTGACCCGATTTCTCCGGCGTTGGCCCAGACCCTCGGTATTGAGGGGGATACGGAGGCCGACACCGTGAAGACCCTGGTGGCTGAGGTTCGCAAGCTGCGCGATGAGGCCGACGCGTTGCGCGACTCGAATGTGGAGTTGCGCAAAAGCAATGTGGAATTGCGCAAGATGGAGGCGCGCCTGGGTCGTGGTTTGGAGGCGGATCTGAACGCGGCCCATCAGCAGGTACAAGCCCGACTGGATGAGGATGTGGCGCGGGTGCAGCAGCACCTGCGGGCCCTGGAGCGCCAGGCCCAGGAGGTGCAAAACCGATTGGAGCGGGGTGACACTGGGCAGCCGGCAGGGCCCTCAGCGGTGGGCGTTGTCCCTGCCGCGCTGACCTGGGTGGCGCCCCTGGGGCGGGGGAGGGAGGACAGCAGCTTGGTCGAGCACCTCAACCGGGTGACTGGCCGTGGCCGCGGTGGCCTACCCAGTAGCGAGCCCCCAGCCCCGGTGCCGGTCTACACCGTGCCGCGCAACGCCACTTTGATGAACGCCACTGCGATGACCGCGCTGGTGGGTCGGGTCCCGGTCGGTGCGCAGGTCACGGACCCCTATAGCTTTAAGGTGATCCTCGGGACCGACAACCTGGCTGCCAACGGGCTGGAAATCCCGGAGGTGGCCTATGCCGTTGCCAGTGGTCAGGCGGTGGGGGACTGGACCCTGGGCTGTGTGCGGGGGGATCTGCGCTCCATCACCTTTGTGTTTACTGATGGCACGATCCGCACCGTCCCCAAAGCCGAAAATGTCTACGAGGGCAACGCCCAGAACCGGGAGATTGTGATTGGTGAGCTCTCCGATGAATTTGGCAACCCCTGCGTGGTGGGCGAGCGGATCTCCAATGCCAGCACCTACCTGGCCCAGCGGATTGGCGTGGCGACAGCCGCGGCCGCTGCTGAAGCGGCGGCCGCCAGCCAGACGACCCAGATCACCACCTTTGACAGCGGTGGTGCCGGGGTCGGCTCGGTGGTCACGGGTGATGTCGGGGACTACATCCTGGGCCAGGCGCTGGCTGACGGCAGTCTGGAAATTGCTCGCTGGCTGGATGAACGTCAGGCACAGCAATTTGACGCGATCTACGTCGATCCCGGGGCGACGGTCAGTCTGCATATTACTGAACAGCTGGAGATCGACTACGACCCCACAGGCCGCCGCACTCACCACGTGAGTGTACGGCAAGGAGGCTACCGTGCACTGGATTAAGCCCGCCGCCGTCACGCTGGCCCTGTGGCTGGGTGGCTGTGCCAACCAGCACACCATCCTGCCGGCCCATGACCGCAGCATGCTGGAGATCTACCGGGGTGCCCTGGGAGGTTCCGCCGGGAATCGGGCGGAACTGCCGAACTGGGCGGCGCTGTGCCAAACCCTGGACCTCAAGGAGCCACTGGCAGCCTGTGAGGACAAGGTGGCGACCCACCTGACGGCGCTCTACGCTCAGCTGGATACCCAGGCCCCGCCCCCACCACTGGATTACGTGCCCTATACCCGAGAACTCGCCACGGAGCTCGAGGCGCTGTTTCCGCGCCTGCCGAACCCCGACCTGGTGATCTATGTCTACCCCCATTTGGCGACCCGCAGCCGGGTGCCAGTTCCTGGCTATAGCACGGTGATGCCGCTCTATGAGCAGGTGCAATACCGCCTGCCTGGAGAGCACCCCGGGACGGTGCCGGTACTGTCACCGGCCGCTGAGAATCACGCGGAGGATACAGCGCTGCCGCGTTACCACAAGAGCAGTCACCTGGACGCAGGACCGCGTGAGACGGCGGCGGAGGATCACCCGTGACCGCGCGGGAGCGAGCCCGGCCGCCCGACACGCCTGGGGTGATCAAGCAGCCTGTGACCCGGCGCGTGGCGGGACGTCTCTATCGGCGCGAGCGCTCTTTTGTGGACTTTTTGCCCTGGGTGGAGGCACTACCCGACGAGCGGGCGATCTTGCTGGCCGATGGTGTCAGCGTGGGGGCGGTGCTGGAGATTATGCCGGTGGGAACTGAGGGTCGCACCCTTGATGATCTGACCCAAATCCGCGACACCGTGCAGGATGCCCTGCAAGACAGCTTCGATGAGCATGATAGCGCCCCCTGGGTGATGCAGAGCTACACCTTCGATGAGCCCGATCTTGGGGAACCGGCTGCTGCCGTGGCGGAGTATGTGCGCCCCGCCGCGCGTGGGACGGACTACACCGAGGCGTATCTGACCCTGCTGCGGCAGCACTACCGAGGGATCAGTAAACCCGCGGGACTGTTCCACGATACGGTGGTGACCCACAGCCCCTGGCGCGGAGCGGTGCGCCGCAACCTGCTGATGATCTACCGCAAGTATCCGACGCCTCGGCGGCGTCAGGGCAGGGGGGAGGCGGCTGTGGATCGCGATCTGGCTTTGGCCGATCTGGCCGATACCGTCGATCGGCTGACCCAGGCCTTGCTGCCTGCGGGCATGCAGGTGACGCGTCTGAGCGGTGAGGCTTTTCACGATTGGCTGCTGGCGTTTTTCAATGACGGGACGGCCTTGTATGGCGGTGACCTGAAGCGGTTTTTGAGCGCGGCCGGGTCGGCACCGGACAGTTTGCCTTACGGCGATCGGTTTGCTGAGAGCCTCTTTTATGAGCACCCGCGCAGTGACCAAGACAACCAGTGCTGGTGGTTTGGGCAGCGGGCTCTGCGTTGCTTGTCGATTGACGGACTGCGCCGCCGCCCGGCGGTGGGACAGATCACTGGCGAAACCAAACGCGGCGATGCCCACAATACCCTGGTGGATTTTCTGCCGCCGGGGAGTGTGTTTGTCAGTACCTTGGTGGTGATCCCCCAAGATAGCCTGGAGCACCACATTCAGGCCATCGAGGCCTCGGCCATTGGCGAGAACAGTGAGTCGGCCCAGGTGCGCAAAGACTGCGCGACCGCCCTGGAGATCTTGGCCGCACGGCAAAAATTCTACCGCGCCCAGTATGCGGTGTATGTGCGTGGCGACTCGGTGGCGGAGCTGAACGAGCGTACCACGGCACTGCGGGCGCGGTTATTGAACTACGGCTTTCGGGCGATTGCGCCCAAGGACGATTTTACCGCCTTGGATGCCGCGATCCGCAATCTGCCGATGGTGTATGACCCGGCCCAGGATGCCAAGGAGGGCTGGCGGGGTGCCCAGATTACCTTGGTGCAGCACATCGCCAATTTGTTTTGCGGCTTTGGCCGAGCGCGGGGTACCGGTCACCCGGGCCTGGCGCTGTTCAACCGAGGTGGGGAGCCGGTGTTCTTTGATCCGTTAAACCCTGCGGATCGGCAAAAGAACGCCCACATGGTGATTCTGGGCCCGACCGGGGCCGGCAAGTCGGCCTCGGTGATCGCCATGCTGGCCCACGTCATGGCGATCCATCGGCCGCGCTTGTTTGTGATTGAGGCGGGCAACAGTTTTGGCCTGCTCGGGCAGTGGTTTGCGTCCCTGGGGCTTAGCGTCAACCAGGTGAGCCTCAAACCTGGCAGTGGGGTGACCCTGTCCCCCTTTGCCGATGCCCACCTCTTGCTGGATCAGGAGGGCCCGGTTCTGGATACCCTCGAGCAGATTGCCGCCGGGGAGGATGAGGATGAACCCCGCGATATCATGGGCGAGCTGGAGATTGTTGCCCTGTTGATGATCACCGGGGGCGAGGAGCGCGAGGCACGCGAGATCCGTCGGGCCGATCGCAGCATGATTCGGCGCGCGATTTTGGAGGCCGCCCGCACTGCCCAGGCGGCCCAGCGCACCACTTTGACCGAGGATGTGCGCGAGGCCTTTTGGGGTTTGGCGGCCCAGGCCCAAACCGAGCTGGAAGCCCACAAGCTGCGCGCGATGGGACAGGCCATTGATATGTACACCCACGCCTTTAACGGCGAGGTTTTCAATCGCGAGGGGAGCCCTTGGCCGGAGGCGGATGTGACGATCATCGATCTGGCGACCTTTGCCCGGGAGGGCTACGAGGCCAATTTGGCCATCGCCGTGATCAGCTGCCTGAATCGGATCAACCACATTGCCGAGCGCGATCAGTTCAGCGACCGAGAGATTGTGGTGACCATCGATGAGGCCCACATCATCACCACCAACCCCCTGCTGGCCCCGTTTTTGATCAAGATCGTCAAGATGTGGCGCAAGCTGGGGGCGTGGCTGTGGAGCGCCACACAAAATATGGCGGATTACCCGGATGCCGCCAAAACCATGTTGAACATGGTGGAGTGGTGGCTGTGCCTGGTGATGCCCAAGGAGGAAGTCGAGGCCCTGGGTGCCTATCGGCAGTTGAATGAGGGGCAGCGCGCGATGCTGCTCTCAGCCAGCAAGGCCGCCGGACACTACACCGAGGGGGTGCTGATGAGCGAGCGCACGGAGGTGTTGGTACGCCAGGTACCGCCCTCCCTGATGCTGGCCCTGGCCCAGACCGAAAAACACGAGAAAGCGCGGCGCTACACCCTGATGCGTGAGCACGGGTGCAGCGAGCTGGAGGCAGCCTTGCAGGTTGCGGCGCAGATTGATCGCGCCCGGGGGATCACTCATGACTAGGTTACGGTGTGGATGGATGCTGTGCCTCGGCCTGTGGGCCGGCACTACCCAGGCGTTGGAGGTAACCGTGTTCACCGCCGAGGGCTTGCCTGCGATGCAAGGCCTGGAGCGGGCCCAGGAGGTGTTTGTGCTAGGCGAGACCCGAGCGCCTTTGGCGGATCTGCGCTTTGCCTGGCCGGGGTCGCTGTACGCCGCCCGGGAACGGGCGCAGCAGCGGCTCAATGACGCGGCTGGGCGGGCCGCGCTTGCGCAGGTGCAGGCGCATGCCAATGCCGCGGCACTGGCCCAGTTACTGGGCATCCGGCGATTGCCTGCGGTTTTGGTGGCGCCGGGTTATGTGGTGTATGGGGTATACGATGTGGCCAAGGCCCTGGAGAAGGTGGAGGCCTACCGTGCGGCGCACTGATGGCCTCTGGCTCAGCCTGCTGTGGCTGTTTGCGTGCAGTAGCGCCGCGTCCCGGGCCGACAATGCCACGGTCACCTCGGCGGAGATTGTCGCGGCCGGTTTGGATGTGGCCTGCGTGGACTACCAGGTGGTCGGGGGGTGTGTGTGGATGACCTGCACCCTCTTGGTGTGCGAGTTCGACATCTCGATTCGCGCTGAGCACCGGATTCCGGAGGCGGTGGTTTCGGTCTATCCCTATGCGGGGCGTGGCAGCTGGGTGGAGGGCAATCGCCTGGTGATGACGACCTCCTGGGCCCGTGAGGGCGGCGCGAGCGATGAGGGTGGGGCGCGGGCGCGCGAGCAGGCCCTCAAGTTCAAGCATGCGGATGTGATTGGTTCACCCGCCGTGACGGGAGCCTGGAGCGCCCACGTGGTGAGCTCCCCGCTGCTCCCCTTCTGCGCGCCGCAAACCTGGCCGATGACGCCCTATTTTATCAGCACCTACGACCCCGCCTGGCGGGACCCTGTGGTCGAGACCCCGCTGACTCTGCGTCATGGATTGGCTCGGGTGGGCAAGGGCGCCTCGACCTTCGCCGGGCTGTATCCCCGAATCGGGTTTGTGAACCAGGGCCACGATTACAAGAGCGCGCTGACGGCGGCGATCCGGGCGATGGACATCGTGACCCAAGACTACCAGCCGCATGTGTATATGCCCCTTGATCACTACCGGCAAACGGCCCAGGGCCAGTGGCCACCGGGGCGTGGGGATGAGGTGTATTACCAGCAATTGACCCCCACGCGCCAGAGTTGCCGAAAGCTGCCGGACATCGATGACACCCTCTACGTCACCGATCCCTACCGCGGACGGCTCAATCAGGCCCGGGGGAATGCCTGGCAGGTGTGGCGGCGCTATGGTTGCTGCGCGCCCGCTGGGGAGGTGTTGATCCAGTGGTTTTGAGGGAGGGTTTATGTGGCGTGCGGTAGTTACCCGACTCCCCCTGGCGGTGGTGCTGCAGGTGAGCCTGGCAGGTCCAGTATCGGCCACTGACCAGACCTTCTACTACGGGATTGGGGGCGGTGCCCCGATCTCGCGCCCGGCGAGCAATCGCAGTACCACGATCCGCGTCGGCGGGGATGTCAGCTGGAGCACGGATCTGATGTGCGGGAATTTTGACATGTCGGTGTCGGTGGGGCAGCAGCTCGAGGGGATCAAAGGCAGTTTTCAGGACCTGATGGGGCAGGTGATCAATGCGGCTACCGGGGCGGTGGCCTCCCTGCCGGCTCTGGTGATCCAGAAGGTGAATCCCGCGCTGTATGACCTGCTGCAAAATGGCGTGCTGCAGGCCTCGCAAGAGTTTCATATCGCGCAGGTATCGTGTGAGGACCTGGTGGGCAAGATGGAGGAGGCGATTGGCAACGATCGCTGGGAGTCAGTGGCCAAGGCGGGGTGGTGGGGGGAGCAGGCCAGGGGTGGGGCTGAGATCCTGGACACCAAGGCCGGTGCCGATACAGCGGGGGTGGATCGCGGGGTGGTTTGGGTCGGCGGTGGTCGCCGGGGAGGCCGCGGCCAGCCCCCGATTGAGCCGGTCGAGGATGCCGCCAAGGCCGGTTATAACCTGTTGTTGAATCGCCCGGCCACCCATACCACCAGTGCCAGCACCACCTGCGCCGGTGCTGCGCTCTGCGAGGAGTGGGACAACCCCCAGGCCTTTGCCGATTGGGCGGTCCAGGTGCTGGGGGACAAAAGCATTCGCACCTGCGCAGGTTGCGACAAGATCGCGGTGCAGCCCGGGATGGGCCTGGGGCACGAGGTCGCGCGGCTCGCCGCCGCCATGGAGACGGACTTGACCGCCTTGATGGCCAGTACACACCCGCCCAGCGCCGCCGAGCTTGCCGCGGTGTCGGGCGGCCCCCGCCTCAGCCTATCGCGCCGGGTGATTGAGGCCCTGCGTGAGGAGGACAGCAATCTGCAGCCCCAACTGATCACGCGCCTGGCCAGTGAAATGGCGCTCTCGCGCACGATGGAGCGGGCCATGATTGCGCGCCGCGCCCTGTTGGCCGGTCGTGACGAACCCAATGTCGCCAACGTGGCAGTGGGTCGCGCGGAAATCGAGGCGTATATCGGCGAGCTGGAGCAGGAGATCGACCACCTGCTCTACGAGATGGACATCCGGCAACGGGTGGCTACCAGCATGCCGGCTGCCCTGCTGCAGCGTCAGGCCGCGCGCAATCAGGTGCTACAGGTGGAGCCGCGTCCGTCCTCGACCTTCCGCGACGGGGCAGTGACACCGTGATCTGGCGCGGGGTGGGGTGGAGTTTGCGTTGGCTGGGTCTGACCCTGGTGGGGTTGGTGTTGTTGACGGCGCTGTTGTGGTGGTGGGGGATGGATCCCCGGGCGCCCGGCGCGCGCGTTGCTGCGCTAAATGCCGCCCTTGCCCCCTGGCGAACACTGCTCCAGGCCCTACGTCTCGTGTTGTGGTGTCTGCTGGGCTACTACTGGGTGACACTCGGACGCCGGCTGGGTTGGCCGCCGGCCCGGCAGGCCGTCTGGGTCGGACTGCGCACGCGGGTCATTGGGGGTCTGCTGGTCCTGGAGGGGCTGATTCTGGCCAGTCGGATCATGGCGTCTGGTGGAGGCGTGTAGACATGGGGGTTGCGAGCTATTTTGAGTTTGTGACCACGCTGTTGGGCTGGATCCTCTACCAGGGCATCTGGGCGGTGCTGGTGGATACCGGCATTGTTTTTCTCCCGATCATTGCCATGGTGGTGGGGCACATCCTGGAAAGCCACAAGGGTGGGGATGACGAGGGGAGTGCGGCGATCCAGTCGCTGAAGAAAATCGAGGCGGACTTTATCGCCATGTTGGGGGTGCTCGTGTTCGCCGCGATCCCCTTGCTGGAGGTACGGTTGTCGGAGATGACCTACGACAAGCCGGCCCTGCGCTGCACCGAGACGGCCGCGGTGATCCCCGGAAGCGCTACGGGGACGACCTTTGATGGCACCTTGGCGAGTATGGCCGACCAGCAGGGCGCCATCCCGTTGTGGTGGGCTTTGTTGCACTGGGTGTCCAAGGCGGTCACCGCAGCGTCGATTGCCGCCATTCCCTGCAGCTACGACGTGGCCAGTGTCGAGTACCGCCTGGCCGACGCCAACCTCGAGGACCCGGCGCTGAACCGCGAGCTGGAACAGTTCCGGGATGATTGCTGGCGACCGGCCTATTCGCGTCTTAGCCGTACGGACCTGGCGAGTCTGAGTGCCGCCGAGCAGGCGGAAGTCACCTGGTTGGGCTCAAGCTATTTGCAGGCCTCGGGGTTGTACGATCGCTTTTACAGCAGCGTGCCGAACCCCCAGTTTCCCTTTGACCCCGGCCGGGATGCAGGCTTTGAGGCCTATGCCAGCAGTGGTGGGTTCCCTCTCTGTCGGGAGTGGTGGAGCCACGGCAGTGTCGGGCTGCGTCGGCGGGTGCTGGATAACACCCCCGCCGACCTGCGCGATGAGATGATCTATGCCGGCGATAACCTGATAGATCGGACGTCGACCCTCGCCTTGTCCAGTAGCGCGCGGGAGGATGTCTTTCTGCGCAAGTTTTTGGCGGTCAAACGCAGCGTCGAAGCTGTTGGCTCTGACATGCCGCTGGCAGTGACCTACGGGGACGGAGCGGCACAAGTGCGGCAGGGCCGCTTTGCGGACTGGCGCGCAAGCGACAGTCTGGTAATAAAAGGCCTGGGGCACTACGCCAACGCAGCCACCTACCTGGTCACCGGCGAGGCCGGCCGTGAGGCCACCCGTGTAGCGATGGCCAGCCTGGGTGCCGCGCTCAAGGCCCCTGCGGCCATGGGGGAGGGCTATGCCATGCGTAACGGCATCAGCCTGTTTCAGCCTCTGGTGCTGTTGATGATGGTGATTGCGCTGCCGTTTTTGCTGATTTTTGGCCGCTATGGCCTGCGCGCCCTGGTGACCCTGAGCATCCTCTACTTCGGCTTTCACTTTTTGAGCTTTATCTGGGCGCTGGCTTTTTGGGTGGATAACAACCTGATGCACCTGCTGACCAGCGCAGGTGGCCTGAGTGTGTTTGCCTCGACTACCAGCGTCACCCAGTCCCTGATTCTGTTGTATGTGTCGCGCTTCCTATACCTGGTGTTCCCCATTCTCTACCTCACCGCGGTGGGGTGGGTGGGGTATACGACAGGAAACCTCGTTGGTCAGTTGGGTGCGTTCGGTGCTAACACAGGCGCCATAGGCGCGGCAGGGGGGCAAGCCTTAGGAAGCGTGGCTACGAAAGCCGTCACAAAAGGTAAGGTTAGGAGTTAAGAAGATGCTCGTTCTGCTCCATCTGGTATATGCATGTAGTCACCGTCCCCAATGGGCGAGTTATCACAATACTCCTGTGTTTCTCGGGCATAACTTTGCAGATCAGTCTCCTGATGCTCACGCATGTCCCCGTCACGCACCACCTCGACCAGGGCATCCCGAAGCCCCCCGAAGACCGTGCCTAGCGCGCGGCAGAATGCGTTTAGCGCCATGTCACCACCCTCTACGTTCTTGTGTCGCTTTTTCAAGCATAGCACGTGTGAGGCGGATTGCCGGGTGCGTGTTTTTTCGGGTCGGATGGGAGATCCTGCGCCATGATGTTGCCCGGTACTTGGATCGCTCTGGCTTAGGGCATGCCCGGCGGTCTGTTTCATCAAATACGTGCAGGAGCTAGACGATGCAGCGAACAGCACTCATGCTGGAGTTAAGCGGTACGCAAATCAATGCCCTGTTAACGCTGACCAGTCGATTGGAGCGTGCGGAGGTGGAGCGATTGGTGGGCGCCGAGGTCGACCCCGATCTTCTGCTAAGTGCCCTGGAGGAGTTTCACTGGCAGTTGGCTGCGGTGGGGCATAGCGCGGCCATCGCACTGCTGTCGGATCAGGCCTTTTAGGGAGGAGTAGGGATGCTGGTTTTGTCTCGCTACGTGGGTCAATCACTGCGCATCGGTGATGAGACGATCGTTGATGTGTGCAGCGTGGAACCTGGCACGGTGTACCTGAAGGTGCGCACCCCCCAGCCTGTCCGTTCGGTGCGCAAAAGTGTCCTTGGCGGGCCGCACCCAATCTCAACGCGCAAGCCGCGTCAGCCAACATGAGAGTGTTTGTGGCGGAGAAGCCCGCGCTGGGCCGGGCCATCGCCGCCGTCCTGCCCGGCCCCCAGCAGCGCTTTAAGACACACATTGTGTCGGGAGAGGGCAATGTGGTGGTCTGGTGCGCCGGGCACCTGCTGACCCAGTGCATGCCGGAGGATTATGACCCAGCCCATGAGACCTGGGCACTGGCACAGTTGCCGATCGTGCCCACTGCCTGGCGTCTTAAACTGGCGCCTAAAGCCCGTGAGTTGTACCAGACGATCGAACGCTTTGTCCGCCAGGCGTCCCTGATCGTGCATGCTGGGGACCCGGACCGGGAGGGCCAATGGGTCGTGGATGCCGTGCTTGCGCAGATCGGCACCGGGGATACGCCGGTCAAACGCCTCTTGATCAGCGACCTTAACCCCCCGGCGATTCGCAAAGCTCTGCGGGAGATGCCCGATAATACGGCGTACCGGGGCCTGCGCGATGCGGCCGTGGGCCGCGCTCGCGCCGACTGGCTGTATGGCCTCAACCTGACGCGTCTCTATACCCTCAAAGGCCGCAGCGAGGGTTTGAGCGGTGTGTTGAGCGTCGGTCGCGTCCAAACCCCGGTATTGGGCCTGGTGGTGCGCCGTGACCGGTCGATTGCGAACTTTGAAGCGCATCCTTTCTATACGGTGCAGGCGTCCGTCCAGGCCGGCGCGGAGGCCTTCACGGCTCAGTGGCAGCCCGGTGAACGTGCAGAGCCCTACCGCGACCCCGAAGGGCGCATCATTCACAAGGCCTATGCGACATCGGTGGCCGACGCGCTGCGGGGGCAAGCAGGGGAAGTGCTGGCGTTTGACCGTAAGCCCCACAAGGAGCCGCCTCCACTGCCGTTCTCTCTGCCGGAGCTGCAGAAGGCCGCTGCCAAGCTCAAGGGACTCTCGCCACGCCGCACCCTGGATCTGGCCCAATCCCTCTATGAAAAACATCAATTGCTGACCTACCCCCGGTCTGACTGCGGCTACCTACCTGAAGAGCACCATGGCCAGGCCAGTGAGGTGCGCCAGGCGATTATCCAGACCCTGGGTCAGGATGCGCAGCTGACCCCGCTGACGGACGCGGTGGATCTGACCCGCTATGGCCGTTGTTGGAATGATGACAAGGTGAGTGCACACCACGCCATCATCCCGACACCGCGAAGTGGATCCACCGCAACGCTCAGCGCCGATGAGCGGTTCGTGTATCACCTGGTGGCACACCGCTATTTGCTGCAGTTCTTGCCGCCCCGGGAATTGGAGAAGACGCAGGTGACAGTCCAGGTCGCCACGGCGCAGGGTACGGAACACCTGCAGGCCAGACAGCGCAGCGAGCTCTCCGGCGGCTGGTATGCCTGGCGGCAAGGCTTTGATGCTGATGATCGTAGCGAAGCGGCTGGGGAGATGCCCGTTTCCGGCATCCCCCTGCCCGAGTTGACGCCCGGCCAAGCCCTCACGATCAACGAGGCGGAGGTCATTGAGAAACAGACCACACCCCCAAAACCTTTTACCGAGGCCACGCTGCTGGACGCCATGACGGGTATCGCGCGGTATGTGGAAGACCCGGTAATCCGCAGGGTCTTGCGGGAGACGGACGGCTTGGGGACCCCGGCCACCCAAGCGACGATTCTGGAGACCTTGTATCAGCGCGGCTATCTCGAAAAGCACCGAAAAACTGTGCGGTCGACCGACCTCGGCAAAGCTCTGATCGATGCACTGCCTGACCCCGTGAGCCTGCCGGACATGACCGCCCTGTGGGAGATGACCTTAAGCCAGATCATCGCTGACGAAGCGAGCCTGGCGGGTTTTATGGCCAGCGTCCAGGCCCAGGTGAGCGAACTGGTCACCACCGGTGCGGGTGCCCTAAACATTGCTGCGCCCTTGAAGGCTGCCCGTGCCACTCAGCGGGCTTCTCGTAGAAAGGCGGGTGCGACCCCCCGCAGTCCCAAAACCTACCCCTGCCCCCGCGACGGCTGTGGCGGCGCCTTGCGGCGAATTAAGGGCAAGCACGGTTTTTTCTGGGGGTGTTCGAGTTATGCCGAGGGGTGCCGGGAGACCCGCAAGGATCAGCGCGGGAAACCTGCCAAGGGCGGATAGAACCGGGACACACTCTGTGACGGCAGATGTGAAATTGCCACATCAATGGTGTGGCACGTAAGTTAGTCGATACGTTGCTGCACTGCGCCCTCACGTAGGAGAAAGACCGCCCCGGCTTGCCGGGGCGGTAGGGCGTCAGTCAATGGCGGCCATGATGCTACCGCATTCGGCATGTTGGCCCGCCCAGTCCCGCAGACCATAGAACAGCTCGATGAAGCGGTCCTGGTCGGATCCTGACCAACTCATGTGGTTGAAGGCGACCAGGCAGGCAACGATCCCCGCCGCATCCAGCGACATGGTGCCGTCAAACCAGTTGCCGGGACCGACCATCCTGACCGGCTCGGTGCCCAGCTCCGGAACCATATAGAAGCTACCATTGGACAACTCCCAGAAGCTCCAGTAGCCCCCTTGATAGGCCTCGCAGTAGTGCTCCATGGACCGATAGATCATCATCTCCAGACGGAGGTAATGTTGACCGGCGTATTGAGGCAATATCGCCATGCGTCGATCATCTGGCACCTGGCTGCGGGTAATCGGGAGAGTTTCCGCAACACCGGTTGCCATGAGAGGCGCTAACGACCAGTTGGCCTTACAGGCTGATGTAAGTGACATGGATCGATCTCCTTGTGGTTGAAGGATCCGCTGACGCCTCGTCCCGTGGGGTCGAAACCCCAGCGGGAGATGCGGACGAGCCGCAACGCCATGCTGCCACTGGCAGCAATAACGTCTGCTAACGTTGGATTGAGCCAGTAGGTGTGTCAATGGAAGGTTTCGACGGGATGGGACCTGTCGCTCTATGCTACAGGTCCTGCCTGCTCAGATGCCCTGAAACTGTACAGGAATGAACAAAAAGGCTAGTGTGTGTTCATAGTAGAACACATACGCGCGACTCGGACGGGGTAGATCGCGCGGGAGGACTTGATATGAGCGTACCGGCCAACGCCCAGCTAGCCGGCGATCGGGGTGCCCTGGGGCGCGTGGCGGCGAAGCTTTTCCTGGGGATTACCGATACATGGAATCTGACGGATGCCCAGCGTCTAGTCTTGGCGGGCCATGAGAGCCGCACCACACTGAACCAATGGCGCCGCAAAGTGGCCGCGGGAGAGGACATCCGGCTCCCCCGCGACACCCTGGAGCGGCTGTCCTATGTCGCTGGCATCTACAAAGCCCTGCAGCTGATCTTCCCCAACCCTGAGCAGTGGGCCGACTGGGTGCGCCGACCCAACCAGGATTTCGGTGGTCGCTCGGCGCTGGACCGGATGTTGGCCGGGCGTGTGATTGATCTGGCCGATGTGCGTCGTTATCTGGATGCCCACCGGGGCGCCCATTTTGGCTGATGACATCGTTGGCCGGACGGCTTACCGCCTGATTTCGAGTCGCTTTCCGACGATCACCCTGTTCGAGGATCTACTTGATCCTGGTGAACTGGAGTTGGCCTTCGAACTCGAATCCCTGACCAATGACCGGCTGCTGGATCAGGTGGGACATATTGCGCTTGTGCCACCCAACGAGCGGATGGTGGGGCCGGGGTCGAGCGTGGTCATGGCAGCGTTCACCCACATTGGTGTGCCAAGTCGCTTCACCCGCGGTGAATACGGCGTTTTCTACGTTGGCCTGTCCCTGATCACTGCCATCGAAGAGGCCCGGCATAGCCAGGCTCGCTTTCTTGCCGCCACGGGACAGCCACCCTTCGAGCTCACGATGCGCTCCTACATCACACAGGTAGACCAACCGTTACTGGATATCCGCGGTGCTGAGTATGCCGATTTGCACGTACCTGACCAGTGGGATCGCCCGCAGCAGTTCGCGAGACAAGCAAGGGCCGCAGGAGAGAACGGACTGTGGTACCGCTCGGTTCGCCACCCGGGAGGGGAGTGCATTGCAGCGTTCAGGTCCAAGGTGGTCCAGCCTGCGATCCAAGCCAAGCACTATCGATTTGTGTGGAATGGCGCAGCGATAACTGACGTATTGGAAGTCCAGAGTGTCAGAATCTAGTGAATCGGTTCCGTTGTCGTGGAGGTAACTTTCAAGACGGCGCGGGATGCCAGCCACCGCCCATGGCCTTGAATAAGGTCGCCGTCGCTGCCAGCTGGCTACTCACGACCTGGCTCAAGGTCAGCTCGGTATCGAGTAAGTTGCGCTGGGCATCGAGTAGTTCATAGAAGCCGATGCGGCCAGCCCGATACTGCAACTCCGCCAGCGCCAACATATCCTGAGTGGCCTCGATCTGGCGCCGCATCGCCTGCACCCGCCGTTCGGTGCTCCGATAAACGACCAGCGCGTCCCGTACATCACGAAACCCGCTAGTAATGGCCAATTGATATTCCGCCTCGGCCCGTGCCCGCTGCGCTTCGGCACTCTCGATTCGTGATCGGGCACGTCCAAAATCAAACAGGGGGCCGGCCAGATCCGCTTCCATACGCCACATCGCTGCCGGAGCGGTGAACAAGTCGTTGCTATCGAGCGCGACGCTGCCAACGAGCGCCTGCAAATTCAGGCTGGGAAAGCGCTGGGCCCTGGCCACGCCAATGTTGGCGTTGGCCGCAATCAGCGCCTGTTCCGCGGCACGAATATCCGGGCGGCGCTGAAGCAGCTTGGAGGGAAGCACCTCGGGTACGCTACCCGGTAGCTCGATATCGGTCAGCTTCCCGTCGCCGAAATCCAGCTCCGCCAACATTTCCTTGGGGCCGTAACCCACCAACATGGCCAGGGCGCTGCGTAGCTCGTGCAGCCGCCGCTCCTGCTCGGGCAGGCGGGCGCGTGTCCTTTCGAGTTCGGCGCGCGCTTGGCGAATGCTGAGCGGGTCGCTCGCGCCCCTCTCGTGGCGGATCCGCTCCAGCTCCAGTGTTTCTTCGCGGGTGCCCAGGGTCTCTCGGGTGAGCGCCAATTGCTGCTCCGCCGAACGCAGGTTGAAATACGTGGTGACCACATCGGTCACCAGATTCAGGCGTACCGCTTCGGTGCCGAACACCGACTCGGCCAGCATCGCACCGGCCGCCTCCCGCTCTCGGGCCAGCCGGCCCCAAAGGTCCAACTCGTAGCTGAGTACCCCGTTGACGGTAAACTGATTCCCGACTTTCCCATCCCCCAGCTCGCGAGGAGTGGCCGCCGAGCTCTGTTCGCGGGCGGCATTGGCCTGGCCGCTGAGCAATGGCCAGCTGTTAGCCTTGCTTAGGCCGAGCTTCGCCCGGGCCTGCTCGATGCGCTGAATCTGCACCTGCAGGTTCAGGTTGTCGTCCAGCGCACGCTCGACCAACGCATTGAGGGTGGGGTCGTTGAACCGCGTCCACCAGAACTGCCACTCGGAGGTTTCCGGACCAAGTAGCGCGTGCTCGGGCCACTGCTCGGGTAGGTCTGGCGTTTGGGCCTGGTAATCCGGGCCCACGGCACAACCGCCAAGCAGAGCGAGAGTGGCGGCAAGCGTAGTCAGCTTAAGCGTGTTGCGGCCTTTACGCATTTTGCGCGCCCTCTTTTTGATTCTTTCGGTTCTCGCCCCAGGTCACAATATCTTCCAGGACCTTGTAGGCTAAGGGTACAAAAACCAGCGCCAGAGTACTGGCGAATACCATGCCGCCCACGACCACAGTGCCAATCTCCTGGCGGCTGGCAGCACCGGCGCCGCTGGCGAACATCAGGGGCAGTGAGCCAATCACGAAGGTACCCGCGGTCATGATGATCGCGCGGAAGCGCTGGCGTGCCGCGGTGACCGCCGCCTCGCTGGAGCTCATCCCGTTACGCCGGTTTTGCGCCGCGAACTCCACGATCAGGATCGCGTTCTTGGCCGCCAGGCCGATCAGCACTAGCAGCCCCACCTGGAAGTAAATGTCGTTGGGATAGCCACGCAGCAAGGAGGCAAGCGCTGCGCCGAGAACGCCAAAGGGCACCGCGGTGGCCACGGCGATGGGCAGTGTCAGGCGCTCGTACTGCGCGGCCAGAATCAGAAACACCATCAACAGCCCCATGCCGAAGGCGGCGGTACCGGCACCGGCGGCAGCGTCGAGCTGATAGGCCTCTCCAATCCAGCCCAGTTGGACATCGGCCGTGGCACTTTGCTCGGCAATGATCGCTTCCAAAGCCGCTTTGGCATCACCGCTGGTAAAGCCGGGTGCCGCGTCAGCCATCAGCTTCGCCGACGGATAGATGTTGAAGCGGTTGATAATATCTGTCCCGGCGGTGCGCTCCAGGCGCACCAGAGAACTGAGCGGTATCATCTCGCCGGTAGTGGAGCGGACAAATACCTGGCGCAGGTCATCGGGTTGATCCCGGTACTCGCTCTCCGCCTGCATGTTGACCTGCCACAGTCGCCCTTGGTATGAAAAGTCGTTGATATAGCTCGACCCGAAGGTGGACTGGAGGGCACTGTAGATCTGGTCGATGGAGACATCCATGGACTTGGCCTTGTCCCGATCGACTTCCGCATGGAAGCGCGGAATGCCAGGATCCAGGGTAGTGCGCACATTGGTCAGTTCCGGGCGCTTGCTGGCCGCTTCGACCGCCTGCCGGGCAAGCTCATGAATCCGCTTGGGATCTGAGCTGTCACGTACTTGCAGGAAGCCTTCTACCCCACCGGTCAGGGACAGACCCTGGATCGGCGGAGGCGTAAAAGCCATAAAATTGGCGTCCTGGATGTTCGCGCCCATCGCCATGATTCGTTGGGCAATGTCCGCGGCACCCTGGCCGTCGTCGGTGCGCTCATCCCAGCTGGTGAGGTCGATAAACCCGGCCATGGCGTTGCTGCGCAGGGAGCCGGCAATCACATCGAAGCCGGCAATGGAGACGAACTGTGTGACTTCATCCATTTCCAACAACTGCTGGGTGAAGCGCTCACTCACTTCTTCAGTGCGCCCGAGAGCCGAGACCGGAGGCAGGTACATCACCGCATTGGCAATCCCCTGATCTTCCTGGGGTACCAACCCGGAGGGCAGGCGGCTCAGCGCGAAGACCGTGGCGGCCCCGAACACCGCCAGCAGGGCCACCCCCACCACCCAGTGGCGGATCAGCTTGTCGACAAGATTGACGAAACCGTTGGTGACGGCGTCAAAGGCCTTGTTGAATAGCTCAAAGGGCTTACTGACATCATGCGGTTCCTTGTCCAGTAACAGCGCGCACATGGCAGGCGTCAGCGTCAAGGCGACCACGCCGGAGATCACCACCGACACCGCGATGGTGATCGCGAACTGTCGATAGAGCTCGCCACTCAAGCCGCCCAGGAACGCGACCGGTGCAAATACGGCTACCAGCACCAGGGTGGATGCAATCACTGCACCCGAGACTTGGCTCATGGTCTCGATGGAGGCATCGCGCGCGCGCATGCCTTTCTCCACAATCAGGCGCTCCACGTTCTCCATCACAATAATGGCGTTGTCGACCACGATACCGATGGCCAGCACCAAACCGAAAAGGGTCAGCAGATTGACCGAAAAGCCCATCGCCTGCATCCCGGCGAAGGTGCCGATCAGGGAGACCGGAATGGCCGCGACCGGAATTAACGTGGCACGCAGATGCTGCAGGAACAGGAAGGTCACCAGTACCACCAGCCCCACGGCGATCAGCAAGGTGGTGACCACTTCACTCACCGACACCGCGACGAATTCGGTGGTGTCGTAGGGCACCACGTATTCCAGGCCAGCGGGGAAGCGCTCGGCGATATCGGCCAGAGTGGCGTGTACCCGTTCGGCGGTTTCCAGAGCATTGGCGCCGGGCTGGAGGAAAACCTGGATGGGCACTGCGGCGTCACCGTTGTAGGCGGCCGAAAAATCGTAGCGTTGCGAGCCGAGCTCCACCCGAGCGACATCTTTCAGGCGCAGGCTGCTTCCCTGCTCATTGGTGCGCAGCAGTACCTGCTCGACCGCTTTCGGGTCGGCCAACTGGCCACGCGACGTCACCGTAAAGGTGAACGCCTGGCCCTGTGGCGCGGGTTCGGCGCCGATGCTCCCGGCGGCGTACTGGGCATTCTGTTCGCGCAGGGCGACGGCGATATCGTCGGAGGTGAGGCCGTATGCGGCCAGTTTGGCCGGGTCCAGCCAGATCCGCATGGAGTAGTCCCGGGCGCCGAACAGCGAGGCATCCCCCACGCCTTCCAGGCGCACCAGTTCATCCAGCACATTGAGCAAGGCATAGTTGCTGATGTCCAAGGTGCTCAGGGTGCCGTCCGGGGAGTGCAGCACCGCCATCATCAAAATACTGCTCGAGCGTGCCTGTACCCGCAGCCCCAAGTCGCGCACCGCCTGCGGCAGGCGCGGGGTGGCCGCTTGAACCCGGTTGTTAACGTTGATGGCCGCTTGATCCGGGTCGGTGCCCATGGCAAAAGCAATGGACACTTGCAGACTGCCCGAGTCGGTGCTGGTGGACTGCATGTAGATCATGTTATCTACGCCGTTGATTTCCTGCTCCAACGGCGCCGCGACGGACTCTGCCAGCACCTCGGCACTGGCACCGGGGTATTCAGCACTGACAATCACTTCCGGGGGCACCACGTTCGGGTACTGCTCAACCGGCAAGGCCCTCAGCGAAGCCAGCCCGGCGACGACGATAATGATCGAGATTACCGATGCAAAAATTGGTCGGTCGATAAAGAACCGCAGCATACCTAGCCCTCCTGGTCATCACCGTTGGTGACCTTGACCAGGGCCCCGTCGGTAATGGCCACCTGGCCGTTGACCACCAGGTGGCTGCCGTCGGGAATGCCGGAAAGGACCACCTGACGATCACCAATCATCGGTCCAAGCGTGACGGGGAGAGCCTTGGCCTGACCGCCTTCAACCGTAAATACCTGCGGCCCCTCTGGGCCTTCCGTAACGGCGATGGGGTCTACCAGAACCGCCGCTTCAAACGTCTCCAGCGTCAAGCGCACGCGCACGAACTGCCCGGGAATCAGTTCGCCGTCGGGGTTGGGAAAGACCGCTCGCATTTGCACACTACCAGTCATCGGATCCAGGCGTCGATCGGAGAAGTCCACCTCTCCGCTGTGTAGGTAGGGGCTGCCATCACCGACAATCATTTCGACACTGCGCTCGACCTGCTCCATGCTCCTGTGCCTGGCAATGGCATCGTCTTCGGGCAGGGCGAAGTACACGTGCACCGGGTCGTGCTGAATCACATGAGTAAGCACGGTGCCGGCTTCCACCAGGTTGCCTTCGGTGACGGCTTCGAGACTGGCCAGGCCGCTAATTGGCGATTCTACGCGGGCATACCGCAGTTCGCGTTCAGCATTGCTCAGTGCCGACTTGGCGGCTTCCAGACGGGCCCGGGCAGCGTCGTGATCGGCCCGTGCCTGGTCGTGCTCGCGCTCGCTCACCGCCTTGTCCTGGAACAGATCCCTGACGCGCTCCCATTCACGCTCGGCACGTAGCTGTTGCGCCTGGGCATCGGCCAGCTCTGCCTCGGCGGATTTAACGCGATCCTCATACGTGCCTGGCTCGATCTGGAACAGGGTTTGTCCGGCTGTCACTGCCGTACCTTCTTCAAAGCGTCGCTGTTTCAGAATCCCGGAAACCCGGGCGCGTACCGCCACTTCCGTGGCGCCGCGAACCCGGCCCGGGTAGTCCACCCGGTATTCAACAGAATCGGTATGCGCTTCAGTGGTGGTGACCGGCGGGGGCGGGGGGGCTTGCTGCTCCGCCGGGTCACTGCCACAGGCACCGGGCAGGAGAACCATGCAGGCGAGAGCAAATACTCGGAGGTAATACCCCAAAGGCCTTGGGGAAAATGCGTACATCATGCGGCGTGAGTCCATTGAAACAGCGTCGATTAGAAAATCATAAGAAGCGGCGGTGAGAGCGCGGGTAGGTCGAGTTCAGGGCTTGAGAATGCCGTGCAGGTAAACATCGAACAGGGCCTCAAATCGCTGGCTGAGCGGCTTTCGGTGCGGGGCTTGACTCAGCACGACCGCACCGTGCAACAAGTCGCTAGAGGCCGCCATGAGTTCGTCCAGCGCGCCATCGCGTAGCCGATATTGGTGCCCGATGCGCTCGAACACAGCCACCCAGTCGTCCCAGTCGATGTACATATAGGCGAAATAGAGCACTTTGGCCTGGTGGCGGAATTCGGCCCGCGCCTGTACAAACAGCTCGACCAGGTCCGGGTTGCGCTCAAAGTGCAGGAGGTAGGCCCGCATTCCCTCCCGCAACTGATCCAGAGCGTCGTCCTGATCTGCGCGGGCTTGTTGCACTTCGCAGCGCAAGCGTTCCAGATTAAAGCGGAGGGTTTCGGTAAACAGCACTTCCTTGGTCGTGAAATAGCGGTACACGGTACCCTTGCCCACACCCGCGGCTGCGGCCACGGTTTCCACGTCGGCCGTCTGATAGCCTTGGTCGGCAAAGATACGGGTCGCTGCGGTGAGGATCTCGGCGACACGCTCTTCGGCGGATTTGTGGACGCGCTTGGGTTTGTTGGCTGGGGGCATAGTGAAAGCATTAACAGACGGACTGGTCAGTCCGCGTATACTACTAGCGCAATCCCGACCTCGCAACACCGTCGTAAGCAATGGACCCACAGCTGCCGCGTCACACCTTGTTAAGGTGCAGTCGCGCTCATACAATGAATGCATTGAATGCACTGAGAGACGCTTCCAATGGCCATGCTGACTGTTCGCAACCTCTCTGACGAGGTACACCGCGCCTTGCGCGTCCGTGCAGCTCTGCATGGGCAAAGCATGGAGGCTGAGGTACGCGAGATCCTGGAGGCTGCTGTAGCGCCTGAGGGGCGGGTGAAGCTGGGCTCTCTGCTGGCCGACATAGGCAAGCAGGCCAAGCTGTCCGACAATGAGTTTGCCGTGTTTGAGCAAGTCCTTGACAAGACGCCAGACAAGCCGGTGAACCTTGAGTGATCCTGCTCGACACCAACGTCATCTCCGAGCCACTGCGCAGGGAGCCAGAGCCTGGTGTTATCGAGTGGATTGACGCGCAGGCCTTGGAAACCCTCTACCTGTCCGCCATCACCGTGGCAGATCTACGGTCGGGCATTGCCCTGCTTCCGGCAGGAAAGCGCCGTACCAGCTTGCAGGAGAGCCTGGAGCGACGGGTACTTCCACTGTTTTCCGGGCGTGTGCTTCCGTTTGATCTTCCCTGTACCCAAACCTACTCAGAGATTATCGCCAAGACCCAAAAGGTCGGGCTGGCTATAGCTACCGCTGATGGCTTTATTGCTGCTACGGCGGTAGCCAACGGCTTTGCGATTGCCACACGAGATACCAGCCATTTTGAGGCGGCAGAGGTAGCAGTGATTAACCCATGGGGCGAAGCGGGATGAACGCAGTAGAAATCGAAGTCGCAATATCCGATCTGGCACAGCAGCCCTTTGACCCAGCTGAGTTTCCCTTTGCCTTTCTGGAGGCCTTCGGCAACAAGGCTACCACCATCAAGCGGCTGCGCTCGGGTGCATCAAACAAGTCCGATATCGGCGGCGTGTTGCAGACAAACAATATCCATATCGCTGTGGCGGATGGAGGAGCCGTTACGCAAACCCTTGAGGCCCTCAAGGCTAGTCCGGCGACCAGCCGCGCCAAGGCGCGATTCATCCTGGCCACGGATGGGGTGGATTTTGAGGCAGAAGACCTGGACACCGGCGAGACCATCGCGTGTACCTACCAGGCCTTTCCGGACCACTTTGGCTTTTTCCTGCCGCTTGCCGGTATAAGCACCGTTAAACAAGTACGGGATAGCTCTTTTGATATTCGCGCAACCAGCCGCCTGAACCGGCTTTATGTGGAGCTGCTGAAGGACAACCCAGCTTGGGGCACCGAGCAGCAACGCCACGAGATGAATCACTTCATGGCGCGCCTGATCTTCTGCTTTTTTGCAGAGGACACCGATATTTTCGCTGGTAGTGGGTTGTTCACAGACACCGTGGCCCAGATGAGTGCTAGAGATTCAGCCAACACCCACGAGGTTATCAGCGAAATCTTCCATGCAATGAATACCAAACAGGCCGAGCGTGCCGCAGCAGGCATTCCCCGCTGGGCTGATGGCTTTCCCTACGTTAATGGCGGCCTGTTCTCGGGCAGTGTTGAAGTACCGCGCTTCAGCAAAATTGCTCGTTCCTACCTGCTACACATCGGCGGCCTGGATTGGACCCAGATTAACCCAGACATTTTCGGTTCCATGATCCAGGCAGTTGCCGACGACGAAGAACGCGGCTCCTTGGGCATGCACTACACCAGCGTACCCAACATCCTGAAAGTTCTGAATCCATTGTTTCTGGATGACCTGCGTGAAAAGCTTGAGGAAGCGGGCGACAACCCCCGCAAGCTACTGAATCTACGCAACCGTATGGCCAAGATCCGCGTGTTCGATCCAGCCTGCGGCTCGGGAAACTTTCTGGTGATCGCCTACAAGCAAATGCGGGCTATCGAAGCCGAGATAAATCAGCGTCGAGGCGAACCAAACCGGCCAACAGACATTCCACTGACGAACTTCCGAGGCATCGAGCTGCGGGATTTTTCGGCAGAAATAGCCCGCCTTGCATTGATCATTGCCGAGTACCAGTGTGATCTTCTCTATCGCGGTAAAAAACTGGCACTAGCCGAGTTTCTACCGCTGGATTCGCAGAACTGGATTACCTGCGGTAATGCTTTGCGCTTGGATTGGTTGAGCATTTGTCCGCCAACCGGAACTAGCGTAAAACTGCATGCGGATGACCTTTTTGACTCACCACTGGATCAGGCTCAGATTGACTTTGAGAATGAGGGGGGAGAGACCTACATATGTGGAAATCCGCCCTATAAAGGTAGCCAGACGCAAACTAAGGGTCAGAAAGCAGACTTGGCAGCAGTTTTTGATCCTTATGGTATCTCGTCGAAGCAGATTGATTATGTCGGCGGATGGTTTCTCAAAGCTGCCGCTTTCGCACGCCATACACAGGCGGAATCAGCTTTCGTTAGCACCAACTCTATTTGCCAGGGGCGTATTGTTCCCATTATATGGCCGAAGATTTTTGAATTGGGCTCTTCCATCCGCTTTGCACATGTTTCATTTAAGTGGGCAAATCTAGCCGCATATAACGCAGGTGTCACGGTTGTGATTATCGGATTATCAACGGACATCAAGAAAAAGTGTGCTCTCTATGACATAAATGTTGAGGGCAAAACCACTGTCAGAGAGGTCGAAAATCTTACTCCATACCTTACGGCTGGTGACACTACTCTTATTGACGGCCTTCGTAAAAGTATCTCAAGCCTACCGGACATGTCTTTCGGCAATATGCCTGTTGATGGGGGGAATCTCCTGTTCTCAGTAGATGAGGTGAATTCGCTTGGTTTAACTAAAGCCGAGGCCGATACTTTTCTTCGACGTATCTACGGCTCCTCAGAATTTATTCGGGGTACCGTACGTAAGTGTCTATGGGTTTCCGATAAAGACCTACCAACAGCTTTGGATATTAATCCGATCCGAGAGCGCATTGATGCTGTGAAGAAAATGAGGCTCAACAGTAAAGACGTTGGTACAAGAAAAATGGCCTCGCGCGCTCATCAGTTCAGGGAGATGTACTGCAGCGAGCAACACACTGTAATCCTGCCGGGTGTATCGTCGGAAAGCCGAAAATATTCTGCTGGCACGGGAAGAGCACTTCCCAGCCACCATTGCTGACCTGTACGACCCGGAAAAAATGCCCGCCGATTTGCGCCACGCCCATGAGCAGAACGATGAGGTGCTGGAACGGATCTATATTGGGCGCCGTTTCAAGAACGATACAGAGCGCTTGGAAAAGCTGTTTGACCTGTACGCCCAAATGACGGCTACGCTCAATTCAGCTGCCAAGCCGAAACGGGAAGTATCCTGATGGGACAGTACTCACTGTTTCAAATGTGGGAACCCCACCGACAGTCTCTGATCCAGGGTCATCTTTTCTACGTTGAGCAAGCAAGGAAGCGGCTTTTATCGCAGTTTAACGATATCGAGGGTGAAGCAGATAAAGCTGCTGAATCCTGGCTTGATGAAAACAAGCACCGCTTTAACCTTGAGTATCATGATCCGAGCGATTTCTATGAAATTGCCCAGGATGAAGGGATCGAGTTCTACCAGCTTCTCTGTGAGATGCGCGACCGCACCCGGCTAAGTGTTGTCGCTGGTATGTATCATGAGTGGGACAAGCATCTACGCAAATGGCTTACAGATGAAATTCGTCATTGGCATGACGGTGAAACTGTTCCAGGCAAGATATGGGCTGTCGATTTTGGAAAGTTGGCGGACCTTATGGAAAGCCTTGGCTGGAAGGTTCGTGGTCAGGCCTACTTCCCAAAACTTGACGCCTGCCGCCTGGTGGTCAACGTCTACAAGCATGGCAAGGGCAACTCCTTCGACGAGCTGAAAGAAAAGTACCCAGAGTATCTTCCCGACCCATTGAGTAAGATAAGCGAGGCTTTTTCAAGCTTGGGTTATCTGGACTACACGCATCTAGTAGTGAGCGAGAACCAGCTTCAGGGCTTCTCTGATGCCATCGTCGCCTTCTGGAAAGATGTACCTAAAGATGTTTTTGAGCATGAAGACTTGGAAGTGCCTGGTTGGTTCGCAAGAGCCATGTCGGTTGACCGCCAGGCTGCGAGTCACCAGCAAGGGGGCCTTAACCCATGAGCGAACTGATCCTGTACACCACGGATGATGGCCGAACCCAACTCCACCTTCGGGTGGAGGGTGACAGCATCTGGCTCAGTCAGCTGGAAATAGCCGAGCTGTTCCAGACCACTAAGCAGAATGTCTCCCTTCACGCCAAAAATATATTTGAAGACAGAGAGTTACGCCAGGATTCAGTTGTCAAGGAATCCTTGAAAACTGCCGCTGACGGCAAGAATTATCGGACCAAGCTCTACAACCTTGACCTTATCCTGGCTATCGGCTATCGCGTCCGTTCGTCTCGCGGCGTCCAGTTCCGCCAATGGGCCAGCACGCACCTCAAGGAGTTCTTGCTAAAGGGCTTCGTGATGGATGACGAGCGCCTGAAGAACCCCGGTGGCTGGGATTACTTCGATGAGCTGCTGGAGCGCATCCGAGACATACGGGCCTCTGAGAAGCGCTTCTATCAGAAGGTGCGTGATCTGTTTGTCCTCAGCTCGGATTACCAGGCCCGTGAGCGAGAGACCTCCCAGTTCTTTGCCGAGGTACAGAACAAGCTGTTATATGCCACCACCGGCCATACCGCTGCCGAGCTGATCCTCAAACGTTCGGACCCCGGCCAGCCCAACATGGCGTTGACCAGTTGGAGCGGCTCACGGGTACGCAAACAGGATGTCATCGTGGCCAAGAATTACCTGACGGCTGATGAGATCGACACACTCAACCGGCTGGTGGTGATTTTCCTGGAGCAAGCGGAACTGCGGGTCAAGCAGCAGAAAGAGCTGACCCTGGACTTCTGGCGCAACAACGTAGACAAGATGCTGACATTCAATGATCAACCCATTCTTGGAGGTGCAGGCTCCGTCAGCCGCGAGAACATGGAGCGGATCGCCCGTGAACGTTATGAGGTTTTCGACCAGCAGCGACGCATAACGGAGGCCAAGGCCGCCGATGCCACTGACCTGAAGGAAATCGAACAACTGGAACAAGACCTCAAACACAAGGGCAAGAAGCCCTGACAGGTATCGTATTATGACCAAGATAGTACCTTCAGTTTCCGTTTCATACGCCAGCAATGGCAGCTCTGCAAAGTCGAATGCGCTGGGTATGCGCCCCATGCAGGAGCGCGCCTACGAGCGCCGGGGTGAACAATACCTGTTGATCAAGTCACCACCGGCCTCGGGCAAGAGCCGCGCACTGATGTTTATTGCCCTGGACAAGCTGCACAACCAGGGACTGAAACAGGCCATTATCGTAGTACCAGAGAAGTCCATCGGCTCCAGCTTCAATGACGAGCCACTCAGTGACTATGGCTTCTGGGCGGACTGGCATGTAGAGCCCAAATGGAATCTGTGCAACGCACCGGGCTCCGACAATGGCGGCAAGGTCAAATCCCTGGGTGCCTTTCTGGAAAGCGATGACAAGGTACTGGTCTGCACCCATGCCACCTTCCGCTTTGCGGTAGACCAGTTTGGCGTTGCAGTCTTCGATGACTGTCTGATCGCTGTGGACGAGTTCCACCACGTCTCGGCCAACCCGGATAACAAGCTGGGTGCCCACCTTGGCGACTTTATCGCCCGTGACAAGGTACATATCGTCGCCATGACCGGCTCATACTTCCGAGGCGATGCCGAAGCCGTGCTGGCACCACAGGATGAGTCACGCTTTGATACCGTCACCTACACCTATTATGAGCAGCTCAACGGCTATGAGCACCTGAAACAGCTCGATATCGGTTATTACTTCTATTCCGGTTCCTACGCCGATGACCTTCTCAAGGTGCTCGATCCTGCCGAGAAGACCATTGTTCACATCCCTAACGTCAATTCCCGTGAAAGTACCAAGGACAAGATCCGTGAGGTAGAACACATCATTGAGGAGCTGGGGGAATGGCAAGGGGCTGATCCAGTCACAGGTTTTCAGTTGGTTAAAACCGGCGATGGCAGGCTGCTGAGAATCGCCGACCTGGTGGATGATGATCAGGCCAAGCGTGATCGGGTTTCCAGCGCGTTGAAAGATCCGGCGCAGAAAAACAACCGGGATCACGTGGACATCATCATTGCCCTGGGTATGGCCAAGGAAGGCTTTGACTGGATCTGGTGTGAGCACGCGCTGACCGTGGGCTATCGCTCCAGCCTGACCGAAATCGTGCAGATCATCGGCCGGGCCACACGGGATGCGCCGGGAAAAACGCGGGCCCGCTTCACTAACCTGATTGCCGAACCGGATGCTGCCGAGCAGGCCGTGACTGAAGCAATCAATGACACGCTGAAAGCCATTGCCGCCAGCCTGCTGATGGAGCAGGTACTGGCCCCACGCTTCGAGTTCAAGCCAAAGAACCCAACCAGCGGCCCGCAGGAAGGCTTCGACTACGGTGAAAGTGGCTATGACCCCGGCAAGTGCAACGTGGGGGTGAATGAGGAAACTGGCAAGTTCCAGATTGAGATCAAGGGGCTAGCTGAACCCAAAAGTGAGGAAGCCACCCGGATCTGCCAGGAAGACCTGAATGAGGTGATTGCCGGGTTCGTTCAGGACAAGGCGACTATCGAGCGCGGGCTGTTCGACGAGGAACTGGTGCCTGAAGAACTGACTCAGGTGCGTATGGGCAAGATCATCAAAGAACGCTACCCCAACCTGGACGAGCAAGACCAGGAGGCTGTGCGTCAACACGCCGTTGCAGCCCTGAATCTCACTCAGCAGGCCAAGCAATTGCTCGTCGGTGGTGAGGCTGTTGATATCGGAAGCAACGAACCCAAGCCAAACACAGCGCTGATTGCTGGTGTGCGCAAGTTCGCCATGGACGTGCGAGAGCTCGATATTGACCTGATCGATCGCATTAACCCCTTCAGTGAGGCTTACGCAATCCTGGCCAAGACCATGAGTGAAGAGAGCCTCAAGCAAGTGGCTGCGGCCATCTCAGGCAAACGCACCAACCTGACGCCAGAAGAGGCGAAAGACCTTGCCCTGCGGGCGGTAAAGTTCAAGAAAGAACGAGGCCGGTTGCCGTCAGTCAGCTCTCAGGATGCCTGGGAACAGCGCATGGCCGAAGGTGCTGCCGCATTCGTTCGCTTTAAGGATGAGGGTCGTTATGACTGATCTGGACGAATTGCGCTCCGAGCTGGATGAGTTCGCCCAGCCGGAAAAAAAGAAGGGATTGTCCGCCAAGGAAGAGCGCATCATTGCCGGCTTTGAAGAGATTCAGCGTTTTGTTAATGAGCACGGCCGAGCCCCTCAGCATGGCGAAGACAATGACATTTTTGAGCGGCTTTACGCCGTGCGACTGGACCGCATTCGAGCACTTGGGGAATGCCGCTCCCTGGTGTCCCCCCTTGATCATCAGGGCCTGCTTGATGGCACCTATGCCAGTGAAGCTGAACCCATAGATGCTATGGACGATGACGCACTGCTTGCTGAGCTGGCCGGTGCTGCAGGGGCACCGGAGCTGACCCAGCTGAAACACGTTCGCTCCACTGCCGAGAAGCGCGCAGTTGAAGAAATTGCTAACCGGGAGAAGTGCGAGGACTTTGCGACCTTCGAGCCATTGTTTGAGCAGGTAGATCGCGAGCTGAAAGCTACAGTGCGTATCACGCGCCCCTTCGGCAAGAACTCCACTATCGAGGTGGGCCAGTGGTTCATCTTGGATGGCCAAACTGCCTACGTAGCTGATGTGGGTGAGGAATTCGATTCCCCCCAAGGCAAGAAAGATGCTCGGCTGCGCGTGATTTTCTCCAACGGCACGGAAAGCAACCTACTGCGTCTATCCCTGGTCAGGGCGCTTTACAAGGATGAATCCAGCCGCCGCATCACAGAACCTGATGCTGGGCCATTGTTCAGTGAAACCTGGGAAGATGATGACATAGAAAGCGGAACCATCTATGTACTACGCAGCCTGTCAGAACATCCGTTCGTTGCCGAGCATCGCGAGTTGATACACAAGATTGGTGTGACAGGTGGCAAGGTGGAGACGCGCATCGCCAATGCAGAACACGACTCCACCTACCTTTTGGCTAAGGTAGAAGTGGTAGCGACCTACAAGCTTGCCGGAATCAACCGTACTCGGCTTGAGAACCTATTTCACAGACTGTTCGCACCGGCGCGGCTGAGCATCACTATCAATGACCGCTTCGGTCATCCAGTGCAGCCTGAGGAGTGGTTTCTAGTTCCGCTCCATTTGATCGACGAGGCGGTTCTGCGTATTCGAGATGGATCGATTACTGAGGTTATCTATGATCCGAAGACCGCTCGACTGGTGCGCGACGCCGGGGCGCACTATCAGGAGAAACCATAATGGATAGTCTGCAGCTAAAGCAGTCATCAGCTCGATCAATCGCTTTCTCGGAAAGGGGATGGACACATCGCGTCAATTCGGGAACATGTCAACACCGCCTACGCCATTCAGTTCTTTGCGGCGCCTGGATAAGGGCGCACAGAACTGCTCGGTCAAACCGATTCAGTAGGTGCCGAGGTGTCCGCGTCTACCGCGGTGGCGCTCTTTGGGACCGCTTTGGGTTTGACAGCAGCCTTACGCTTAGCGGGGGCGCGTTGGGCCGTTTTAGCGCGGGGCGCCTTTGCCGCCGTGGCCTTCTTTGAAGCAGTCCGCTTGACGGCGGTTTTTCTTTTAACAGTCGCTTTCTTTGCTGCCGCCTTTTGCTTGGTAGGCCCTTTCTTCTTGGCAGCTTTTTTCAGTGTACTCTGAGCGCTGGCCATCGCCCGTTCGGTCGCTTTGTGTTCACGCAAGAGATCTTTTGCCGCGGCGATAGCCGCGTTGATATCGCGCTTTGCATCATTGGCGCTCTTGAGGTCGACTTTGAGTGCGGCGAGGTCGTCGCGCAATTTGACGAGTTTGGCTTTGTTGGATGCGGTGGGGCGTGTTTTGGCCGTGGTGCGGGCTTTTGCCAGCCGAGCCGTTGCCGTGGCGACCTTCTTCCGCACCGCGATGGTCTTCTTTTGCTGACTTGCCAGGGCTTTGGTGCCGGCTTTGATATCAGCCTCGATCGATTTTCCGAGCTTGACGCGCAGGTTGTCGATCTCTTTGGCCAACGCTACTGAGTGGTTATTCATGGGAACTCCGTCGTTCATCGCGATAAAAACCGCATTATGTCGATTGATTGCCGATTTATCTACCTTGCCAGGTTAGAGTCTCTTTTCTGATTATACGACGGCGTGATACTCGTTGAGTATTTTGGCGTCAGTGTTCGCGTGTATAGCGGCACTTGGGGAAGGATGAGCACCCCAAGAATTGCTGGCCTACGCGCTGCCCACGACGAGCAGTACGAGTGACCAGCCGGCTGCCACATTGAGGACATGCCTGGTTGGAGGGTACCGACGTCCCTGCGGCAGGATCTGGACTGGGCGACGATCTGCTGAGCAGTCGTTCCAGTTCTACACCGTCGATCAGTTCAATCGCTTTGCCATTCGCGAATTGTCTCGCCGCTTCCGTAAACGCGCCACTGGTCACGAGGCTCCCAGAAGAGGCGAATTCGCGGTTCATCACCCGGTAAAGCTCCCGCACCGCTCGGATCCCGATCTTGCGGGATCGCCAGTGTTTGCTGTGCACAAGGTGTAGCTTGCCCTCGCGTACAAGCCGAAGATCGATGCCAGCCTTGGGTCCGGGCACGGGGTTCTCTGTGACCTGGTAGCCACGGCGGCGATAGGCCTCTGTCACTAGCTCTTCGAGCTTACGCCGAGACAGCGTTCGGATGGTCGTTCTACCCTGGTGCGTGTCGGCGAGTCTGCGCCGACGTCGGCCGTTCAGGAATGCAAACGGCATGGGTATCAGCAAGATCAGTGTGGCCCAGGGTGCGATGATCGGTCCTGCCGTTCTCAGTGCCTGGAAAGCAGGGTGGTCAGGGGCGATTGCAGGTACGATGAAGCTAAGAGCCACATAGGCGAGGATCGCGAGGAGCGGGCTCGCCCACCATGGACCCTCCATGAGGTCATCCAATAGAGAGCGCTTTCTACGACCCACTGTCAGTTACCGCTTGGGTCTTGGTGCGTATTCCGGTGAACGTGAACACCCATACCGGCTGAACGTGAACACCTGATTTCCCAGCGCATCACGTGGTGTGTTTTTTACTTCAGGTGTTCACCTTCCGTCAATTCGCCCAGGATCTTTCTCATTGATTCACCCTTCAGCACCAGGCGGTGCGCGTTGTGCATCAGCCGGTCCAGAATGGCGTCCGCCAGGGTGTTGTCGCCGATGGCGGCATACCACTGATCCGTCGGCAGCTGGCTGATCATGACCGTGGATGTCGAGCCGTGCCTGTCATCCATGATTTCCATCAGGTCGTTGCGCTGGGCGGCGGTGAGCGCCTCAAGTCCCCAGTCGTCAATCAGCAGGAGCTGTGTTTTGGCGATCTGCTTGAGGACTTTCGGGTAGCTGCCGTCGGCCTTCGCCTGGGTCAGTTCCAGCAACAGGCGGGACAGGCGGAAGTAGCGCGTGCTGTAGCCTTGCAGGCACGCGTTGTGCCCCAGGGCGCAAGCCAGATAGGTCTTACCGCTGCCGCAGGGCCCGGTGATCAACAGGTTCTGTGCGCGTTCGATCCACTCTCCCTGCGCGAGCCGGGCGATCAGGTCCCGCTTGATATTCCGCGGGTGCTGGTAGTCGATGTCCTGGATCGTCGCCTGAAGCTTGAAGCGCGCCTGGCTTACCAAGCGGTTCTGCTTGCGGTGCTCCCGCTCCAGGCATTCCTGCTCGACCAGCAGACCGAAGCGTTCGAGGAAGGACAAGGCGTCGTAGGTGTCCACCTGTTCCAGTTGTCGCTGCAGGGCCTGAGCCATACCGCTGAGGCGCAGGTCACGCAGGCGTGCGAGGGTGATTGCTGTCGTCATCGAGTTCTCCTTCAGTGGAAGTTATGCGGACCGCGGATATTCTCGTGGTCCTGGGGGAGGTCAGCCGCGAGGCTGAGTTGTTCGGGCAACTGGTCCCGGTTGCTTTTGAGGATGGCCTTGATGTGCTTCAGTCGATTGAGCCCGGCCCCGGTGGCGATGCGGCAGGCGGCATTGAGGCGGGTGGCAGGGTACTGCTTGCTCAGGTTCAGCAGACCCAGACAGACCTTGTAGGCCTGCTCGGGGTGATCCCGGCCCTCAAGCTGGCCGCTGACCCACAGCAACGTATCTGGGCCGATATCCGCCGCCCAGCGCTTGAGGCGCCCGGGCGACCACTGCTGTTGAGCCCGGTGGCGCGTTGGCATGTGGGCCGGGTTGGTGGTAAGGCCTGGCCGGTACTTGCGCGGGTGCGTGGCGACGAGTTGCCGTCGGAAGTAGGTTTCCACCAGGGTCTCGCTGGCGTGCAGTTCCAGCCGCTCCCCCACGTACTGGTGCGGCACCGAGTAGTGGTGGTCCTTGTACTGCACGTGGTAGTCGATATTGACCTTTACCGGCTTGATGTCCCGATAGCGGTACGGCTGGCTCGGCAGCGGCCTGAGTGCGGGTCTGTCGAGTTGCTCGAAGGCAGACTGGCGACAGCCCGGCAGTTGCTTGAAGGGCCGACTGTTCAGGTCCTCCAACAGGGAGCGGATGCACTGGTTGAGCTCAGCCAGGGAGAAGAAGGTGTGGTGGCGCAGACGAGCCAGGATCCAGCGCTCGACGACCTGTACCGCCACCTCGGCTTTGGCCTTGTCCTTGGGCTTGTAGGGCCGCGCCGGGATGACGGCGACCTGGTAGTGCTCCGCCCATTGCTGGTAACTGGGGTTCAGGTCCGGATCGTAGCGGCACGCTTTGCTGACACCGCTGCGTAAATTGTCGGGCACGATCAGGGCCGTGCAGCCGCCGAAGTAGTCCAGCATGCGGACATGGCTGCCCAGCCAGTCCGGGAGCGACTGGGTCCAGGTGGCCTCGGCGAAGGTGTAGTTGGAAGCGCCGAGCGCGGCGACGAAGACCTGTGCTTCACGGATCTCGCCGGTATCGGCATTGATGATCGGCACGGTGGCGCCGGCGTAATCGACAAAACACTTCTCGCCGGCCTTGTGATGCTGCCGCATGGAACGCTTTTGCTTCTTGCACCAGAGCCGGTAGCGCTCGCAGAACTGGGAGTAGCTGTAGCAGCGGTTCGGGTACTGCTCGATATATTCCTCCCACAGCAACTGCTTGGTCATGTGGGGGCGTTTGAGTTCCTGGTGAAGCGTCGGCCAGTCTGGCATCTGGAACCGGCGGGAACTGCCGGTATCTGCGGTGGGGTAGAACAGCCGGGCGAGTTGGTTGTCATCCAGGTCGTTGGGCAGTGGCCAGGCCAGGCCCAGCGCTGTCGCCCGTGCCAACAGCTTCTGGATACCGCCGACGCTGAGCTTGGTACTGCGACTGATCTCGCGGATGGACAGGCCGCCGGACAGCCGGAGCCTGAGTACGTCTCGAATTTTACGCATTGTGATTCTCGGTGCTGGCATGCCCCCTCCGAAAAGGCGGGGAGCTTACCAAAAGCGATTAAGTATCAATGCGTTGGGAGGGATTCCGGTTGAACGTGAACACCCATTCCGGGATGGTGAACACCGATTCCGGAAATGACCCGAAAAGTGTTCACGTTCACCCGGAATGGGTGTTCACGTTCGTCCGGATTAGGTGTTCACGTAGCGCCGGAATGGCTGTTCACGATGGGCCGGAATACGCATGTCGACCACCACCACTCGTGCCGGTTGCTTGAGCTGAGCGAGAGCGTATCCTGGAGCGCACCAATTAAGGCAGGCGGGCCGCTATAAAGCGCGGCGCAAAGATGTCCCGGAAGCCATTGATCTCGCACGCTGATCCAGAATGAGGCTTACAAATGGTCTCCCAGGGCACCCCAGGGCAATGTTGCTAAGAAGATGGGATTAAACCGGCAGAAGCTCCACGACATTCTTACTGAATTCGAGTGACTAGGTTTGAAGCATCAAGCACCTGGGCTATCTCTGACCATGTTTCATTGATTTCCAGATCTAAAGATCTCGTTTCGGTGATACGCGAGATATACCTTTTGGTTGTCGGTGAATTTGCCGACGTTAATGGGACTAATTCCCCAGGCGCTTAGAATTTCTGCTGGCAGCCCAGGACTGGCAATGAGCTGCCCTTCGTCAGTAAATGTGATGTAGCCCTTATCGAAGAGGTGGTCGATATGAGGTGAGAGCAATAGACCGTTGTTGTAGTGGTCAACTAAT
>Ga0207880_1000072_pt1 | contig 51031 bp, 44 predicted proteins | sample MalvirmetagMSP91_FD_184226 | JGI IMG/M metagenome (GOLD analysis project Ga0207880, IMG submission 184226) | Marine viral communities from the Deep Pacific Ocean - MSP-91 (SPAdes) | ecosystem: Environmental > Aquatic > Marine > Oceanic | place: Pacific Ocean | collected 2011-04-27
CCAAATTTGAAGTATGAATCAACGTCATCAACATGCATATATCCTAGATCTATGTAGGTTCTATATACTTTTTGCGCATTAAGTGTTGCCGTTCCTAAAATAAAAAAACTGAATAGTAGCAGGTATTTTTTCATCTTCATCCATTAAATTAACATTTGAAACATGGATTCAATATTAGTTTTTTTTGGGTTTTATTAAAACTAATCAGAAAATATACTCGTCTTATACCCGAAAACAACTTCGGGAAAAAGGAAATTGCAACACGATAAAATGGAAGATGCACGATTAGTTCAGGATTTTCTGGGAGGAAATCACCAGGCGTTCAATACGCTGGTTAGTCGGTGGCAAGGTAAGATTCATCACTTTGCTTATCGCTACTTCGCCAGCAGTGACGACGCCGCTGAGATCACTCAGAAAACGTTCATCAAAGCGTACCAAAAGCTGGACACTTTGGATGACGTAAACAAATTCAGTTCCTGGTTATATCGAATAGCAAACAACCTTTGCCTGGATGAATTGAAGAGAGTTGGCAGAAAAAGAGCTACTTCTTATGAAACACTAAAAGTGGCTCCTCAAACGGAAACTGCTTCAGCAGCAGATTCTACAGTATTGCGAAATGAAGGGTTGGTTCTCCTTCATAAAGCATTGCTTCAGTTACCAAACGATCAGCGAGTAGTGGTAATAATGAAAGAGTATGAAGGACTTACATTTCCCGAAATAGCAGAAATTTTAGATGAACCGATTAACACAGTAAAGTCAAGAATGTATTATGGATTACGGGCGCTGAAAAAGACGTTCGACTCCTGGAATATAAATAAAGAGGTGTTCAACTATGAATAAAGAACAAGCGCGATTACTCTTAATGGATTACATGTATGGCGAATTGGATGAGACAAAGAAGTCTGAGCTTCTGGATTTCATCAACCAACATGACGATCTGAAACAAGAATTTGAAGAACTCACTGAAACCCAGTCTTTTCTCCACCATCTTCCGGTGCAGGATCCTGCTGAACAACTGGTAATTATGGAACCGGCAAAAAGCTCTTCTGAAGGATTTTGGCAACGCATACTATCCGCTTTTACTCCCAGAAATGCTTTTGCTCAGACTGGTTTTGGTGTAGCCGTTTTAGCTTTTGTATTTATTGTCACAGGGGCACTAACCGGTTTGAATGTATCTTATACAGACGCCGGAGTTCAATTAGGTTTTGGTGAGCCTCCCTCTGCTGAAAGAACTTTTTCCGCTGTTCAGGTTGAACAAATTATCCAACAGATTCAGCGTGATAATGTGGCTTTGGTTCAGCAAGTAGTAGCAGATGCTCAGGAACAACAAAACATTCAACTGGAAGAAACTTTTGCAAGTTTTGCTTCCTACTTGGAAAGCCAAAGAACAAATGATTTACAACTTATCAGCTCCGGCTTAGAAGATCTTAAAGAAAACACATTTACACGTTTTCGAGAAAACGAACAGGTATTAGGCGAAATAATACAAACTGTTAGTTATGGAAATTAAACAAGGAAAAACCATGAAACGAATACAACAAATATTACCCGCACTATTAATTATACTTTTAACCTCATCGTTAGGCTGGGCTCAAAATTTTGATGCCAATCGAATGAACCGCGACATAAAGATAATGGAGAATATTCTCGGAGAGATGTTTAAAACCTACTCCGGCAATACCTCATCAGAACGAGTCTTTATTAGCGGTCTTTCAGATGGTTCTCGTAATGTTCGGGGAACATATCTTCCCGGCTACGGAATCATTTTTAATGTTCAGACCGGCTCCTCTTTTGTCTATACCAGTTCTTCATCAGATAATGAGAGTAGTTCTAATTCTTTCTATTACAGTTACAGTACCGGGAGCTCATCTGATGATAATGTTAAAGTAGACGAAGAAAGCGTTAAGGATCGAATAACTGAGTTTTTGAAGGATTATGCTTCGACTATCGGTCAGTTAAAACCAACAGAAAATGTAATGGTGATATATGGCTCAAACTCCCGTCATTCTTTTCCGGCATTGGTTTATACTTCTTCAAATGGAAAAATTGACCGTAAAGAGACAGAAAAGCTTCCTGTTATATCCGGTTCTGTAACTAAAAAAGATCTGGACGATTACAGATCAGGAAAGATCAATGAATCAGCTTTTGCAAGTAAAGTGAAGACTGCCTCAACAAAAGACAAAGAATACCTCGACTTAAAAGTCATGGGAAACATCTTTGAAACTGCGTTGAAAGAACAAGATACTGAATCATTCCGCTTGAGTGGAAATGTGAACTATCTAATGCTTGACAACTTTGGAGCCATCTTTAATCTGGATGCCAGTTACAGAACTAATAATCGTTTATTCGGGAACGTCACCGGAATTACCGTAACAGGCGCCTATATTCGATCTTCTTCAAGAGATGCGCCAGATGCCAAAGAACAGGATGAAAAAGAAGCCGAGTTTTTAGCAAGTGTAAATGAAGCTTATTCACTGCTAAAAAGAAATATCAAAGAGTACTTGGTAGATTATGGAAGAACTGTTAATTCAGTTAAACCGGATCAATATATTCTTACTACCGTCAACGTCAGAGGTCGTTACAAAGACATCCCTGAGCGTATCGACTTCCAGCTTAAGAAAGCTGTATTAGACCAATTGGATAAAGGTTCTATTTCACGAGAAGAAGCTTTAAAACAAGTGGTTGTTACCGAATACTAAATTATAGCTTATAATCATATCGGAGCCGTATTTGATTGAATTCAAATGCGGCTTTTTTTTGATCTCTGATTTTATTGATTTGAAACTGATTGTTATAGAGTGAATTCCGCTTCAATCTTTAATGCTTCTTGAAGTAAGTTTTCGTACTTCTTTGAATCAATTTCTATACAGCCAAATCTACCTAAGTGTTCCGTAAAGAATTGAGTATCCCATAGCGTAAATCCATTCTCTTTCAAGATCTGATGGCAATAATACAGCGCTATTTTATCTGCTTCTTTTTCTTTTCGGAACATGCTTTCACCAAAGAATGCGCCCCCTAAAGTAACCCCGTATAATCCACCTGCCAAGGCTCCTTCTTTATACACTTCTACTGAGTGAGCATTTCCGGATTGGTTTAAGATATCATAGGAATTAATAATCAGGTCATTGATCCAGGTAGTTTCCCGATCAGCACACGCTTTTACCACGTCTCTGAAGTTTTCGTCAACTCTTACTTCAAATCTACCCTGACGAACTATCCGCATAACATTCTTTGTCATGTGGAATTCATTTAAAGGAATGACACCTCGTTTTCGGGCAGAATACCAATCTACTTCTTCATCCTCTCCGGAGTCCGCCATCGGAAAAATTCCCTGAGCATAAGCTTCCAGTAGTATTTCAGGCGGAATTATTTTCATTTTTTAGTACACAGATTTTAGTAGTTAGTATTGAGCTTCCGCGTACAATACTAACTACTAAATACTCACATCTATCAAAACTCACAATAAAACATAGGGCCCGAACCAATTGGGGAGCCCGGAGGAGCCGAAAGCGTTCTTGGTGATTCAAATTCGCTCGGATCATCCAAATAACTATCTATCATCATAGAAGCATGTAAAGCCATTGGATCGTTTGATCGCTCAGAAAGCATTTGGGAAAGCTTAACTAACTCAGAAGCTACTATAGCTTTGGTTAGCGGATTCGACTGACTTGAAGCATGAAGTTCAATCAGGTTCTTCGTTATAACAGCATTCACTACATCCTGAATAGAGCCTAAGTAGCCTCTTTCTTTTTTCTTATTCCAGCTACTTTCCATTAATTCGTCAATGGCTTCATTAAGAGAAAGGTTGTTATCTCTTGCGCCGTATTCTACCAACCGATTTGCTCTTTGAGGATTTAAGATCAAGCTAACCGATAGTTCTGCGGCTGTTTCAGCTATTCCCAGAGCGTCTAAGCTTGGCCCTGTGTTCCCTCTGAATAATTCTCTGGATGATGAAATACCTGCCGGTCTGGTTGGGATCAGGTCTAACAAATTCTCAGGAACAGCTAACACTTCTGGATCAATAGCTTTCAACATTTCATTCAACGCCTTTCGTTGAGTAGATGCGTCAACGATCTCCTGATTTGGCTGATTGTCGCCACGAAGCTTGTAGTAGTAATCCAGACCTCCTATCAGCTTAACAGTCCCCTCAAGTTGATATCGGTGGAATAAATAGATCGGAACCAATACATCCTCTAATTCAGACATTGAAGTTCCTTTTCGGATATTAGCTTCGCCAAAATTATCCAAAGCAATTTTTCTAACTTCTAAAATGTGCGAGAGCTGAGTTGCCGGGTCGTTTCCGTATTCCCATAAATGCGCGTACGGATGAGCGCCGCCTTGTGGACGGGCATCACTGTCAGAAATATATTTTAGTCCATCCAAATGGGCTGCTTCCAGAATCTTGTTTAACGCTTCTTTTTCATTGATGCCGTTCGGGAAGTCCTGATAACCAAACTTGATCGTTACAATGTCCCAATCTCCTATTCCGACATCATAAGCATCGCTTAGATCCAGCTCTCCATTTTTGATATCTACTTTAGGATGCGGATAATCCATAACCGATTCTCTTCCGTTTACGCTTGCCGCAAAATTATGAAATATTCCCAGTGTATGGCCAATTTCATGTGCTGAAAGCTGACGAATTCTAGCCAACGCCATTTCCAACATTCGTGGATCGTCTTCGTTTCCTTCTTCAAATGGAGCCAATAATCCCTGGGCGATCATGTAATCCTGACGAACACGAAGCGAACCCAATAATACATTTCCCTTAATGATCTCGCCCGTTCTTGGATCAGTAACAGAACCACCATACGACCAACCACGAGTTGAGCGGTGAACCCAGTTGATTACGTTGTATCGAATGTCCAAAGGGTGAGCGTCATCAGGTAGCACTTTTACCTGAAAAGCATCTTTATATCCGGCTGCTTCAAAAGCCTGGTTCCACCATCTCGCTCCGTCTAATAATGCTCCACGAACCGGCTCCGGTGTTCCGTTATCTAAATAATAAACGATCGGCTCAACGGGTTCGCTTATCGCGGCACCCGGATTTTTCTTCTGTAATCGGTGTCGATTGATAAATCTTTTCACCATTGGTTCGCCAATCGGCGTTGCATAATCCTGATAAGAAGTAGCGTAAAATCCTCCACGAGGATCGAATTCTCTTGGTTTGTAATTATCATCCGGAAGTTGAACAAAAGAATGGTGTGTTCTTACGGTAATTGAGTTCGCATCCGGAGCTACTGAGCGTAAATATCTGCCGGTTGGATTTCCTGCAAAAGTAAGCATCACTTCAAATTCGGTATTCATCGGAAAGTTAAACGTTCCTTCTGCATACAGAGCAGATCTGTTTTTATCCAGATTGTACGATCCTTCTCCCATGCTTCTTAATCTTCCGGAAACATTATGCGAGTCATCCATCAAGAAAGGAGTCAGATCGATCAGATAAGAACCACCTTCTTCAGCTTCAATTTTAAAACCATGAATTACCGACGATGCAAAAGCTTCTCTTACTGATTTCTTTTCAAGTTCATTATCTGACTTTGCCACATAATCCAGATTTGGCTGAATCAACATTAGCTTTGGTCCGCGCTTTTCGAAATAAACCACTCGCTGTCCGCCTTGTTGACTTCTGTCCAGCCCAATATCATTTGACCCAACACCTGCAGCCAGATAATTAGCATGCAGAAACTCTTCGTTCAACTTATCCACCTTCAACCACATTTTGTCGTTGGCTTCATCGAAGTAATAATCGAAGTAACCCTCTGTAATTTTAAGGTCTTTGGTTTTTTCTTTGATGGTAGGAGTTTGTGCAATAGCTGATACAGAAACAGCCAAGAATAAAATCAGAATAGAAAGTCGCTTCATTACTTTGTAGTTAGGTTAACATCTAAACTTAAAGTAACCGCTTTTTGATGGGATTTAAAATTCGGGTTAAAGCTTTTTACAGTTTAAATGACTGAAGTCAATGTTGTTTATGGTTGGGGCAACTCTGACAGGATTATTGGAGCATAGGCTTAAAAACCTTTCTGAAGTTAAATCCTGTCAGAGTTGAGGGTTATTCCCTAATAAACTTTACTCATTCAAAAAACCTAAACCAAAGCTTTAAACTTTTGATACTCTCCTTTTTTAAAAAAGCTTTTTATAGTTATCAGTGAGTTTTCATGAGTCAGTTCTATAGTTACAAGGTTATTAAAGATGGAATTAGAAGAAATACTTTGAATATCTTTTAGTTCACAAACCTTTTCTTCCATTGGAAAAAGTGTCGGCACACCATATCCTAACATACTTACCTTTGCAACACTGATTTTGCCTCCATGCAACCATATATAATTAATTTTACTAAGCACTTTATAAATTGGATAGTAAAGTATCATAGAAAAAATAAACCATACAGAGTTGATATATAAGTCAGGACTACCTAAATAAACTTTGTATAAAGCTATGGCTCCTAAAACTCCTACAGACATAAGCAACATACTGGAAAGAGCAATAAAAACTGCTGTAGACAGATAACTTGATATTCTTTTTTTAGCACTCAACTACAAAATCTCTTTCTTCTCCATTCTTCCGAAGTAATCTTTCGCTGCTGCCATTACCTTTGGTGAAAGTAACAATGCTACTGTCATCGTAGGAATAGCCATTAATGCAAACATTCCATCCGTAAAGTTCAGTACGGCCTGTATGGTTGCAACAGAACCGAATATGATCGCCGCTGCATAAAAGAAATTGAAGTATTTCTGCTTGTCGGCACCGATAAGGAAACCAAGACATTTTGTACTGTAGTAAGAATAGGTAAACAGTGAACTGAATCCGAAGATCAACACACAGAAGATCAACAGATAAACACCATACGGTCCGAGCGCGGCTTCGAAAGCAGAAGCGGTAAGTGTAATTCCATTTTCATCTCCTGATTGCCAAACTCCTGTTACCAAAATTGCTAATGCCGTCATTGTACAAACAACCAAAGTGTCAATGAATGGCCCCATCATGGCAACCAAACCTTCACGAACCGGCTCTTTCGTTTTTGCAGCTCCGTGAGCAAGTGTTGCCGTACCAATTCCGGCTTCGTTTGAGAATGCTGCTCTTCTAACTCCGGTTACGATCAGTGCTCCAAGCGCGCCACCCATTGCCGAATTAGCTGTAAAAGCATCTGTGAAAATTAAAGCGAACGTACTTCCAAGCATATCAATATTGATTCCAATGATCACCAACACACACGCTACATATATAACCACCATCGCCGGAACCATTTTTGAAGCCACTTTCCCTACTCGTTTAATTCCTCCGAAAATAACTAAAGAAACAATAGCCAGAATTACGATTCCGCTTATCAGATCTGTATTGAAATGATTAGCAGCATCAGCTAAACCGTTTGGTATCAAAACAAAATCTCTTACGATTTGTGTAACCTGATTTGCCTGAAAAATTGGTAACGGACCAAACAAACCTGCCACAGCAAAAAGTACCGCAAGAGGCTTCCACTTTTTTCCAAGCCCCTCCATGATCATGTACATGGTTCCTCCCTGGATATCGCCGTTGGTATCTTTTCCTCTGTACATGATGGAAAGTGTACAAGTAAAGAACTTCGTTGCCATGCCCACAATGGCACTGATCCACATCCAGAAAACGGCTCCCGGCCCTCCAATCGCTATTGCTACTGCAACTCCGGATATGTTTCCTAAACCAACTGTGGCAGCAAGAGCACTCGCTAAAGCTTCAAAGTGACTAATATCTCCCGGATCATCCGGATCGTCGTATTTCCCACGAAGAATATTTATGGAATGAAAGAAATACCGGTATGGGATAAAACGTGAATAAATAAGGAAGAATAATCCACCACCAACTAACAAAACAACGAGCGGTGTTCCCCACATAAAGGATGAAAATTCGGCTAAAATAGTATCTAAAGTTTCCAGAGTGCTGTGTGTTTGTTTAAATATTGAGGAAGTGAAGTTAACTTAGAAATCGCAATAATGTTATTAAAGATTATATTCACCAAATCAGTATTCAAAAGATCAACATTTTTCGGTGACTTATACACTAATTGTTAATTGTAAATCAAACTCCTCAAGAGCTGAGAATTTTATTCGGCTTTCCGAGGATATTATTCGCAAAAAGCTATCTGACTGCGAGATCAAATACATTTCTTCGCCCGACCAACTTTTAAAAGAAGCTTCACTATCAGCACAAAGCTCTTCTGTTATAATTGCCTGTGGTGGGGACGGAACTGCTCAAAGCATTGCCAGAGGAATTCATGGTTCGAATGCATTAATGGGATTGATTCCGGTGGGTAGCGGTAATGATTTTGCAAAATCAATCGGGTTAAAGACAAAACAACCTGTAGAATATTACCTGGATGTAATTCTTAAACAGCAAGTGATTTCGGTTGATGTGCCTGTCATTAATGATCAGATCTTTATTAATACTACGGGTATAGGCTTTGATGGATTGACCAATTATTATGCTTCCGGTTTCAAGTCGCTGAAAGGAACCATGAAGTATACTTTTGCAGGATTAAAGGCTTTTCTGAACGCCAAACCTATTTGTGTTTCAGGAACAATTGACGGATCGAGTTTTGACCGCAAAGTTTGGTTGATCGCAGTTGCGAACGGAGCAGTAGAAGGGGGCAAATACTTGATCTCTCCAAATTCGGTAAATTCTGACAAACTTTTAGAATTGGTGATTGTACCTGCTTATAATCGACTAAAACTCGGTCTGGCTTTTATACTTCTGAGTTTGGGTAGAGCGATACCAGATACTTTTAGTGAGGTAATTACTTTTAACAGAGCGTCTTTAAAAATTGCAGATTCGCATTTCATCCATTTAGACGGTGAGGTAGGGGAATCAAGTTCTGACTATGAAATAAAATTAAAAAGTGAGAGCCTAAATGTACCCGGAATTAAGACTGACGAGTGAAATAAATAAAATCTGTTCCCGGAGGGGTTACTCCTTTTTGCCTTAACAGTAATGCGATCTGTGCCCGATGATGTTGTCCATGAATGATCACATGTTGTAGAATTTCTGATACTTTAGTTTTGTACTCGACACCTTTTGAATTCTTATATGAACAAACTTCATCCAATATTGGAAGAAATTCCGAGAAATCAACTGCTGAGCCCTTTGACATTAAATCTACACATTCTTCATAACTGAGAGTCGGCCATATTACAGTGTCTGCGTTCACTTTCATCACGCGGTTGTACCATTCTATTTCAACATGAAGAAGATGTCCGAATTGTTTCAACAAGCTAGCATCCGTTCTGGTTTCAGTTGATTCACCAATAGCTTCTGCGATCAACTGATTTGCCCATGAATTATATGCTATTTGTTGTTCGAAATTCACTATCCGATCCCAAAGAATTTTGCAATCCCATTAATAATGAACTGAACTCCAATTGCCAGTGCTATAAAACCCATCAATCTTGTAATTACGGTCATCCCTGTTTTACCGATCAACTTGTTTAACCAAGGCGCTACTTTTAAAATACCCCAAGCCAGAAATGCTGTTAAAAAAACCGCAACACCTGTTACTATATAATCTACCATGCTGGTTGCTTGTGACCCAAACCCAATTACAACAGCTATACTTCCCGGTCCTGAAAGTAACGGCATTGCCAATGGACTAAAACTCACATCTTCTTTATCCATTGCTGCTTCCTGATCTTCTTTAGAAAGCTTGCGTCCTGTTTTCTCAGGATTCATCATAAAAAAGCCGGCTCTCATAATGATAATGCCACCCGCAATTCTGATTCCGGGCAACGATATCCCAAAAAAGCTAAGTATATATGTCCCGATCAAAAGGAAGGTGATCAGTACAAAGAACATGTAAATGCTTGCCTTGCGCGCCGTTCGGGCCGTTTCTTTTTCGGTATTTCCCTCTGTTAAAGAAAGAAATATTGGCATTGCTGTAAGCGGGTTAACTACTGAAAATAATGAAGTAAAGCTTGCTACCAGCAACGCTCCGGCTCCCATCATTTGAGTTGAAAAAGGGATAATATCTTTAAAAAATTCTTCCATATGCGGTCAAAGATACGCACCTTTTTATCAAATTTTTAGTATTTCGGGAATGCTTTTATCAAAGCTTAACTTTATTATCACACACAATCTTATATCTTCTTTGCAACAGAAATTAAATGACAACAACAGAATCAATATCACTCGAGGAAATGGTACTTCCCTTAGTTGAGAATGTACTCTCAAAGGAAATTTCATTGGATGAAAAACTTTTCAGCATTTGTGAACTTCTCCAGGATAATGTTGAACATTTTGACTGGGTTGGTTTTTACAAAGCAGATCCTGATGTCGAAGATCAGCTAAAATTAGGACCTTTTGTTGGCGAGCCAACAGATCACACCACTATCCCTTACGGAAAAGGAATTTGTGGACAAGTAGCCGTCAGTCATCAAACTTTTGTGTCTCAGGATGTTAGTGAAGAAGAAAATTATATTTCATGCAGCAACCACGTTCAGTCTGAAATTGTTGTTCCAATTATGAAAGGCGATCGCTTTGTTGCGCAAATAGATATAGATTCCAACACTAAGAATTCCATTTCAAAAGAGAAAAAGGAACTTCTTGAAAAAATTTGTACGTTACTTTCAAACGAATTCTAAATAATACTATGAGTACTTACGCCCTTACTGACGAAACATCAATTGATACCCTTATTTTCTGGATCGAAAGTTCCGACGGAAGCATTTCTTATGAAGAACAAGAAGCCGTGAAAAGAATTCTTTCCAACATGAAATATGATATGGAGACATTCCAAAAAACCATGTCTCAGATTTCTGCAATGGGAATAGACGAAGTTAAACAAATGGCTAATGAAGCTGTTGACCATATTAACAGAAGTTTTTCTGATGATGGGAAGAAGCTTACTTATAGTTTACTGGAAGCAATAGCTGCTTGCGACGGTACCATTTCTAAAGCTGAACAAGAAAAATTGGATGCTATCAAAAGCGAACTGGGCGTTTAGTAGGCAAGAATCCTGTGTGGTGTAAAGTTGGAAACTGTATAAATCACCTCATCGTCTGAAGCGTTTTTATCATAATCTATCTCGATTCTGGTGGGGAATCCATTCTCCTCATCATACTCTACCTTCAATTTATCAGCACCTCTGGCGTCTTTTATAACTTCAAATAGTTCATCGATGGTTTTGAAAAAGTCTTTATAAACTTCTCCAGCATATTCATATGTGTTTTCGCCTGTTTGAACAATCACAGAATCCCTTTCGAAAGGATCCAGAACCTGATAAACCGTGTCTGCATTTATTACTAAAACCGCAGGCGTGACCTGCGGACAAAAGCACCCCAGACCATATCTGTATTCGTAATCGACTAATTTTGATTCTTCCCACTTCGCCAGAGCCACTTCATAGCCGTCGTTTTCATTTGTAAATAATGAACACGAGATCAGCGGAATAAGGAGTACAAAAAGGCTATAGTTTCTCATTTTTTTGATTCGACTCTTTTGATCTACGTGTTCCGTTCAAAAAAATTGTAATTACTCAGACAATTTCAAACTGGAAATATGAAGATTTATACTGTGATTCACTCTGAATCCATAATGTCCATCCGTATTCAGATCTCCTTTTTCCATACTGCTTAAAACTTCCCCATTTAATGAAAAGATGATTTCATCACCGGCTACTTTTACCTGAAAATCATTCTCAGCTGTAGATTCCGTTTCTTCTGTAAACATGGTCATTGCGTCGGTTTTTGTCCATCCTTTTATGGTGGAAGTTTCAGAACCAGATCTTTTCTTGATCAAAAATTCTCCTGTGTTCCTCAAAAGAAAATAGACGTAGCTTTGATCATCCGACTTAAGATCCTGACCTCCAATAAATAATCCGAACGCTTCTCTGTTTCTTCCTTTGGTGTCGAAAAGATATATCTTGGAATCCAACGTAAAATCTCCCTCTACTTTGTTATCAGTGTGATAGTAGATTCCTGCCGGTCCCGTGGTTATATGCCAACCCGGAGTCATATTTACAAAAAACACATCTGCAGATTCTGAATCGGAACCAACATTCACTTCAGCGTCGGCTTTATCGAATCTCCATTCCCAACCATCAGGCACTTTCAGGTTTTCTCCCTGAGGTTTGCTTCCGTCTGCTGCATTTTGAGCAAAAGAAAATGACGTCGTTAATAATACCGCTAAAATAAATCCTGTTATTTTTTTCATAGTGGTCTCCATGGTTTGGTTTCCTTTAATAAAAGATTTTTTTGATTAAGATTCTTTGTTCAGTTAGTAGTGATGATTTTATAGAAATTCGCTCTTAATATTTAGTTACTCGGCTCTATGTACTTTTGTACCGACAAAAGTACCAAAAACTCCCGACAAGAATTATTGGCGCGAACTCCATTACATCGACTAATCATTACAAAAGGTCTCCGTTCTTACTGAACACATTCACAAATCAGCCTGAATGTAATGATTGCTCCTTCGGAGCCGTCGCTTTCATTGCGTTCTTGGCTCTCCAATAATTCTAAAGGTCGGTATAGTTGGAAGCCTTTTCTGAAAACGCCAGGATTATACACAGGGCAACTTTTGTAAGTGTATTATCTAAATCTATACAAGAATGACCTATCGTTTGGAAATGTATTGCTATGCTAATTTAGCTTTCCTTGTTTAACATTTCTATGGCCGTGCTAACCTCAGAGCTGAATGTAAAACCGTTTTTTCTGAGTGTAGCATGGCTGACGTCCATCACTTTTGTTTTAATCTGCTGCAGATCGCTGTTCTTTAAAAAGGTATTGATCCAAAATTGAACTTCTATTTGAATGTAGTTATCTGCAAAGCTGGACAGGATTACGGCAGGCGCCGGATCTTCAAGCACTCCTTCGGTTGATTTGACTGCTTCCATCAAATATTCGAGGGCCTTTTTGGGTTCATTTCCATAATCAATTCCAATGCTGAAGCTGGATCGACGAAGCCCGTCTCTCGTATAATTATTCAGTGGATTCTTAAAAATGATCGCACTCGGAATAAAAATATCGATTCCATCGCCGGTACGCACGTGCACATCTCTGATATTGATCTGTTTTACAATTCCTTGAATCCCATTACTTTCTATAAGATCTCCGACATCAAAAGACCGGCTGAAAGACATGAATAACCCGGCAAGTAAATTTTCTCCAATCTCCCGGAAAGCAAATCCCAATACAACTGTCAGAACTCCACCGGCTGCCAGAACTCCTGATGCTGCTTTCGTAAGCCCCATAATATGGAGGGCTATGACCGCACCGATCAGATAAAATCCCCATCGGGTCAATCTCATTACAAGACGCAGTTTTTTGGTGGATGTAGCCCGTGCTCCCAACAGTCTTTTTAATCCGCGACTGGCGAGTAAACCAAATCCTATAAAAATTATCAGCACAATTATTCCGCTGATAATAGTCGGCGCTGAGCTTAGTGCCCGCTCAAAAAATTGAGAAAAACTGTCTTGAAATGTTTGCATAGTTGTTTAAATCTGTTGTGGTCTTAGTTCCGCCACAGAGCGTGCGGAACCAGGCTAAGGTTTAGTTCTATATCAATTTCTTCCGAGCTGACCTGCACAAAGTCTGAGCTCACCTCATACCCATATTCTTTTTTTTGACAAACAATTTTGTCTTCACCAACTATCTTACCAAAAACCTTTAAAATGTGTTGACAATGTTCTACAGATCCATCTTTATTTCGGATACACCAAACACCAGTAGGTTCTGAGTCTAAGTTTTTTGCTATTTCAACACCCATTATCTTAAGTGTTTTAAATATTTCGAACGGCATTTTAGAAAATTTATCAACATAAAACGCACAATCCTCACAAGAACAGTCTTCCTTTATCAGTGGCTGTTCTTTGTAGTATTTTTTTGTCAATTCTACATCTACATCGATTAAGCTGTTGCCAACCTTTAGTCTTAAATCTAACATCTTAGATCTCATGTCTTACATCTTACTACTACTCTACAACCAATCCACAATATCGTCTTTACCTTCCACTTTTACATATTCAGAAAAGATCTCCTGAAGTGTTGAATGCTCTTTCAGGCTTTTTCTGCTGATAGAATCCAGATAGGCAATAATTCTTCCCTGATGTAATATTGCAATATCATCACAGAGGTTCTCCACAACTTCCAGAATATGGCTGGTAATGATCATGGTCACACCTTTGTCTTTCAGTTTACGCAGAACCGTTTTCATTCTTTCAATAGAAATTACATCCACAGCCTCAAAAGGTTCGTCCAGTAACAACACAATGGGTTCTGTTAAAACGGCCGTGACAAAAGCGAGTTTTTTACGACTTCCGGACGAAAGTTTATGAATTTTTGTTTTGGCAAAATCTTTGATCTCAAAGAAATCCATCAGAGAGTAGGCCTTTTCTATAAGTCCTTTTTTCTCTATTTCATAAATTTCGCACACATACTCAATAAACTCTATACTTGTAAACTGCTCAAACAGCAGGGGCGGTTGAAGAACTGACGCTATTTCCTTTTTTATTGCTTCTTCGTTCTCATCTATAAAGCGCATTTCATCTATGGTGATGTATCCGTCATCAAAAGACAGTAATCCTGTAAGAACCCCGATCAGTGTGCTTTTTCCTGCACCGTTGGGTCCGATCAATCCAAAAATAGAACCTTTTGGAATACTAAGATCCAATTCCTTTAGAACTATGTTATCATCATAGCTCTTGATCAGCCCTTTTATGGAAATGGCTTCACTCATTTAATTCCCTTTTTAGGTCTTTTATTGAGATAATATTTTGTGGCATAACCAATAGTAAATAAACCGTAAAGTAATAATGCCATTTGCAGATTACTCATTCCGAACATGGTAATTCCTTCTTTGTCGGCACGAATATATTCCAGCCCAAATCTCAATAGAGAATATCCACCTGTATGAATAAAGAAAATAAGTGGAGATTTTTTATCCGTATCCCAGATCTTTTTAAACACCCAAAGAACGATCAAAATCAATACTGCATCACCAAACATTTCATACAGCTGTGTGGGATGTACAGGTGCACTTAACGTTTCTGTCTGCCCGGGTAAACCTGTAGTTGATTCCCACGACGGACTTGAAAGCCTGTATTCCGTTTCAAAACTGGGGATGGTAGTTGCATAGCGGGGGAATTGAACGCCAAGAAACGAATTTGTTGCCGTTCCGTAAGCGTCTCCGTTCAGAAAACACCCAATTCTACCAACAGCCTGTCCTAATAACACCCCCGGTGAAAGCAATGAAAAGTATTCCCAGTAATTCATATTGTTTCGTTTTACATAGAAATAACCACCGAGCATTCCACCGACCAATCCACCTGTAATGCTGTTTCCTGCTCCGGTCGGACTAAAAATTACTCCCGGGTTTTCGAAGAACACATCTGATTGCCAAAATACATAATGAGAAAGCCGAGCTCCAATTAAGGCTCCTACAATAGACCACACGACCAGACCTTCAAATTTTTCTACTTTCCCACCGTATTTTTCAACGCGGACTTTTGCCCACCATATACCGAGTACAATAGAGATCAGGAAGTAAATTCCTTCATAGAAATAGATCTGAGTAAAGCCGAGATCAAGATGTATAGGAAGCATAAGTAAAGTAGTGTGCTTTTAGATATTTGTTATTCAGTCCAAAGTCTTTTCAGTATCTGCTTTTTGAACAGATTTACAAGAAAGCTCATATGTCTCCAAAGGTAAACTCCTATTACAACAATAACCACGCTCATAATCGTAATTCTGTACCATTCCAGATTTTCTAATGGTACAAAAATGAGATATCCCATCGAAAAAATTACGAATGTAATTACGAAGGTTACTTTTTGTGGTATTATAGGATGCTTATAGCTCATTGAGGAATACGTAGCCTTTTGGTATTGATAATATGAGCTCCATATAAAAAGCACCATAAAACAAAGAAAAAAGAAGGTGTTTGCAACAAATATCTTATAAACACCAACAATTTGTGGTATTAATAATAATTCAAAAATTGTGATTATATAGAAAACCAGTAATGGAAATATAATCACCCCCAAGAACCTTTCTTTCAATTGTTTTTCCAGCTTTATCGGAAACTGTAAATGCATAAGCAATTCCCTGTTTTCGTACCCATACATATTTGCCATTCCCATTGCGAGCAATGCTACTGGAATCCCTGCAAGTATAGTCGGAATTAAAATAGTCTGTGCGGCACTGTATTTTACCTGGAGAAGGATCGGAACATAAACAACCGGAACTACTGCCAGCGTAAGCAATTGCAGTTTGTTATATGGATGAATCATCACATAGTAGTAATATTTTCCTGCATTTATTCCCATCACGCGTCTTAGAAAAGCCCATAACTTGCTTGTCTGTTGCTCAACCTTTCTGATTGTAGGATTTATTAAGCCTTCACAGGTTTTCCTAAAGTGATCGATTAAAATTAATCCGATCAACAAAGTTAGAAATCCGAAAATTATAACTGCTGTTGTCCATCCGTATTCAACATTTACAGTTTGTATAAGTAAACCGCCCGGGCTCCAGGATAAAAAACTGTTTAGTGTTTCTACTCTCGGAACAATTTGAACAAATATCTCCTGTGAGTTTTCGGCAAAGAGCGATACCGCCTGAAACAAGCCAAATATCAAAAATAAAAACCCAACAACTACCGCTATAAACTTTCTTTCCACAATCTTGATGAAACGGTGTTTGATAGAATAAATAAGCACATAATTAAAGATAATTGCCGCTACTCCGATCAATACTTGATAAAAATGAGAAACCTGAATCATCAAAAACACGAGCCAGGTAAAATTGTAAATGATATTCACAGGATGACAAAATCCTATGATCATCAAATATCGGGAAAGTCTTTTCAAAGGAAACCCAAACCCAAGCAGTTTTCTGTTTTCTGCAATGTTTAATAGCCTCAGATTTGTGAAAGAGAAGTGCATAACCCAATAGGAGTTTGCAAAAACTAAGAGCAGAAAAGTATAGATCTCGGGGGTGAGCCAGGGAATTTGTGTTTTCATCCAGGGATCGGTATCCAATAAAATCACAACGATCGCTGTCCCAACCAGATTAACAGTCATGATTCCCAAAAACATGATATAACCTATCAACAGCAACAGTTGAAACCTGTTGAGGTTTGAAACAAAAATTTTCCAATTTAAAGCAAGTAGCCGGCCAAACATGACGCCCTTTGATGAATTAGATAGAGTTTACGCCTTCAGTAATAACTAATCAAAATAAAAGTTGAAGCCAATTAGAAAACTAAAATAATTGTGTCTGCTGTCTTCCATTATTTTTAAAATAGATGTTTGTTGGTTTGGCGGCATTTGTTCTACACTTTCATTAAAAACCGGTGTAAATAAAGATGTATATCTGCTTTCAAGAGTGATTATTACAGGTTTTGTTGCAATTTCTATCCCCCCGGCCATTACAAAGCCGTATAAAAAATCTTCCGTATGTTCATTTATATCTCCACCAAAAAAGAAATTGTCCAGCGATCTGTCCGGATCAGGTATATTTGATGTAAATATCACCTCTGAGTTTGTTTTAACTTCCATGATACCACCAATCATGAAATTGGGATTGATTTTATTATCCGGAAAAAGATCGATTCGCGGTAATACAGAAAAACCAATATGCTCAAACCTGTAATTCGCTTTTGCTGAAGAAGCCACTCTCGGGTCAACATCATTTATCCTGAATACAGTGCCAAGTTTTTTATAATCAACCTCTATCTGAAAAGACAGCAATGAATTCTCAAGTCTTCTGTTGTAAAATATCCCTGTTTGGTAAGAAGAGGCTCCACCCCACTCTATATTTGCCGTGCCGATCTCTGTTTGCTGATGAGTCATACTTGAAAACGCAACTCCGGACTTCACCCCAAAACGATTTTTTTGAGCATATGAAAGCTGAGTTGATACAACTACCAGAAAGAAAATGACTAGAAATTTCTGCATAAAGTAGATCACATAAAAAAAGCAGTTCCGTAATTTGAAACTGCTTTATAATAGGAAATTTATCTTTTAGAAAGCGATACCGAATACAAGCGCTATTGCACTGTTTTTCTCCCCATCCTCAATACCTTCATCATAAATATTATTCAACCCTGCTGTATAGCGAAGTGATAACTGGAATTTATCACCATCGACGCCCGCTCCTAGTACCATTCCATAATCAATGTCATTTACGGCTCCAACTAGGTCAATAGTGCCCCCGGAACCATTATCAAACTCTGATTTAACACTAAATCCAAGATAAGGACCAAAAAACATATTCGGCTTTACTTCTTCATTCCCAAAACCAATTTTTAGTAACACAGGAACCTGGAGATAGCTAAATAACTGTGAAGCATCTGAATTAGCATCTTTACCACCATACTGAACATAAAGTAATTCAGGCTGTACAGAAGACTGGCTCTCCGGGATATCAAACTCGATATAAAACCCTGCCAGCAACCCTGTCTTTCTATCCGTTCCCTCTAAATTAGTGATAGTAGCAGAATTTATGCCTACCCTTACTCCAAATTCAGGAAGATTTTGAGCCTTCGAAGCTATAGAAGTAAGTACTATTAAAACTATCCCTAATGCCCCAATCTTATAATTTTTTTTCATTATTTCTAATATGTACTGGTTTTTGTTTTCTGAGTGAATACAGACAGAGTTCTTAGTCTACTTCGGGTTAATTATTTTTTTTATTAAGTGCTATTCCAATAGTAAAAGCTAATGCTCTGTTCTTCTCACCATCAGACATGCCTGCTTCAAAAATTTCAGTAAATCCCGTAGTATACCTAAGCCCGAACCTGAACTCTTTAATGCCAAGTTCCGCCCCAAATAATAAACCCGAATCATTATCTTTTATGTCATCGGAAATGCTCCTTATGTTTCCATCCCCACTTACATTTCCGCCTTTATCTTCAACTACTGCTTTATAATTAAAGCCTGCATATGGCCCAAAATAAACAACGGGAGAAATATCAGAGTCAGGTAAACTAATCCCATATTTTATCAGGAATGGTATTTGAAAATAGGTAAGCCTACGAACTTCTTCGGAGTTAGAGTCTTTATCCCCGTATTGAACAGAAAGTAACTCAGTTTGGAAAGCAAATGATGTGTTGGGGATATCAACTTCCAAAAATATCCCTGCAAGAACTCCGGCTTTATAATTTGTTTCATCCACGTTGCTTATTTTTGAGATATTAATCCCACCTTTCAGCCCAAATTCTGAAATGAATTGTGCCTTTACCTCTGTTGTAAAAAAAACTGCTAATGCAATACTGAATACTACAAATCCTCTGCTCATAACCCCGCCTGAAATTCCTTTTAGTTAACAAAAAAAAGACCTTTTCAATTAAGAAAAGGCCCGCTTAAAATATTAAAATTAATTGGAATAACTAGAGGTTCTGATCTAAAACTGTTCCCTGTTATTCTCAATTTAAAATGCGATACCAACGGTAAGTGCTATGGCTCCATTTTTTGCAGAATCATTAAAGTCATCATCAGCTACATTGCTTAAACCTGCTGTATATCTCAAGCCCAGTCTTAATTTGCTGACATCCACTCCGGCTCCAACAACAACACCAAATTCGGTATCTTTAACATTATCTTCTAAGTTTAAGGACCCATCATCGTTTTCTATTTCTGCCTTTGTGTTAAAACTCATATATGGCCCAAAATAAACGTTTGGTTTAGCTGCCGGGGTATCAAAGCCAAATTTCAATAATACCGGAACTTGCACATAATTAACTACAAAACTTGCATCTGAATCTTCAACATCTGCGCCATACTGCGCGTATAAAACTTCTGGCTGTACAGACATTGGGCTTAATGGAATTTTAAAATTTGCATATCCACCGATCAGAAATCCGGTTTTGTATTCTACATCTTCGGTATCGTTAAAGGTTGAATAGTTTAATCCTCCCTTTACACCAAACTCAGGTAGTGATTGAGCTTCCGATTGTGATGAAAGTCCAACTGTTAAAAGTAAGATGATAAATAGAGAGCAAAATCTTTGAATAGTGTTCATATCAGGTTTTTTATTATTTGTTACCAGTATTTCAACTCAATTCAATAAACATGGTTCCATATTCTATTTTAAGGTCTGCCGGAGAGTATTTTCTCCTTTTTGAAACATCATGGTCTTTTAAACGAAAGGGACGATAACTTTCATAGATTTTATAATGACATATTCTCTACTCTTTCTTTCTATTCTGATCTTATTCAGCAGTTGCTCTCAAGACAATGTCGAGCATATTGATGGGAACACCATTTCAGAAAAAGATCTTACCCAACGTATTCAAACCCTCATAGATGAGGCAGAGATCACAGGATTAGCAGTTACTATTTTCAATGATAATGAAATAGCTTATCAAAAAGGGTTTGGTTATGCTAACTATGAAACTAAAGATACGCTAACCACAGACCAGATCTTTTACGGGGCGTCTTTCAGTAAAGCGGTTTTTGGTTATTTAGTAGCTGATCTCGTTCTTGATGGAATTATCGATCTGGATACACCGCTTCAGGAATATTTTGATGTTCCTATTCCTGATCTGGAATTTGAAAAAGAATGGCGCGGATTTGCTAATCTAGCCGGAGATGACCGCTATAAAGATATTACCGCAAGAATGTGTCTGAATCATTCCACGGGATTTCCGAATTGGCGCTGGTTAGATAGATCTTTCGATTTTGACAGAGATGGAAAAATTCACTTTTTCTTTGATCCGGGTGCGCGATTCAGCTACTCGGGAGAAGGCATGATACTTTTACAATACGCTATAGAAAAGGTAACGGGAAAAGGATTAGAAGAACTTGCAAAGGAAAGAATCTTTGACCCTCTGGAGATGTCTATGACCAGTTATGTTTGGCAAGAGCGTTTTGAAGGAGTTTTTGTTAATGGACACACCTCTGAACACGAAGCTATTCCCAAAGATACCGAAGATGAAGCCAATGCTGCGGGCTCTATGGAAACCACCCCAGATGACTATGCCAAATTCTTTGGACATGTTTTGCGCGAAGCCTCAGGTAATTCTGAGCTGGCTCAATTGATGTTCTATCCATCAGTAAGAATTAACTCAAAAGCACAATTTGGAGTAGAGGTCTGGCAGGATACAGACGAAAATGATGATATCGAATTAAGTTACGGAATGGGCTGGGGGCTCCTGAAATCTCCTTATGGATACGGTGCTTTTAAAGAGGGAAGTGATCAGGGATGGGAACACTATTCAATTATGTTTCCGGAACAAAAAACGGGCATCATTATCCTGAGCAACAGCGATAATGCAGAAGGGATCTTTAAAGAGCTTTTAGAAATAACTATTGGCGATGTGTACACGCCCTGGAAGTGGGAAAGGTATATTCCATATGATCAGTGAAATTACACTTTGGATTCCGCTATCACTTTTCTATAAATATTCCTTCAAATATTGCCCTGTATAGCTCTCTTTCACTTTTGCAATGTCTTCAGGTGTACCTTCTGCTACAATCTGTCCGCCCGCAAAACCACCTTCCGGTCCAACGTCGATGATCCAGTCGGCACATTTAATTATATCCAGATTGTGTTCAATGATTATTACAGAGTGACCGGAATTAACCAATTCATTAAATGCCTCCAGAAGTTTTGCTACGTCTTCAAAATGCAATCCAGTTGTGGGCTCATCAAAAAAGTAAATGGTGTGTTCGGAGCTTTGTTTGGTGAGGAATCTTGCCAATTTCACACGCTGAGCTTCTCCACCTGAAAGAGTTGTAGCACTTTGGCCCAGGTTTAAATATCCTAATCCAACATCTTCGAGCGGCTGTAATTTATTTATGATCGTGGTTTCATCCACAAAAAACTCTATAGCTTCAGAGATCGGCATTTCCAGTACGTCATGTATACTCTTACCCCGGTATTTTACAGCTAATACATCCTTTCGGAAACGCGCGCCGTTACAAACTTCGCAAACAAGTTCGATATCAGCCATAAACTGCATCTCTATTTTCTGAATCCCTTCGCCTTGACAGTTTTCACATCTCCCGCCCGGTACATTAAAGGAGAAATGTCCCGGAGTGTAGCCCATTATTTTTGCCTGACGAGTGTTCGAAAACACATCCCGAATTCCATCAAACGCTTTGGTATAGGTTGCCGGATTTGATCTGGAAGAACGGCCGATCGGGCTTTGGTCTACCATTTCTAAATTGTGAACGCTTGCCATTCCGGACAGATCTTTAAACCGTCCTACTTTCTGGTTATAAGAACCTATATGTTTTTGGATACCTGCATAAACCGTATCGTGCACCAGTGTAGACTTCCCTGATCCTGAAACGCCGGTTACTACCACCATTTTTCCCAAAGGAAACTCTACGTCTACATTTTTGAGATTATGCTCGCTGGCTCCTTCAAGTTTTATTAATCTTCCATTTCCTTTTCTACGCTTTTTCGGAACTTCGATCTGCTTTCTCCCGCTTAGAAATTTTCCGGTAAGCGTATCCGATTTCAGCAGATTTTCAAAGTTACCTTCGAATACTACTTCTCCACCATGTACTCCTGCAAAAGGCCCGATATCAATTACATTATCGGCTGCCTTCATCATTTCCGGATCGTGTTCCACAACCAAAACCGTATTTCCAATATCTCTCAGAGATTCCAGAATTTTGATCAACCGATCGTTATCTCTAGGGTGCAAACCAATTGTTGGTTCGTCCAAAACATACATGCTACCGATCAAGGAACTTCCCAAAGAATTCGCCAAACTTATTCTTTGCGACTCACCTCCACTCAATGTATTTGCAAGTCGATCCAGTGTAAGATAATCCAACCCAACTTCATCCAGATATTTCAATCTTTTTCTGATCTCGTATAGGATCTGTCCTGCTACTCCTTGCTCAAATTCTGTGAGCTCAAGTCCTTCAAAATAGTCTTTGGCATGTCCGATGGTTAACTCAGAAACCTCTCCGGAATGCATTCCTCCAACTTTCACATACTGAGCATCTTTTCTTACCCGATATCCCTCACATTCTGGGCATCGACTATATCCGCGATAGCGGGAATACAACACACGCATATGAACCTTATACGCCTGATCTTTCACTGTATCGAAAAAGTTCCAGATTCCGATATAGTTCCCTTTTCCTTTCCAGATTATGCTTTTTACTTCTTTAGGCAACTCTGAAAACGGAGTATCAATTGAAAATTTTTCTTCCGACGCTACCTTTATCAGATCTCTCAGGTGGGTACTAAACTTCTGAGTGGTAAATGGTGCAATAGCTCCGTTTCGGATCGTCTTTTCATGATCAGGAATCACGAGATCTTCATCTATACCCGATACTTTTCCAAAACCTTCACATTTGGGACAGGCGCCAAACGGGTTGTTGAACGAGAACATTTGTGGTGTTGGTTCTGTAAACTCAATTCCATCCAGCTCAAATCGTTCACTGAAAGGGAATTCATCTCCATTTCTTTTTTTAATGGATAACCTTCCGCTTCCATTTTGAAAAGCTGTTTCCAGTGATCCGGCTATCCTTGTGATGGTTGCTTCGTCATCTTTCAGGATCAAGCGATCTACAAGAACCCTGAACTCTTTTCTTTTGATCTTTTTTGCATCGATTTCGCCATCGGTCAGGTCTATTATGCTTTCGTCATTGATATTCAGAAGCCTGCTAAATCCTTTTTCCTTTAAAACCTTCAGCTCTTCATCCAGTTTCTTTTTTTCGTGTTGTGGGATCGGATAAAGAACATAAAACCGATCTCCTTCTTCCATCAGCTTAAAAACCTCTTCAATAACAGTTTTCGGAGTGTCTTTTTTAACCTGATTACCGGATACCGGAGAAATTGTTTTCCCAATTCGTGCAAACAGCAACCGCAAATAATCATAGATCTCGGTTGTTGTTCCTACTGTTGAGCGTGGATTGCTAGAAGTGGTTTTTTGCTGAATAGCCATAGCCGGAGAAATACCTTGCATAAAATCGACATCCGGTTTATCCATTCTTTCCAGAAACTGTCTTGCGTAGCTGGAAAGACTTTCCACATAACGTCGCTGTCCCTCCGCATAAATAGTATCAAAAGCCAGGCTCGATTTTCCGGAGCCCGAAACCCCCGTTATAACCGTGAGCTTATTTCTCGGAATTTCTACATCTATATTCTTGAGATTATGAGTCCTCGCGCCTTTTATTATAATTGGTCGTTCCTGCGCTTCCTCTTTTGCTTCAACAGTAGCCGTTTCTTTTGTGGACATATTCTCCGTTATTAAAATCGAACCTTCAATATAATGTTTTGATTCATTTATTTGGGCATCCTTCTCAACAAAAGTTTTTGATATTAGATTTCAATCTATTGCTTTTTATTTCTTGATCTCACTCACTTTCAATACATTGTATAATTCAAAAAAAACTAACTCTCGATTATGTCATACATTAAATCTCTTTTCGTAATTCTTTTGGCGCTGATCTTATCTGCTTCATTATCCGCTCAGAATAATATCAAGATCATTCATGCCGGTTCTCTTCTGGCTATACCCGGAGAAAAACCTTTATCAAACCAAACAGTGGTAATTAAGAACGGCGCAATTGAAAGCGTTCATTCGGGTTTTAAATCATCATCAGAATTAGGATTTGATGATGCAGAAGTAACCGACTTGAAAGATAAATTTGTGATGCCGGGGTTTATTGACATGCATACACATTTGACCGGAGAGCGAGATCCGGATGCTAATCCACACGAGTGGACAACAATGAATGAGCAGGATCTGGCTTTCAAATCTTTGCCTTATTTGGAAAGAACATTACACGCCGGATTTACTACCGTTCGAAATCTTGGAGCCGATGCTGAACTGATCGGTGCTATACAAAGAGCCACAGCCAAGGGTCTCATTGCCGGTCCAAGAATTATTTATTCCGGAGGGGCTATTTCTGCTACCGGAGGTCACGGGGATTCGCACGGGTACAGAACAGAAATACTTGAACTGGATGAAAATGTCGGCATTTGTGACGGGGCAGATGATTGCAGAAGAGCTGTTCGTGCCAGAGTAAAGCAAGGCGCCGGGGTAATTAAAATTACGGCAACAGGAGGCGTTTTAAGTAATACCGCTGCAGGATTAAGTCAGCAGCTTACCGATGAAGAGATGAAATCTATTGTGGAAGCTGCAAATAGTTTAGGCAGAAAAGTAGCTGCTCATGCTCACGCTGCAGATGGAATAAATGCAGCTCTGCGAGCAGGTGTGAGTTCAATTGATCATGGTTCATATCTAGATGATGAATCTGTAAAGTTATTTTTAGAAAACGACGCCTGGTTAGTTCCTACTTTATTAGCGGGCATATCTGTTCGAGATGAGTTGTCAGTAAACGATCAAATTCCCCCTGCTATCGTTGATAAAATAAACACTGTTGTTCCTGTTGTAGAAGCTTCTTTTAAACGTGCGTTAAAAGGTGGAGTTAAAATTGCTTTCGGTACAGATTCCGGAGTCAGTAAACATGGCGAAAATGCCCGCGAGTTTGAGATCCTGGTTGATTACGGAATGAGCGAAAGTCACGCCATCAAATCAGCAACCCTGAATGCAGCGGAGCTTTTGGGATTGAAAGATCAGATAGGATCCATTGAAGAAGGAAAATCAGCTGATATTATTGCTGTGGATAAAAATCCATTAGAAGACATCAGCGAATTAAAGAATATTACTTTTGTAATGAAAAGTGGCGTTATCTATAAAATGAAGTAAATAAAAAAAGGTGAGGACTATCCACCCTCACCTTTTATAACTAACAATAGTTTGTATGATATGAAATGCTTATCTGTAGTTAAGACGAATGGAACCGCCGGAAGTTTTAGCCCTGATTTTAACTCCCCCACCATTTACAGTTCCTTTGATTTCATCTTTTTCATATTCCCCGGTAAAGTTTTTTAATTCTGCTCTTACACGATTTCCATCCAAATCCAGGTCATAGCCGTTTTCTTCCGGAACCGTTACTGTAATGCTTCCGCCGGATGTCCTTAGGTTAATAAAATCATTCGGCTTTGTTATTTCTGCATTTATTGACCCTCCACTTGTGCTGGCATCCACACTACCTGAAATTCCTTCCAAAGAAATACTTCCACCGGAGGTTTTTACATCCAGATCCCCTTCAACATTTTCAGCCTTAATTCTTCCGCCACTGGTTCTTGCTTCTGTAGTTCCAACAATTTCATTTAGCGTAATAGATCCACCCGAAGTTCTGATATTGAGGTCTCCTATTATAGCTTCTGCACGAATAGAACCTCCACTTGTTCTTCCGGATTGTTTTCCCTCTAAATTCATCATCTCAATACTTCCGCCGGAGGTTCTCACATCACTTGTAGATTTCACTGGAGCATAAACCACAAATGAAACAGAAGGTGTATTTCTATTCCAGTTCCAGTTTCTTGAATTTTCTCTTTTAGCATGAGCTGTAATTTTATTGTTTCGCTCAGATATCTCGATCTCCCAACCTTTCAAATCTTCATCATTGGCTTGCACATAGCGGTTTCGCTTTCGAACGTACATTTCCACAGTAACTTCGTCTGTATTTTTGCCAATTACATCTATGCTTCCGCCTGATGTTTCCACACTAATCTCGACTCCATCATTTACTGCAAAGCGTTCAATTTTGTATGCATCATCCGATGATTGGGCCCATCCCATCTTTACTGCAGTCAACATTATCACAAATGTGAATACCATCGATACTGCAACTTGTATTTTAAATCTTTTTGCTCTGTCCATTTTCAAACTCCGATTTTTGTTCTAAACTCCGTACGGTTATCATTCATTGATGTTTCAATCCCGCAGTTGTTAGACTTATGAATTTGAAAAAAGTTACAGCGATGAAGCTTTTGAATGAGTATCATCCATAATATTAACAAACCCGGCTATTATTTCTCCATCTACTCACACAGTAATAATTGGAATTCTATTCATCTGTATAGGTATTTACCACTTTGTGAATCCCGGATTCTTTTTAAAAATTATGCCAGATTATATCCCGAACCACAAAGCAATGGTTTTTTGGAGTGGAGTTGCTGAAGTATTGGGAGGAATTGGGATTTTGATTCCTTTTTCTAAAACATATGCGGCTTGGGGATTGATCCTGTTACTCATCGCAGTTTTCCCGGCAAATATCGATATGTTCTTAAAAGCTTATCAAAAGCAGGGCTGGAGTATATACACCGTCCTCACTTTGCTTCGACTCCCATTACAGTTCCTACTCATTTATTGGGTGTATTGGGCTACTGAACTCAAAATCGGTTAGGTTGTGAAAAGGCATTATCTGAAAATACTTCTTCCTCTTGCTCTAGGCTCACTTTTACTTTTATTTCCACTGTTAAAAGACCTCCATTTTGAATCTGCTTTTCTTGCCTCCATTATTGGTTGTTTCCTTTCAGCAATAGCTTTGGCAAAAACTAAAGATGAAGGACGTTCATTTCGTTTTGCAATCGGCATAACGGGCTATATTTACATCATTGCCGTTCCTTTGTTTATTTCTTCGCTCATTACCGGTTGTTTAACTTTTGACGGTTTTGCATTTTGGATTCTACTTCCGGCACCAAGTGTATTCTTTGGAGCGTCCATAGGTCGTTTATGCAAAACGATGAACCTTCCTGCGCCTGCTCTTTTTTCCTTTTTTATACTTTTAGTTTGCAGTCTCGGTGTTTGGATGATTGAGTTTTTTACACTTCCTCAGGTCTACTTTTTCAATCATGTTTGGGGCACATGGCCGGGTCCTATTTATGATGAAGCTCTTAAGGTTAGTGAAAACCTGCTTTTCTTTCGGTGGATTACTTTTCTTTGGATTATCCTGCTTTGGATCCTTCCGAACTGGTCAGAAAACTCTCAAAATAAAATCGTCACTTTTTTAGCTATGGGGTGTCTGTTGTTCAGCTATCTGAACCTGGATGAAATGGGAGTTATAACCCCACGCGAAACTCTCAAAAATGAACTTTCAGCTCAGTATCAATCCGAGCATTTTGACCTGTATTTTGATAAAGGCAATTTTACCGATCAAGAAATGGAATATTGGGCTCTTCGACATGAATTTCATTTTAAACAGATAATCGACATTCTGGGAATAGATTGGCCTGCAGGCAAAAAAATTGAGAGTTATATTTATGCAAATGCCTGGCAGAAGAAAAAACTGGTTGGGGCAAAGTTCACCAGTTATGTGCCTATTTGGTTAGATCAGGATCAGCTTCACATTGCCAAACAGCATCTGGATGGAGTTCTGAAACATGAAATGGTTCATGTAATATCCAAACAGTTTGGCAATTCCCTTTTCAATGGTAGCTGGAGTATAGGAATGATAGAAGGAATTGCTGAGGCCATTGCAAAAGACGCATCATCCGAGTCAACTTTAGACCAGATCATTTCTGCTGAATCTTCCTATCCTTCTCCCAAACAAATGAAGAGTGCGCTTTCCAATTCCGGTTTCTACAGTTCTGCTTCTTCTATCAGCTATACCACAGCCGGTTCTTTTGTGCAATTTCTCCTGAATAATTATCCTGTTGAGAATTTTAAAAAAGCGTACCCCACCAATGATTTTAAAAACTCTTACCCTGTATCTTTTGATGAACTGGTCGATGGCTGGCATCAGCATTTAAAGACCGTAGAAATTGACTCCGTCGATAAGCAGATTTCTGAATTCATTTTCAGCAGGAGATCTTTATTTCAAAAACATTGTCCTCACGCATTCACTGAAGAACAGCAGTTATGGGACGAATATAATTTCCATGTTTCAAATCAGGATTCGACCAAAGCCTTAAAAACTATTGGACAGCTTTACGAGCTCAGTCCCGATAATAAGCTTATAAAAAGAGACTGGATCAGGGAACAGCTTTTGCACAGAAATTATGCCACTGCTTTGTATGCATTTGATGCTTCTGATACTCTTCTGAGTTTGCAGATCTTAAATGCAGATGCGCTGTTTCTTCATGGTGACATTTCCTCGGCTCAGAAATTACTTCAACAATTAAAGCCACAAATAGACTCTTCCGATGCTCGCAATTTTAAATATTCTTATGAACTCAGATCTGACTCTCTGAATTGGAGTGCTTTTCTGACAGCTCGATATAAAAATAAAGTACCTTTGGCTAACGATCTTGTCATGTTAAACACTCCTGTTAAAATGATGACTACTGCTAAAGCAATAGAGTTAGGAATTGTAAATTACTATCTGCCAACTGCTACCTCTTTTATATCTAAAGAGTCATTAAACGCTGACTGGTTTGATATTTATGAAGAAATGATTCAGTGGCTTGTACTAAATGAGTCTATTGGTGATGCTGATTTATTGATCAGCTCAATCGACCAACTCCCACTCAGAGCAAGATATTCGGAACGACTAACCGAATTAAAAGAATGGAGAGATTTCGTTTATTCAGAAATCACTAATAATTAAATCTCAGATTTTGATAAACTGGCTCTACTTTATTGTGCCTTGTTCAAGGACATAATAATTTGCACATGAATCGTAGTGAAGCGACTTCTGTTATTAAAACTTTACTTTCTCTCTCATCTATATTTCGTACCATCAATTAAATCTTAAAATTCCGATAAGACACAATGAATAAGTACCAGTTTTTGCCTCATAAAGATTATAAAGAGTATCCAGTTGAAGAAATGAAAGAGAGAGCGATTAGTTTTTATGAAGACCTAAAGAGAAGAAGAACCGTACGGGACTTTTCTTCACGAAATGTTCCACGAGAGATCATAGAAAACTGCATTCTGGCAGCAGGAACAGCTCCCAATGGCGCAAACAAACAACCTTGGCATTTTGCTGTTGTTGAATCGGCAGATATAAAGAAGCAACTCCGCGATGCTGCTGAAGATGAAGAGCATGAGTTTTACCACAGACGTGCTCCTCAAGACTGGCTGGACGACCTCGAGCAGTTTGACACTGATGAGCACAAGCCCTTTCTGGAAGAAGCTCCCTATTTGATAGGAATTTTCTCAGAAAGTTATGCCTTAGATGAAGAAGGAAACAAAGAGAAAAATTACTATGTGAAAGAGTCTGTTGGTATTGCAACCGGGATGCTGATCACTGCTCTGCATAACGCAGGACTAGCAACTCTTACTCATACTCCAAGTCCTATGGGCTTTTTAAATGAAGTAATGAGCCGGCCTGAAAATGAAAAACCATTCTTATTGCTGGTTGTTGGCTACCCGGCTGAAGATGTGAAGGTTCCGGATATTAAAAAGAAAGATCTGAATGAAATATCCTCATTTATATAACCTTAAAAGTCTTTAATTAAAAAATTTAAACGATAGATTCGGAACTTTAACACCTACCTTTAGTGTAATCCAAGAAAATTAACCAGCGGATTACAATATGAAACGAACGATACTTTTATTCCTCTTAATGATTGGAATCACTTCATTTGGGGTTACTGCACAAAATTCTGATAACAGAACTTGGCTTTCATTGAATATAGGAAACCATCAATACGATGGAGACTTCGGAAATGAAATGGCCTCTTTCGACATTATTAAAGATATATCAGCGGGTTTTGGAGTTCATCAATATATAAGTAGATCTTTTAACTTTAATTACTCCTTAAATTATGGTTTACTCGATACTGATTATGGATCTAACAGGTTTAATAAGTATTTCCTAAATAATAATTTTACTACACATTTTAATCTTGCTAACGGGATCATCCTAAATGTAGATGCATCGATCCAGCCTTTTGTAGGTACTGGAGCAAGTTTAACTTACTTTTTTGGAGAACAAGAGAGCATTGAAGATAATTTATCATTTGCAATCCCAATTGTAGCGGGATTTAATGTTCCCGTTTCGGAAGGCCTTTCTTTAGAGTTCAAAGGAACATATAACAGAACTTTCAATGATGAAATTGATGGTGTCATTGGAGTAGACCAACAAGATCATGATGATTTTTTTGTTGCTTCAGTTGGATTAAAGTTCAGGCTTTCCGGAGCTAAAGATTCAGACGGAGACGGGGTAAAAGATAAAGTTGATAAATGTGTTGATACCGCCGGCTCTCCGGAGACAAATGGTTGTCCTGATAATGATTCTGATGGAATTATCAACTCTCAAGACCTTTGCCCTGATGTTGCCGGAACTGCTGCAAACAGAGGTTGCGCTGATTCAGACGGTGATTCGATTGTAGATTTTGAAGATGCTTGCCCAAACATTGCAGGTTCTCCCGAATTCCAGGGCTGTGCTGATACCGATGGAGATAAAATTCCGGATGGTGAAGACCTTTGCCCCGAAGTAAAAGGAACAACTGCAACTGACGGATGCCCTGATGATGACGGAGACGGGATCAAAAACTCAGTAGATCTATGTCCTGTTTTTGCAGGAACAGCTGAATTTGGAGGTTGCCCTGACAGCGATGGAGACGGAATTATCGACAAAGAAGATAACTGTCCTTCTTTGGAAGGCATAAAACCTAATAATGGATGTCCCGAAGTTACTGCCGATGTAAAACGTAAACTGGATGTGATTTTTCAGAACCTTCTGTTTGCAACTAACTCTGCAAATATTGACCCCACTTCTTTGGATGATCTTGATGAACTTGTTAAAATAATGAGTGACGATGAAGATCTGAGATTGAGTATTGAAGGGCATACCGACAATCGTGGAAATAATGATTATAACTTAGAGCTTTCGAGATTACGTGCTGAGGCTGTAAAGCAGCATCTTGTAAACGGAGGCGTAAGCGCTTCAAGAATTAAAGCTGTTGGTTATGGTGAAACAAGACCTCTCACTACAAATGATACCGCCAATGGTCGTTTAAAAAATCGCAGAGTGGAACTAAACATTTCTTATAAGTAGAATTTAATTTCTACCTTTAAGCCCTGATCAATCTTTTGTTCAGGGCTTTTTTATTTTAAACAACATGGACAATAAAACCTCATCAAAAAAACAAAGGTCATTTAAGCGAGAGCTTATTGAATGGGGATGTATTTTGGGCGTTATCGGTATCTTGTACTTTTCCGGATTACATGTCCCTGTTATTGGAAACCTGCAACGCGTTTTGCTATGGACCGGCTTGATGACTCCTGATACAGAGCTTCCCGAAAACCAGTACCGTGCTGCAAATTATAACCTTCCTCTCCTTTCTTTGGATGGAAGCGAATCAACATTAGAAGAGTTTGAAGGCAAAACGATCTTTCTGAATTTTTGGGCAACCTGGTGCCCGCCTTGTATAGCTGAAATGCCCAATATTCAAGCTCTTTACGAATCCGTAGAAAGTGATAGTATTCAGTTTGTAATGTTATCATTGGATGAAGATCATAATAAAGCCCGAAGCTATCTTGAAAGAAAAGAATATACTTTTCCGGTTTACTTCCTGAATGGCAGAAAACCCGGCACTTATAATTCCACAGTAGTTCCTACAACTTATGTGATTTCCCCCGACGGTAAAATTGTTACTGAAAGAAGAGGAATGGCCGATTATAACACTTCGGGGTTCAAAGAATTTCTTCGTAGTTTCTAATCAAATAAAAGCTCCTTAAAAATATTATGAAAAAAGTAATTGCCGGAATACAGCAAATTGGAATTGGAAATTCTGATGTTCATGAAGCCACCGACTGGTATAAAAATTATTTTGGTATGGACATCAAAGTATTTGAAGACTCCGCTACAGCAGACCTGATGTTACCTTACACCGGAGGAAAGCCGCATGAAAGAACCGCGATCCTTACCTTAAATATGCGCGGTGGTGGTGGATTTGAAATCTGGCAATATACAAGTCGTGAGCCTGTCGCCGCTGATTTTGAATTACAAATGGGCGATCTTGGTATAAACTGCTGTAAGATCAAATCATACGATGTTGCTAAATCGTACGAACAATTTACTGCTGCCGGGTTGAAAGTTCTTACTCCTTTAAAAGAAAACCCTTCCGGAGATCTGAACTTTTTTGTTGAAGATCTAAACGGAAACATCTTTAACGTTGTGAAAGGATTGGGATGGTTTAAAACGAAGGAGCGCCGTCTTACCGGTGGTGTTTCCGGCGCGATCATTGGCTCTTCAGATATTGACAAAGCACGAACATTATATTCTGATATTCTTGGCTATGATGAAGTTGTCTACGATGAAACGGACATCTTTGAAGATATGATTGGACTGCCTTCGGGACAGACTAAGTTTCGAAGAGTATTGCTCAGACACTCTCAACCCAGAAAAGGTGGTTTTAGCCAAATGTTTGGCCCAACTGAGATCGAACTCATCCAAAGTGAAGATGGACGCCGAAATCCTAAAAAGATATTTGAAGACCGATTTTGGGGAGACATCGGATTTATTCATCTTTGTTTTGATGTGCAAGGCATGGATGCGTTAAAAAGAGAATGTGTGGCTAAGGGATTTCCATTTACCGTAGACAGTGCAGAAAGTTTTGATATGGGAGAAGCAGCCGGGCGTTTTACATACATTGAAGATCCGGACGGCACACTAATTGAGTTTGTGGAAACGCATAAGGTCCCCATCATGAAAAAATTAGGATGGTTCATAGATATGACTAAACGAGATCCTGAAAAGAACCTCCCGAACTGGGTGATTTCAGGCTTAAAATTTAATCGTATGAAATAAAAAAGGATCAGATATTTCTACCTGATCCCTTTTAACCATTGACCCCTCAATTTTGAACTGCTATTTGATCAGCATCATTTTTTTGGTTTTGCTGAAAGTGCCCGCTTGTATTCTGTAGATGTACATTCCACTTGAAAGATTACTGGCATCGAAGGTTACCGTTTGAGCACCGGCTCCCAGCCTTTCACTTACCAGAGTTGCTACTTCCTGACCAAGCATGTTATACACTTTCAAACTCACATCAGAAGCTTGAGGTAAATTGAAACTGATATTTGTACTTGGGTTGAACGGATTTGGATAATTCTGCTTCAGCGTGAAGTCTTTCGGGCCGAGATCGTCCTCTTCGTTGGAAACCGGATTGCCATCATCATTTACGGTTTCAATGTTTGCAAAATAAACCACTGTCTCTGAGCTTCCGTTTTCATTGGTTGCTGTATATGTCATTGGACCCGGTTTCTCCTCGTCAACTATCCACCAAAATTTTCTTGTCTCAGAATCAAAAGTAGCAGTAGAAGGCATGTTTGCAATCGCGACATCCGGTTTTGAAAAATCCATATTTATTGCGCTTACAAAAAATGAGAGTGTGTCCCCTGAAGATATTGGTATAGGACCATCATTAAATACACCGGGATAATTTCCTCCAACGTTTATGCTCCTGGTTCCGCTGTTTGTAATCATATCAAAATAAGTGCTTTGATTCAGGTACCCGCCTTCCCCAAAAACTGATCTTGGATACGCTCTGTAATACTGAGGAACTAGTTCTTTTAAATTAAAATCCCATTGCAGAGTTACGTAAACCCTGGTTCCATCTTCAAGAGTGAGCGATTGATTTCCTCTTCCATAGGTAGTGTCACCGGCAGCATTAAGGTTAAAAGTTCGATCGCCGATATTTGAACCTGCTTCATCATAAAAACGCTCAAAGAATCCGGATTTATACAACTCTCCCGTTGTGAAATCTCTGGAATATGTATCCTGCCGGACAACTGCATGATATTCTCCTATTAACTCCCAGGTTCTAACAGTTCTGCTCGTTAGACTTAATGTTCCTTCAATAAGACTATATGTTCTCACTTCTGTTTGATTCCCATTGATATCGTATTCAAATTCCGTACGAATTATCGCTTCATCAATTACAGGTCTATTGTTTTCATCTAAACTGTCAGGATAGACGCTGTAATTTATAATGCTATCTACAACTGTTTCATCATTTGGATTTTGGAATGTCTTGTATAGACCTTGAGCTATCCACAGAGAATCTCCCCAGGAATATTGCATTCCTTCAATCACATTATTCTCATACTTAAAATGAAGGCTGTCCCTGCCAACCAGCTTTTCTTTGGTGCTATTCCACTGCTTTGAAACCTGATAAATATATCTACCACCCTCTCCAAATTTAGTATAATCATAGCTCCAATATCCGATAGACCCGTCAAAATTATAAGATTTATATGAGTTTAGACTGTAGCTTTCATTAGAAATATATTTTTGCTCTGATTCGAGATAGTATTCCATCGTTTCAGAATCATATCTTTCTGAGACTCTCAGTGTATCCCAGCCATTTTCATCCCGATAACTGAACTCGTGGGCATATTTTTGCCACCCAAAAACCGGATTTAAATTCTCCGAAAAAGTCTCGTAATCAGCTCCACCTGTCGGCTCTTCTATAATTGCCGTTCTTACCCCATAATACGGTGTTCGGCTCCAGTTATTGAAATAAACCGCTTCACTAGTGTCATTTCCTGACTCATAAATCCTGCTGTAACTATGACGATCCGGAAACAATTCTAAACTATCGGGATGCCACTTAAACGATTCGTTGCTGTATACATAATCTCCTGATGCAACATCACCTTCGTACCAAAGCTGTCCATACGATCGTGGCCTGTACATAGAATCTTGAGGTGCTTTGTACTCTTCAAATCTCCAGGTAGTATCCGGATTATTTACAAAAGCGCCTTTTCTTTTAAGCTGATTGTATTCGGCCAAAAAAGCTTTCTTTTCTTCTATTCCGGCAGTTAAAACCTCATGATCGAGCATTCTTGTTTGGGGTGACGCCTGATAGATAAACGCCTGATGTGAAGCGTTCGAATATTGTGACGCGATCCAGTCTTGAACCGTTTTTGATTGTGCAAAAAGAGGTGAGGAAAAATATAGTACCCCTAAAAATAGTAACGTTAATTTCTTCATCTTGATCCTGATTAATTAGTAATAAACAGCGGCAAAAAACTGCTGCCATTCAAACTTCACTATAAATCAGTTGTTAATAAATCACCCGAACGGAGTATTTTTCTGTATGATCAGCTTATAAAATATCACGTTTCAGAGCTAACCTTACTGCGGCTGCCCTTGAATTAACATGCATTTTTTTATAAATATTTTTGATGTGCGTTTTCACTGTCCATGGACTCAAAAATACCTCTTCTGCTATTTCTTTGTTTGATTTTCCATCAATAACCTGTTCCAGAATTCGAATTTCTGCCGGACTCAGATCAAACGGAACTACTTCCGGTTCTGATTTAGAAGAATTGTCATTTTTCGGTTTAGAAACCATTCCGATCAGTTTTCTTGCAATAGAAGGAGTGATCGGTGATCCTCCCTCTCTTACTTCTTTCAAAGATGATACTACTTCATCAATAGCGGTGTCTTTCAGTAAATAACCTGTAGCTCCAACCTGAATGGATTCAAAAAGACGTTCATCATCTTCAAAAACCGTGAACATAATAATGTCAATCTCTTCGAATTTCTCTTTAAGCTGAAAAGTCGTTTCTATACCTGATATTCCCGGAAGCTCAATATCCATTAAAATTACATCCGGCATTTTCGTCGCCTCCGACTCAAACACATGCTTTAAACACGCCTCTCCCGAATCTGCAGTAAAAACCAACTCCAGCTCATCATAAAACCCCAACAATTCCGTCAGCCTCTTTCTGAAGATGTCATGATCTTCGACAATGGCCACCTTTATTTTTTTTCCCGGCTCTTTACTTTCCATAATCAATCTTTTGAAGAAATATCAGTCATCCCCAAGTTATTAGCTATACCCCGAATTTGGTATTTATCTATATCGGTATGTTTACCTTGACCTCCGTTCCATCCTCTGTATTCACCGAGATATCACCTCCCAATTCTTTCGTTCTTTTTTCCATATTCCCGAAGCCATATCCCCCGTTAAACGTCTTTTGATCTCCTTTAAAGGAGCCATCATCTTTTATAAAAATCAGTAAAGACCCGTTTTTTTGATGCAATTTTATACTGATCGTTTCAGCATTTGCATACTTCAGTGTATTCTGTGAAGCTTCCTGAATTATTCTGAAAAGATTTAATGCCTGCGTGGAAGACAATTTTGTTTCCTTGTTTCCCAGAATCTCATAGTTAAACATGAGAGATTCTTTAAAAGCCGTCTGATTGTTAAAATAGCTTTGCAGATGATCTTTGAAGTTCAACAGGTTAAGCTCATTTTGGTTAAGCGCCCAAATGGTATCTCTCAGTTGCTTGATGGTTACTTCTGCATCACCCCGCAGCGAGTTCATCAGAGAGGAGGACTTCTCTTTATTATCGATCTGATTGTACTTATCAGCCAGCGACAGCCCGGACATTATATTTGCCAATTGCGATCCTACGTGGTCATGAAGATCTCTGGAAATTCGTTCTCTCTCATTTCTGAGCTTGTTTTCGATTTCCATTTTTCTGATCTGCTCTCGAAGTCTTTTCTGAGAAAAATATCTTACTCCAAAAACGATACCTGCTAACAAAAGCAATCCTGAAGCTAATCTAAACCAAACTGTTTGCCACCAGGGAGGAGTGATTTCAATATTAATGCTTGTGCCCGTTTCATTCCATATCCCGTCATTATTGGCAGCCTTTACTTTGAATGTATATTCACCCGGCGCCAGGTTAGGATAGCCGGCAAAATTTCTGCTCCCTGAATACACCCAATCTGCATCCACTCCTTCCATTTTATAAGCAAACTGATTTTGTTTTGGGTTTTCAAAATCTAGAGCAGCAAATTCGAAAGAAAGAAAGTTCTCATTATAAGCCAGTTCAATATTCCTGATAGCAGTAGCTGAAGTGTCAGCCTGAAATGGTTCGTCAAACAAATTGATCTTGGTGATGTAAACCGGCGGAACTCTTTCATTCTTTTTAAGCTCGTCGGGATCAATGATATTAAATCCGTTAATTCCGCCAAAGATCAACCTTCCATCCTGTAACATTAAATAAGCACCGGTGTTAAACTCATTATTCTGCAAACCGTCTTCTTCAGTTAAGACATTGAATTCTCCCGTTCTCGTATCAAGTCTGGCTAGTCCCGAATTTGTACTCGTCCATATATATTGCGCTTCTTTTTCCCCGATCACACTATACGTACTGTTATTTGGAAGCCCGTCTTCTGTAGTATATCTCGTGATAATATCGGTTGAGGAATTCCATTTTGCGATCCCTCCCCCATAAGTTGCAAACCAATAAGTTGTGTCTGTGTGCTGAAAAATACTTCTCCCATCATCGTGAGGAAGCGATCTTACATTTCCGGGTTCATTTTGAAATGTTCGTATTGATAAGATTTCCTGTCCCTGAATTGATATCCGGTCAAAGCCACGGTCGTTTGTAGCTGCCCAGATATTCCCAAAACGATCTTCATAAAATTCACGGATATTCTCCGAGGAAATATCAGGTTGTTCGCTTTCAGAATCAGTTCTCAGCTCTGTGATATTTAAAACTGATCCTGTTATCAACGCTTCCGGATTTTTGACTATTTGGATGCCCTCACCTTCATATCCCAACCACAGCCAACCACGGGAGTCTTTAAATACCGTGTGCAGGTTTTTGCTTTTAATTATGCTGTTTTGGTTTGTAAACCGATGAGCTTTTATCCCCTTTCTCTTTTTTAATTCTTCATTTCCGATAAACACCAATCCTTTTTCCACAGTAACGATCCACAGTCCTGATTCCTCTCTTTCAATATCCCAGATCCCATAAATCTGAGTGTTTGACAATCGGTCATTAAGTGCTGTAATTTCTTTTTTGTCGGGATCATAAAACTGCACCTCTGCTCCCGTTCCTATCCAAAACCCATTCTCATCTTCTTCGAAACCAAGCATAAAATCTGACTCAAATGTACCCGGGTGTGTCGTATTATTAACGAGAGTAACCCCTTTCTTTTGTTCAAGTTTATAAAAGCCGCTTCCCCAGGTATACACCCAGAGCTCTTGATTCGGATCTTCATAAATGTAAGTAGCTCCCTGTAAATTAATTCCCGAATCGAACTTTGAAATACTTTTCTTTCCGCTTTCAAGATTCACAAAAAGAAGTTGGTTGCTGAGATATCCCGATATTAAAAACCCATCTCTTTCCACTACCAAGTTTCCGGAGGAATTGCTCACCACACCTGTTTCCATACTTTTCTTCAGAAAATCAGGGATAAAAGCTGAAGACATTTTTTCCAATCCCGTTGTAACCAGGTTTACCCAAAGTTCACCCCCGGAATCAATCTTCATATTTACCGTATTTGGAAATGGATTGGAATCAGAATAACGGATCGGAACTGAATAGATATTCTGATCAGATTCAGGGTTACTTAGAATTTTTTCTGTTTCCACGGCCGGCAAATAAAACAATCCGTTCAATGACGTAAAAAGCATACTTCCATCGCCAAATTCCAGAAAAGCATTAACAGAGGTTCTTTTTTTTCCCGTTTCTCCATCAACAATATTGGCTGGATAGTATATTTTTGTTTTCGGATTTACCAATCCTGTACTATGACCAAAGAAAGCGATCCAGTAGTTCTCTCTGCTGTCCTTCTGTAAAAGACTGATCTCATGTTCCGGAAAGCCCGTCGATTCCGGCTTCGGGCCACTAAAACTTCTAAATGTTTCCGTAACTGGGTCAAAAAGATTCAGGCCGCCGTCACGAGTGCTTACCCAAAGTTTCCCGTCTTCATGCTGGTGGATACCGTGTATAAATCCATCATTCAGGGATAACGAATCTTCTTCATTCGGTCTGTACACTTTCATTTCCAGTCCGTCAAATCTGTTCAACCCATCCAGAGTAGCAATCCAAAGAAAACCTCTTTCATCCATTGTAATACCCAAAACAGTATTATGTGAAAGCCCCTGTTCGCCGGCATAGCGAGTCTTTTTGAACGTGGGTTGTGCCCATAGTCCAATGGAAAAACACGTAATTATGATCCCTGTTATAAAAAGCCTGACAAACATTTGGTACGATTTTTCCAATAATAGTATTTAAAAGCCCTACCGAAAAATTATTACTTGTTAATTTTTGAGCGCTAGATCATACAAAAAGAGTTTTCTGCTTCTTAACATCATTCCATATAAACCCATATCTTTATGAAAACTTAAAAAACCAACATCATGGATCTGCAGTTACAAGGAAGAGTCGTACAAATTTTAGAAGAACAATCAGGAGAAGGGAAAAACGGTCCGTGGAGAAAGCGAGATTTTATTCTGGAAATTCCCGGAAAATACCCCAGAAAAGTCTGTATCACTCAATGGGGAGATAATATTGATGCTCAGGCTGTTCAACAAAATGCTGAAGTTACGGTTTCTATCGATATTCAAAGCCGTGAGTATAAAGGCAATTGGTATACCGATGTAAAAGCATGGAAAGTAGAGCACGGATCCGGAAATCAGCAAGAACAAGCACCGCCACCGCCCAGCACCGAAGGTTTTACCCTCGATAAAGACTTCGACGACATGGATGATGATCTCCCGTTTTAATAATTCATTATACCAACATGAACTCTCCAGTTACTAATCACAAAGTTCACAGAGCCTAAATAAACATCTTCGTCTCACAACCTTTGTGCACTCTGTGTTTACAACAATTCCCTGTCTTTCCTGACCCACCCTTGTTCCCTCCCTAACTTCAGGGAGGGAGACTTTATAACTCCACTCAGATATTAATTACAACGTCCCCTTCCCTCAACGAAGGGAAGGGACAGGGATGGGTTTCTTTACAACCACAAAGAACACAGAGACAAAATACCTTCACCCCTAATCCCTTTGTGACCTCTGTGGTTAAAACATTTCCCAAAAACCTTTGTGTACTCTGTGGTTCCCTTTTACTCGATCTGATACCGCATTACTACTTCTGAAAGTCTAACCTCAGCGAGTTGAGTTATCTCTGAATTAGAGAGGTCCTCAAATGTCATTACCGGGCCTGTTCTCGGCTGAGCTGTTAATACGACCTCCGCATTTGTAGCTGATTCAATTTTAAATATTGCATTGCCATTTCGTGCAAGCATTCCGGTAGCATCTATTGAATCTGCTTGAAACGCAATTTTTTCGAATGTAATACCAACAAAAGATTTGCTTCCTCCGCCCATCCCTCTTGGTTTTTGATAATACGACTGCATCTGTGCTGCTATTACTGACAGATCAACCCGAACAGCGTCAATATTGTTTTGCTGTAATGTACTGGACATTGTATTAATTGCCACCACTGTTGCGATCCCCACGATCACAGTTACCAGCAAAATCAACAGGATTTGTTGTTGCCCCATTTTTTAACCTTACTCTTTAATTATACCTTAAAAGTTTAAGTTTACCCCTTTCTGCTAAAATATTGAAGTGAGATTTACCTAATGTTAAAAATCTTCAAAACTTAAAGGCTCTCCAACCAATTCTTAACCCGTTGCGGATTAAAATTCTGACTGATTTAACTGAGAAAATCTAAATCACGGACAGCAATCAGTATCAAGTTCATCAGGGAGGACTTTAGTCCTAACAACCTTACCTATAAGATTATTCTTAATAGATACTCATAGCGCTGCGGGATAAATCCCTGGCTGGTGTACCTGACTAAATCTGATACTCCACCAACAATCAGTATCAAGTTCATCAGAGAGGACTTTAGTCCGACCGGCTACCTATTAATGAAATTAAATTTCCCATTCATACAAACTCAGCGCTGAAGCGCTTGCTAGCTTTTGTACAAGGTTTTAAAAAACCCTCCTTTGAATGAGCTGTCCGCCGAATGGCGGACGGAGGATGTTGTGCAGTTTACTAGCTCAGAAGCTGCACAACATCCCTCTGATCTCACACAAGTGTTCGATCTGTCTCCCTTCAAAGGGAGATTTAGAATCTTCGTATCAATTCTCTGACCCACCCTTGTTCCCTCCCTAACTTTAGGGAGGGAGACTCATAAACCAAATCAGATATTATTATCAAAGTTCCTTTCCCTCGAAAAACCTTTGTGCACTCTGTGGTTTTAAATAAATTTTCACCTCACCGACCTCCCCGACTCCTACTCACATTCTCCTTCCTGACCAGCTCGCCCCTCCTTCATAAGGAGGGGAATTCAGAATCACATTCAAAATTTCATCAACGAGTCCCTCTCCTTATCCAAGGAGAAGACAGATGAGGTCAAAACATATAACCACAGAGAATAATTAAACTTCTTCCCCAAAACCTCTGTGCACTCTGTGGTTTACCCAATTCCCAGCCTTTCCTGACCCACCCTTGTTCCCTCCCTAACTTTAGTGAGGGAGACTCTTAAACCAGATCAGATATTTTTATCAAAGCTCCCTTCCCTCAGCGAAGGGAAGGGACAGGAATGGGTTTCTTTACAACCACAAAGAACACAGAGACAAAATACCTTCACCCCTAATCCCTTTGTGACCTCTGTGGTTAATCCCTTTAATTTACTTTCGTGTTTCTGTGCTTTTGTGGCTATAATAAAATGAATTCAAAATTGATTTGATATGCGCCAACTCGTTTACACCAAAACCGGAAGTTATGATGTTCTTCAGGTTCAGGAAGTTCCTGACCTGACTCCAAACAAAGACGAACTCCTCATTCAGGTAAAAGCATCCGGATTGAACTTCGCAGATATCCTTGCCCGAAAAGGGCAATATCCCGACGGACCAAAAACACCGTGTGTGATGGGTTATGAAGTCGCGGGAGTTGTTACAGAAGTTGGTTCGGAAATTGATAAAAGCTGGATCGGCAAAGAAGTGATCGGGCTGTGTCGGTTTAAAGGCCAGGCCGAACAAGTAGTCATCAAAGAAAAACAAGTGTATGAAAAACCGGCATCGCTGTCTTTTGAAGAAGCAGCTTCCATTCCTGTTACTTATTTAACCGCATGGGCGTTATTGGTTGCCATGGGCGGACTCCAAAAAGAAGAATCCGTTCTTATTCACAATGCCGGCGGTGGCGTGGGATTGGCTCAATTGGATATTGCCAAACACATTGGTGCCACAACTTACGGAACAGCCAGCGAACGCAAGCATGAATTCCTGAAAGAGCGCGGACTGGATCATCCCATCGATTACAGGAACAAGGATTGGTTCGATGAACTCATGAAACTCACCAATAAACGCGGAGTGGAACTGATCACGGATCCTTTAGGGGGCGACGAATGGAAGAAAAGCTACAGAGCTCTTCGTGCTACCGGTCGATTGGGAATGTTTGGAATTTCCGTTGCCAGTATAAATTCCTCCGGTGGATTAAGAGCCAAGTTTGAACTCATAAAAACAGTGCTGAAGATGCCCACTTTTAAACCGCTTTCTTTATTAGATAAAAACCGTGGAGTATATGGCGTGAATCTCGGTCACTTGTGGCATGAGTCTGATAAAGCAGCTTTATGGATGAAAGCTATTCTGGATGGCGTAGAAACCGGCTGGGTCCGACCGCATGTAGATAAAACCTTCTCCCTCGAAGAAGCCGGCGAAGCCCACCGCTATATCGAGGAGCGGAAGAATATTGGGAAGGTTGTTTTGGTGGTTTGATTAGTAAGTAAGCTTTATTTATAAATTAATTTACTGTAATACTTTAATTATTAGCTATGTATTCATCCAGTAGTTCATCAATATTATAGTCCAAACTCTTTGTGTTAAATAAGTTACTCACGAACTTAACATTTGTAACTTCTTTTGGTATTGCTTCCTTATTTATCTTAGGAATGTGTTCTGATTTATAAAAACGTATTGACTCTTTCGCATGTTCATAATCGAACTTTACTTGATTAGCCTTTTCAATCTCTGCTCCTAAAGTTGAAAAAACAAGCAGATGAAGTTTTTCTTTTTGCTTAGGATATTCTTTAAGATTCAGATTTATTCTTCCTAATAGGTCGTTTATACTTAACCCACTTACATTTGAATCCACTTGTATAGATACAATCATGATTTCTATATTTTTTGTCGAAAATAATTGATCTGCACTAAAATAATGTTCTCGAGAATCTTTTATCGAGCTTTTGACTTCCAGTCTTAATTTTTTAAAACTAAAATCAAATCTTTCTTCCGGAATACTGTGCCAACCTTCTATTAAGATTTCTGGGACAACCGATTGCTCAATCAAAAATAGTTCACACCAAAGACCTTGTACTGATTTTCTTGGGATTTCTTTAATTGCTTTAAAAAGCTCAATGAACTTATTAACTACATGTTCTATTTTTTTATTTGTTGGACTTTGTCCAAGAGAGTTTGTCAAAACTTGACATGTATTCAAAAATAGTTTCTTTATCTCTTCATTTTGGCCAATATATGAAACCACTGTAAATTTGCTTTGCTTTACTTTTTTACCTGATTCTATTTCACATGAAACGTTATGCCAAACTTTTATATTAAATAAGTGTTGGCTAGCAATTAAAAATTCCTGTTTCTCTTCCGAAACATAAATTAATAAACTAGGATTACCTCCCTTATCTTTCGCTATTCTGTGGTTTTTATATCCTTTTATTGTTTTTGCAGAATATGCATTTTCTTTAATACTCCTCGGTGATGGAAGTTTGTCAAATATATCCTTTAGATCAGTCATTGGTCTTTGAAATTAATGACTGAGATAAACGAGCAGGAATCCAAACAGCAATCGTAATTACATTTTCATATTCTTCATCTCTTAAATTTAGATTGTGTATTTGAATCGTTACGGAGTCTTTTGATTTTATTTTCTCATCACCTGGATAAATTATCTCACCAGTTTTTGGGTTTTTACCCTGAAATAGCTGTTGAATTTCGTCTTTTTTGTTTAATCGCCTCGTTCTTTGTTTCCCCTTACTGATTAAATATACAAAACTGTCTTCCGGTGGAAATTCATCTGTATATAAGTCTATTACCGATTTTAAATTTGTATAATCTGTTGAGTCAGTTTGCCTTGTAAACTTCAACTCATTCAATAAGTCCGAGAACAATTCTTTTAAGGGTATTTTCACAACAAGATGTTTTTGCTCATCTGTTCTATCTTCATGACCAGTATCTTCTGAAAATTGTTGCTGATATTTTTCTTTAAACCTATTAACTATAGCCCTATTACTTTCTATAATCATTTCGTTATCATGTGGCGCTTTAATTCTAAACCACTTGTTTCCTAAAGTTGTTCTTGTAAGATCTTCAGACAGTACATTCTTTCTTGTAAGCCGAAACATTTGATCTAACACAAACCTTCTTTCCATATCATTTAAGTGCTGCCCTGAAAGATTGTGTCTAGATAGCTTTTTTCTAATATCCTCCTCGTGATTTACATACTCTTTAAACATGTGAATATTTTCTGCGTCTAGATAGACTCGACAATGACCCAAGTAGTCTTTTTTATATCCAAAGAATCGAGCTCTTTGTTGGATAGTATCAGCGTTTCCTACTCCCATGCTTCTTGGCATGTAAGTAATTGTCAATCCTTCGACTGTAAACCCTCGATCCATTGCTTGACCACCAACGAGAATGAAAGAGTAATTGCTATTCCAATCAACAGAACTACCTGCAACTGAATTCAGTTGCTCGACAGCAGTATTACTTATATGATGTCCTAAGTGTTCTAATAGTACTTCAAATGGTTGAATTTCTTGAGCACTTTTTTTTAAGTCATTGTAAGCTTCTTTGAATTCGGCTACTATTTGAATTTTGGTTTCATTACTATCGTCTCTTTCTAAAAGCACTTTTTCCCAAAAATCTTTAATCAGTATTACCCAGTAATAATAGGTATCATGTTCTTCTACAAGTCTAGATGGGTGAACCATCATAGATCGGTTTTTCGGATTTCCATCTTTATTGCCCAGTAAATAACCTGAAGTTACACTTAAAAAGAATATTCTCATCGCTTCTTTTAACGTTTCGGGGGCTTCATCAAATACATTGTCCTCGCTATAAATTTCAGAATACGGAATCTCTTTTATTATGAAATTATTTTCTTGACAAAAAGCCTTTCCTCCAGTGTATTTTTCTCCCGGAGTCAAAAGTTGAATAAAATTTGGGGAGAGATTATCCAGAATATTAATGAATAAAGGAGCTTGGGGTGTAGCTGTATATTGCACGAAAGTATGATGAGGTAAAATATTTTTCAAATCTCGAATTCTACGATAAATAGTACTCATTTGCACCTCTGTAAGAGCTTCGCCATTTCGTTGGCTCCTTGCATTCGTACTTGCTTTAGTGTTCATACTAGCTTGGTCACCTTCATCATCAATGATTAATGTTGGAACATGAGATAAGTCAATCTTGTCAAGAACCTCTAGTAAATTTTTTAAATGGCTTGTATTTTTCATTACTGTTATCAGCAATGTTTTTTTTAAGTTGTCTGGTGTATTTGCTTTCTTCCAATTTTGCAGTTCTCTTTGTATTGTATTTTTATCTTGAGGATTTTTGCTTGGATCTTTCGGATTATTAAGCATAACCCATTTTCTATGAAACCCTTGATTTACACCAAGATCATTTTGTAATCGATTGAAAGATTGATTTACAAGGTTTGTTGAAATGCCAGCCAAAACTATAACTATTTGATAATTATTATCTCTAGCTAAAGCTGTGAGGGCTGTAAAAGAAAGAGTCTTACCGCTTTGTACATAGCCAAAAACTAGCCCAGTATCACTGTTTGTTTTAGCACCAGGATTACCACATAATTTCATTATCTGATAAGTTTCATCTTTAACCTTTTCTTTTGCTTCAGTATCACTTCCAAAAACGTTATCTAAAAGTTTTTCTGTTTCTTCTCCATATTCAGGTATCCAGTTTCCATTTGAGGAACTTGAAATTACGTTTATGTTTTCAGTTGTTGACATACTTTTATAGTTTTGAAAGCGACCCAAGTAAAAGGTCATTAATATTATTCCGTAGTTCTGTAACAGGAGCCCCTGATTTCTTGACAATTATCTCTGATAGACCTAATGCAACTACAAGCCTTAAAACTGGCTCTATTACTTTTTTATCATCACCAGCAAATTCTATCATAAATGGATGGAGAAGTGATAGTCGAACACCTATGTTCTTATAATTCGAATCCTTTTCAGGGATTAGATGATCTCCAACCTGTATTAATTCATCAATTGTTTCATCATATGAAAGTTCTATATGTACCATATAATCAATATTTGAAATACTAATAGGGAATTTTTTATGATAAGATTCTTCAATATTCTCTAATAGAAGTTCTTTTGTATTCTCTTTAGATGATTTTGCTTCCACCGCTTCAACGTCAGCCGATATATCTTGCTTGATTTTTTTCGCAGTATTATCAATCACTTTTTTTGAGACCTTTTGATAATTCTTTGCGCTTTCTCTTACTCTATACCTATCTGCTTGTTTTAATATCGGAATAGAGTCTTTGTTATCAAGTTCCTCTTTTAATAGTTCTAAAAATACCTCCATATTATCGTCCCATTGAAAACCATCTTTTGTGTGACTTACACCGAATCCTTCAAGATGCAATTCTCCAAATAGTCTTTTATACCTGTGACTACCTATTGAACCTGAAAGTGCTGCTGGTCGAAAACCTACATCAATATCTGCACTCCCTTCAATAACCCGCCCCCTTCGAAATAATGCAAATCCACTATCCTTAACTGACATAGTTTCCATGATTCCAACAAAGCCATGCGCTCTTAAATTGGTCCCTTCTTTATTACTTCCAAAATCAAAATCAACTTTTTGTTTCCATTCTATGCTTTCTGCATTTGGTGTTTCATAATAGGGGGTATTTAAAATTTTAGGCCCTTCATAGCTGAGTTTTTCCCCATTTATGTAAAGGTCTAATACGCCCTTTCTAAAAAAATCCCGGTATATACTAGCTAAATGCCTTTTAACTTTACCCAGACCTCTACCAACTGGCATTTTTTTTTCTATTCCAAAAAGAGTGATGTAAGTATAATGAGCGTTTGGCTTAGCCGCAGTTTTTTCAATCTGTAATTCTTGTACTTTGTCTTCTACAATTTTAGTTATATCGAAAGTAACTCTTCTTTCTATATTCTCATTTAGAGCTGTTGATTTAGCTTGCCATTTGTTAGAAAACCAACAAGCAGCTGACTTCATCCCCATTCCAAATTCAGAGAGTCTAGTATTATCAGGAGGCAATTCTGCAGTTCTAAAAGCTCTTTGGTAGTCACTTTTCTGTATTCCTGCTGCATTATCTTTAATAGTTATTCTATGATTATTATTATCGAACTCGATTTCAACTATTAATTTATAATCATCACCCTCTATTTTTCTTAGCTCCGTTTCATTCTTCAAATAACTATCTATTGAGTTATCAACAAATTCTGCTAATGCGTAATACGGCTTGTAATTAAGATGTTTTAAAACCGAAAGAATAGTAACCCCAGGACGGATATTTACATTATTCATTTCATTCATAATCTAACTTACTTGCTTTGTTTGTAGCTCTTTCCATTCAGTAATTACTTCTGGCTTTTTGTTAAGGGTTATATGAATCGATTTATCCTTTATTAGTTGTTCTGCTATCAACTTTACTATAGATGCATTAACAGCGTTACCAAGCGCTGTAAAACAAGTGCCGATATTTTTTGGCAACTCTATTCCTTCCAATGATTGAATTCTTGCTCCTTCTGAGGGGGTTATATATCGCTTCTCCCAACTTATTATTGGAATTTGTGTACTTACTGTTACTAAAGAAGGGAAGAAGTCCGTTCTCTTAACCCTAACTCCCGAACCCCTAAATTGAATAATATAGTTATATAAATCCCTCTTACCTCCTTGTACATTCCATTCAAATTTTTGCCAACTAGCAATCTTTAGGTTCTCTATTTTCTTTACTATTGGTTGTAATACTCTTTTGTGTTCTTCGTAAAAGGCTCTATTCTGACGTATATAATTTTTCTTCCAAGAAGGAAACTCGTTCTGTTTTGTCCTTGCATAACTTGGCAAGTTTTCAAACTTTTCATTTCGTGACAAACCCTTCAATTCGATACCAAAATTTCCTTTTGTTTTGCCCAACGCGATAGAAGATGACGCAAACGGTGTCCTCTCTTCAAACGGATAGGTTGCCCCAAACTCCATGCTCCATATTGGAAAACTTGGGAGTTTGTCTTTTTTGGGTATTTGACTTATAAATTCTTGCCAAATATTAATTACTTCTTCTTTTTCTTGTTCTAGTTTTACAGCATTATTAGGGGTTTCATCTAGAAAATCGAAAACACTAGTTTTAGTATTTGTTTTTTCTGGCCATTTAAACTGTTCTAAACCTTCACTTGAACCAACTATGAATAGTCTTTCTCTATGTTGAGGGATTCCAAAATTATGCGGTGAATAGATTCTCTTGTCGATCTCGTAACCTAGTTTATTCTCGAGCTTTTCTTTAATATAAAACCATGTATTCTCGTTATCATGAGCTATAAGGTTTCTGACATTTTCAAGAATAAAATACTTTGGCTTATGGAACTCTAGGATATCTACAATTTTATCAAAAAGAGATCCATTTTGTTCATCATCTAGCCCATCTTGTTTTCCAGCTTTTGAGAAGGGCTGACAAGGAAATCCAGCACACAAAACATCAAAAGAGGGTATCTCAGAAACATTAATTTTAGTTATATCTCTATTTACTTCGATTCCAAAATTTCTTTCGTAGAGTTCAGCAAGGTTTATTTTTTTCTCGCTAGCAAATACACATTCATGTCCTAGTTTTTTAAGAGCAATATGAAACCCTCCAACCCCTGCAAAAAGATCAATAAACTTCAACTTCTTTGTTCTAAGATTAAGCATGTATTTAATTCTTCGATGAAATTTTGTTAACTCAAAAATAATAATAGCCAGTGACACCTTTTGTCACCCAGCTCAAAAAAATAATCTGGGTGATAAGCTACTAATTTAAGTAACTATAAGTAAATTTATTTGGCCCTTTCTCACTCCGCCAAAACCAACTCCTCCTGCGGGGCAATCAAATACTCCGCGCCGTTTTCGGTGATCACCACCATTTCTTCCACGCTGATCGTTTTGGTTCCGCCGGTTTCTAAGGTCCAGGCGTGGAAGCCGTCGAACACAAAGACCATTCCTTCTTTTAAGCGCTTTTGCGCCGCCCTGCTACTTGCTTGGGAACAGGAAACAAAAAATGAGCCTGTAATTCTGTATACATTCGGTGTGGCCATTACACATTCCATATAGGGGCGAATCGCGATTCGCCCCTACAATGGAAATTGGTCCCAATGATACATTGTTTAAATCATCCGTTACCAGACAGGTCTACATCTTCCATAAAACCCCTGGAAAAATCTCGTATATAATTTGTAAGGAATGTCGTTTTAACCTGTCTTACTGTGTATCATGAAGCAGAAGAAACTCCCAAACCGACAATCCGTGCGTTTGCAGGGATACGATTATTCCAGCCCGGGATATTATTTCATCACCATTTGTACCAACCAAAAAGAATATGTATTCGGAGATGTGACCACTGGTGAAATGCATATGAATGAATATGGGGTGGTTGCGTCAGATTATTGGAAACGAATTGACACCCGGTATCCCAATACCATTCTTCATGAGCATATTGTTATGCCGAATCATGTTCATGGTATCATTGAAATTGTTAATGCAAATCCCTTTGTAGGGGCGATTCATGAATCGCCCCTACAATGGAACATAAACCCTGAATTATATTGTAAAGACCGACGTAAAATGTTGATCCCAAAAATTATTGGTTGGTATAAAATGAATACCGCCAAACACATCAACCAAATCCGCAAAACACCGGGCACAAAAATCTGGCAACGAGGTTATTATGATCACATCATCCGAAATGAAGAATCGTTGTTTCACATTCGGGAATACATCAAAACCAATCCGATGAATTGGAATAAAGATCGGTTTTACCAAAACAGATAATTTTGAGAATCCGGTTCGCTGTCGGAAATGAATATTTATTCGTAAACGTGATCAACGGGAAAATGCATATGAATGAATGTGGGGTGGTTGCGCATTATGAATAGTTTAAAACAGAAACCATTTGTGGTTATGTCCATCATATCCGCGGAATTATCGAAATTATTGATAACAAACCAATCGTAGGGGTGATTCATGAATTACCCTACGTAATAAAAACAGAAGGGGGCATTATAAAGGATAAATACTTTGATGATTTGTTTGAATAAAATTGAAATATAGGAAGCCCTTCAAAGATCCTGAAACAAGTTCAGGACTGTTGATGTTATATAATTCATTGACAGTTTAATAGTGATCGTTCTAGAAAAATTAATTCGCCCTTAGTATTTAAGACGGAGAAGTGAGCATGATCCGAATGCGTCTGCAAAGCAGGAATAATCCTTTCAGGTGAAGAGGATCATCATTTTCTCAGAATGTACGAAGACCTTTAGGATTAT
>Ga0207880_1000078_pt1 | contig 49198 bp, 77 predicted proteins | sample MalvirmetagMSP91_FD_184226 | JGI IMG/M metagenome (GOLD analysis project Ga0207880, IMG submission 184226) | Marine viral communities from the Deep Pacific Ocean - MSP-91 (SPAdes) | ecosystem: Environmental > Aquatic > Marine > Oceanic | place: Pacific Ocean | collected 2011-04-27
CAAACCTACAAGGGGCAGACCTACAAGGGGCAAACCTACAAGGGGCAGACCTACAAGGGGCAAACCTACAAGGGGCAAACCTACAAGGGGCAAACCTACAATGGGCAAACCTACAAGGGGCAGACCTACAAGGGGCAAACCTAAAAGGGGCAGACCTACAAGGGGCAAACCTACCTATATTCTGCAAATGGGGCCATTATATCCGAGAAGGAAAAATCCATATAGGTTGTGAATCCAAAACACCTAAAGAATGGATTGAATGGTTGGAATCCGAGAAGGAATATGAAACCAAAAGGGGAACACTTGAATTTAAACGTATTGAGGCGACCATAAGGGCATATTGCTCATATGTGGATGTTATGGGAGAAGATTTATACCCTAAAACAAAAGATGATGAAACTGCTAAGGTGTAACGATGTGAACGGACGTATCGAAGTTGATTATGATATGGATGTTCTGGACCAAAAGAACTACCAAGAGCATACAAAGCAAATGATTAAGGAGTTATGACAACTAGAAAGGATAAGGAAAAACTGATAATTGCCGTACAGGACAATATAGAGAAGTTCTCCGATAAAGAGAGGTACTGCAAGTTGATGGTAAAAGGATATGAAGATGCCGGGCTTGCTCCAATGCTATGGATGTCCTATTACAGGAACTATCTATTAACTGGAAAAATGCCACCTGAACTAATCAAAATCAATATAGCATATGAAATCGCAAAAAACTTTGAGTGTGAGGTTGACGGTGAACCCAAAAAGGAAGTTCAACCTGACCGAGTGGATGCATAACAATCAAGTATCGGTATTACATACTTCCCTTGATTTTGGAACAACAAGAGCAATAGAATCGGAAAACAGATGAACCTAGAAACAATTAACCTAATAGCCTCAATACTTCTTTTTATAGGGATATTTCCTTTAGCAGTGTTGGGCAATAAAAAACCGAAGAGATGAAATTAATATTGAGAATTATTATTGGTATTAGTATTGGATTTACCGCACTATATATTAGCGAAACATTTATTTCTGGATGGACAGGAGGGTGTGTTTATCTACTTGTATCTAGGATTATTGACGAAATATAAAATGGAAACCTACACCCTGTCATTGATGATTTACATACTGCTGAACTATGCGGTGTGGGAGTATTTGAAATTAACTGAAAGGATATAATAGAGCCGAAGCGTTCACGGCAACATTGGACGTAGTTTAAAACAATTAGTTATGAGTTGGTTAGATAGACCAGAAGCAAAAAGGCCGAATCCGGCAACCAAGTTTTTATCATGGAGTTCAAATGATAAATGCTTTAAGTATTACGACAAGGAAAAGGAACAAAACGTAATGGTTTCCCTTCCTATGAAGTTTGTGATACTAGAACACTACCACACTGTAAAAGGATGGAACGATGCAAGCGAAAGCGGTATCTATTCCAATGAGGTTCTTTTTACTGGAACGGAAGAAATGGAAGTAAAATCATTTAAAGGTGGGTTGATCGCCAAAGGGTTTTACAAGGAGATAAAGCACAAGGTACACGAAGCTGGAGGCCATTATTGCCGTTCTGTTTATGTAGTACTTGAAACAGGGGAGCTTGCTAACCTAAGTTTAAAAGGCAGTGCTGTCAGTGAGTACTCCGATTTCACAAAGAATGCTGAACACCTTTGGCAAAAGAACTGGATGTCGGTCACAGAGTTCAAGGAAATGAAAAAGGGAAGTATAAAGTACACCGTGCCTGTTTTTGGTATTGCTGATGAAATAAAGGATGCCAGTAAAATAATCCCTTTTGCAGAAGAACTCCAGGACTATATGAAGGAATACTTTTCACCATCAAAGAACAGTGAGGTGGACAAGTACGAAATGAACAGTAACCTCCAGCCCACTCCCCCGCCCGAGGAAGATGCAAAACTGGCCGCTGCCGGAGGTGTTGACGAGGAAGAAATGGATGACCTTCCTTTTAACTAGGAGTTATAGTGTCTCATGAGAAAAACTAAAAAATGCTTCAAATGCGGTGTCGAAAAAGAGTTGGATGATTTTTATAAGCATCCACAAATGGGCGATGGACACCTAAATAAGTGTAAGGAGTGCACAAAAAAAGACACCGCGGCGAGGCTAAATTATAAAATGAAGGATGAGTCTTTTAGAATTCAAGAGAGAGCAAGACAAAGAGGTAAATATTATCGATTGGGTTATAAGGATAAACATAAGCCAACTCCAAAACAGAAAAAGAAACAAATGGAGCGGTTTAATGAAAAGTTTCCTGAAAAGAAAAAAGCTAGGTCAATGACCAGCCATTTAAAACCTAAAAATACTGGCAACCATTTACATCATTGGTCTTATAGAGATGAACATTTAAAAGAGGTTATAGAATTAAAACCAATAAACCATTATCAAGCGCATAGATTTCTTGAATATGACCAAATAAATAAAATGTTCAGAAGTGTTTCAGGAGAGTTATTAGATAGTAAAATGAAGCATTTAAGATACTTGGTTGAATATAAATATTCAGCGTAATGGAAGGTAGTAAGGAACAATTTTTAAAACAAAGACAAGATGAGCATTCAGAATTACATAACGCACCTGAACAGAAGTATAGAGAATTTGAAGAACTATGCTATCTCAGGGGAATTGCAACCGCACGAAGCGTATGCACTCATTAAAGAATCAGGGGTTGATGAAATACTCAACTCCTGTATTACCGAAGTGAGGAACGCAGCAGTAGAGGAACTCCAAAGAAACTTTTTACAGGGCAAGGAAAAGACCTATAAGGACAATAGTTATAAGTACACCGTACGCAGTGGTTCGACCAGATACTACTTCACGGATGTTCCAGAGGTAAAGGAGAAAAAGACCATAACTGAATCCACTAAGGAATTTACAGAATGGAAGGCTACCGAAAATAAGTATAAAACAGCCTTTTTGATGAAGCAGAAAAATCAAATAATGGTTGATGAGGAAACAGGTGAGGTGATCGATCCATCAACTGTAAAGGTCGTGTATTCACCTGATACACTTTCGATCAAGAAATTGGAAAAGGAACTGGTATGAAAAAAGACCTACGGTCAATATTGCACGAGATAGCGGATAGTGTTGATAAATACGAATCCGGCACATGGCAGACAAAAGAGAACCTGATACTGTTACAGCGTTCCCTATCATCCAATGTGTACTATCTCACACAACACAATATAGAGGCTTTTCAGGATTGGAACTCGATAGTGCACAAGTTTTCGGGAAGCAATGCAGCAGGGCAGACATTGGCGAACGAGGAAGTACCTGAACTTAGGTTGACAAGAAAGATTTTGGAGGCAGCAAAGAATGTCCAGATAGCCATTAGCAACGAATTGGGAATCATGAGAAATGAATAAAATAACCCAAAAACATAAAAATATTTATTACGCAAAGATTTGTCCTTACTGTGGTTCTGAAACTAGAGTTACAGACGAGCTAGAAGTTTATGGGAAATCTTATTCAGGTCGAAAGCAAATTGTATGTCAAAATTATCCGAAGTGTGATGCTCATGTAGGATGTCATTCGTCAGGAAATCCATTAGGTAGGTTAGCTGATAAATCTCTTAGAGAGGCTAAGAAAAAAGCGCACGAACATTTTGACCTTTTATGGAAAAGTGGTGGTATGCAAAGGAGTGAGGCTTACGCAAGATTGTCAACTTTTTTAGGAACACCTAAAAAATATACCCATATAGGAATGTTCAGTGTGCAAACCTGTAAAAGAGTAGTTGAGTTTTCAAAACAAGAACTTGTAAAATGACCCAAAAGCCCAAAAAGTGCAAAGGAATAAACAAGGCCCACGGCTATGATGGTTGTGGAAAGGAGGTGTTGAAACGCACTTATGGATTGTGTTCCTATTGTTACTGGGATTGGATGCAGAACACAGAAGCTGGACAGGTCCACTACAAAAAACAGTTTATACCAAAAGTGGAATCCAGGACTAAAAAAGAGATAAAGAAAAAGGAAAGACAGCGAAATGAATCCTTAAAGACCATTGCAAGATTGAAGAACGATGCAAGGGTTCCTTTTCAAAAGTTCATAAGGATGCGGGATGCAAACGATGCCTGTATCAGTTGCGGAACGACAACAGCAAAGATTTGGCACGCAGGACACTATTTCAAGGCCGAGATTTTCACGGGATTGGTTTTCAATGAAATGAACGTGAACAAACAATGCGAAAAGTGTAACACCTTCCTGGATGGTAACGAAAGCGAATACCGGAAAGGACTTGTTAAAAAATACGGAAAAGAAGCGGTGAGCCGATTGGATGAATTAAGCAACTCAAAACGGGATTACAAGTTTGATCGTGAAGAGTTGAGGAAAATCAAGAAAGAGTATCAGCAAAAAATCAAGGAACTAAATAAATGAATCATGCAAACACTAATCGATTTCACAAAATCACATGGAAGGGAGAACAACCCCAAAAGCCAAGAGAACTACGAAACGAACCTTGATAAGTTCAACCGTAACTGCCGTATAATTTTCGAGCAGTTGTTGACAGGGAAGAAACTGACAGGAATAGACGTGGTGAAGTTGGGAATGATGGAATACCGTAAAAGGTTCGATGACCTTAAAAAAGTCTATAAGATACCCGTACAGGATGGTTATGTGGATGGTGAAAGATATAAGGCATGGTGGCTTGAAAAGAGTTTTATAAACCAGTATTTGGGTACATGAAGAAAAGACTGGCAGCAGGTGAACATCATGAGGTTAAGATAATAGCCGAAATAGTGGCAAAGTATTTTGATCTCTCTTTAAAGGAGCTTACAATGGAAACCAGAAAAAGGCACATTGTATATCCAAGGCATATCTATCACTACATCTGCCATAAAAAAAAGGGTTTTACCACATATAAATCCGCATTTGTAACCAATAAAGACCATGCAACGGTACTAAATAGTTGCAAGCAAGTTGAGAACTGGCTTTCCTATGATAAAGTGGTTAAAAAGGAAATAAAGGATATAGAGGGAATAATCAAAAAGGGCGATGTCTATTTTGAGGTACAGAAGATGATTGATGAAGTACCACACGGATGGTTGCCAAGAGTAAAAAAAGAACTTGAAAAATACATAATTGCATGACACCACCAAATCTTGATGATTTTCTTGAACATGGATTTAAAAGATGCCGTATGGAGGGATTGGAGCCTGAAAAGTTCAGAAGAAGGCTTATAAACAAGTATGGTTATTGGGAGGATGGGGATTGGCATGATGGAAATGATAAACCTATCAAGAACTGGAAAAGAAAACTTACCACTTCAATAGGTTATTGGAAAGCAGAAGATGTAAAAGTTAATGAACCAAAAGTAATACAAGCGGACTTTTTAAAGAAACGATATGGAGTTAGTTGAAATCAAGGGCTATAATATGCCCATTCATACCCTACCTGATGAGAAATGGGAAGAAACCATATGCAAAGGTCTTATTCCAAGGATAATGATGCTATTGTCCATCAATCTGGAAAAGAACCCGGAAAGGATAGCAGCAACCGAAATGATGATAAAGGAAAGTGCTAACCGTATCAGTCCAGAGGAAATAGAAAAAGCCTTTAGACTTTATGTATTGGGCAAACTTCCCAATCTCGAGCCGATGGACAACCATTTAACCCCAATTCTTTTCAATAAGGTCGTAACAGCTTACAAACAAACAAAACCCAAGGAAAAGCACGAGCCTATCAAACTTGATATTTCAGAGGATGAAAAGGAAAGAAACTCCTTTTTGAACATAGTATATGCATTTGATGATTGGGAGGCCAAAAAAGAGGTTGCCTACGAATACCATACCGCTTATGACGAACTGAAATCAAGGGGCTTTGTTTTCCCTCCAGACAGCAATGAATCCAAAAAGGTAATGGAATTGGCAAAGAGCAGATTATTAAGGGAATCATCAACCAACAGGCAGTTGAAGGAATCACTTAGGAAGGTTCTAGGAACGGATAAGGAACGCGGATGGGTAATAAATTACGGAAAGTGTGAACTGCTGTCACGCTACTTTAAATCGGTTAAGGATGATAAAAAACACATCAAGGACATACTATGAAACTTAACCACGATAAACTACATGATGATATTGTCACCCACAACCTTAAAAATTACGATACAATGCAAATGATGTTCGATAAGATTGGAATATCAAAGAGCATTTTACAGAATCTAAGAAAAGGCTGCGACATAAGATCATCCATATTGATAAAAGCATTAACTGAATTGGATAAAGATTTAAAAGATTACTTAGTATGAGAGGTTATGAATTAGCATACATGATAGCTGAAAAGGCTTTTGAGAAAAAGAAAGACCTATCTGGAAACCCGTATATGGAACATCTGGAAACTGTTGCTAGTGGATTTCCTGATAATTCAGAACAAAAGACGGTTGCAATCCTACATGATTTATTGGAGGATTGCCCAGAGTGGAATGAGAAATCACTAAGAGCATTGTTTTATGATAGCATTGTTAATTCCATTGTTGCATTGACTAAAAACGATGATGAATTATATACAGATTACATCCACAGGGTATGGAAAGACAATACCGCTAAGAGAGTGAAAATTGCAGACCTAAAACACAATATGGATATAACCAGATTAAACAAAATAACCGATAAGGATGTGTGTCGATTGAGAAAATACTTAGAAGCATATAAATATCTGACAAAATGAAAACTGATTTAAAAGAGTATTTGGTATGAAAAATTTTGAAAAGGATTTCGAACACTATTACAATACAAGGAAATGGGATATACAGCCACATGTAACTATTACTGGTTTTAAAGATGGCCCATTTTCAATGCAATGGGGTGTGTATGTTGATTTCTTTGATGGGCATGATATTAAAATCCAAATAGAACCAGACCAACCTGAAAGATATAAGGAAGGTGATGCTTTCATATGGTATGTTATGATTGCCGCTAATATTTATTCTGATGATAAAGAATATATAAATCGCCAAGAAGCAAGAAAAGCAGCCTTGGAAAAAGCAATAGAGATTTATGAAACAACTTAAATACATACTGATAGCAATAGGGGCTTGGATTGTTTTCACCTCTTGCGAAAAGCACGAGTTTGCGTCCACTAAAATAACGTACCCATACGAGCCAGAGCAGGAAACGATAATCAATGTCGATGTTGTTCCCGTTGGTGATGTTGAGCTTGAAATGGAGGATATGGACTTAGAAGTGAACGCGGACTACTTCAATCGATACGGAATAGGTGTAAGGCTTCACTTAAGGGATAGAATGGTCTATGACAAGGATAAGATTTACCCAATGGGGAAAAGCGGGAGTTTGACGGTTTATATCGTTCCTATGGACTACATAGGTCTTGAAGGAACCCTATCATATACCGTAAGGCAAACAAGCGATGCCAGAACGGTGACCAAGATAATCTTGGGAGAGCCTTTCCAAACCAACAGGACTTTGGCACATGAGTTGGGACACGCCTACGGATTAAGCCATTTAAGGGAAAAGAACAACGTAATGCAAGTTGGAACACAGGCATATCAATACGATATACCCCACAACTTCAACGAAAAGCAGATTGATACTATAATGTCTAATGTTAATTGGTATAAATGAATCAAATACAAGAGTTTTTACAATACATCCTTCAAAGTGTTAAATTTTGGGTAATAGTTCAACCTTGGCAAACTGCACTTATAGTAAGATTTGGTAAAAGGGTTAAAAAAGTAGAAAAAGGGGTTTATTTCAAAATTCCATATTTCGATAGTGTGTATATACAAGAATCAAGACTTAGGGTAACACCATTATCAATGCAGACACTTACCACAAAAGATTTAAAGACCATAACACTTAATGGTTCGGTTGGTTATAGTATAGAATCTATCGAGGATTTATATAAAACACTATACCACCCAGAAACAACTATTGCAAATATTGTTATGAGTGAGATTTCTGATTTCATTTATTCTAAGGATCTAGATGAAATAACCCCAAAGGAACTACAGGAGAAAGTTTTCTATATGCTCAACACTCATCAATATGGACTAAGGTTTGAATACTTTAAGATAACAAACTTTGCTGTTGTTAGGACTTATAGACTGATTCAAGATCAAAGTTGGACAGACGAAACTTTAAGAATGGATGAAAGCAAATGACAATAGAAACAGTAATAAAACAAGAAGTAAGATAGGTGACTAAGCAAGAAATCATAGAAGCACAACTGGAGGCCATTCAGATTTTTGAGGCCAACAATACCATGATGACAGTCAAGGAGTGTGCTGATTTCTTGGGGTGCAGTGAGGACACTGTTAGGCGTTCAATAAAGTCAGAGACGATCCTAGCTTATAATATAGGCGGATGGCGAATACCAAAACTACAATTCCATAAAGAACTTATTGAGCGTAGTATTCATTCCACTTCTCTAAAAGCCTCTTAGCGTGTTGGTCGGGCGTGACCTTGATGTACTTCAAAAAGTTTTTTTCAGTAGTGTGACCAGTGATCTGCATAATGGTAAGCGTATCAATTCCCATCAAATAATTGTTGGTAGCGAATGACCTTCTACAAGTATGGGAGCTTACCATTTTCCATTTTTCCATGTAACCTTTTTCCAATCTGTTTGTTTCCGGGTTTCTCCTGGAGCCATAAACCTTGTATGTCATTCCAGATTTTTCACAAACTTCTTTAATCACCCTGTTAAATTCCTGCTCACTGCATTTTTCCGGCAATCCATTTTTAATCACTTCTTTTACTTGATGGTGCAATGGTATCACAACTTTTCTTCCAGTCTTTTGGGTTTCTATTTCAATCAAATCACCTTTAGGCTTGAACTTATCCCAGTCACTTACCCTTAATCCCGTCCATAACCCTATAATGGCCCAATCCCTTACCTTTTTCCAACGCGGCGAAAGATCTTTTAGTTTGAAAAGTTTGTTTATTTCTTCCTCGTTTAAATAAATGCTATCGCTCTTTTCTTCGGGAATGAAGAAGTCCTTTGATAGGATGACCGGATTTACTGGACAACCACTTTTATTGGCTTCCCTTGCAAATTTCTTGATGTTCTTGATGTATCCGCCTAATGTGTTAGTGGAGTGTTCCTTTTCCGTTTTCAGAAAGTCTATGAAATCAGAATGTAATTTCATGTCCAAATCCTTGAAGTGTACCGTACCAAATTCATTGAAGAATTTTCTTGTTGTTTCATAGGCTTGTAAAGTTCGATTACTTAAAGGTTTAGTATCTTTCTTTTTAATCGTACTTGCACTGTCCACATACTGGTCTATAAAGTCGTTGAAGGTAATCACTTTATTAGTGTCGAACTGCTGCTTTAAACCCCTTAACGCGGGTTCTTTGCCGTTCATTTTACAAGCGGTGATATAGTTATCCACTTTGGACTGAAAAACCCTTAAAACGGCCTCAATCCCTTTAATGCTTATTTGCTTCTTTTTATTGATGGGCCACTGCCTGTCAAAATCCCATTGGTCAGGACGTATCTTCTCCCCTGTACTTTTCTTGAAATTCCTTCCCTCTATCCTATAAATTAGGTATATTGGTGTGGGCTTATCTGCTTTTGGTTCTTTTAGATAAAACATAGAGGGGAAAGATTAGGGGAAAGAATGGTACATAGTTTAGCGTATTTTGGTTGTGCTATATTATGCAAATTCATCCAAAAAGTCAATAAAACCGTGTAAAATACTGATAATCAACAACCCGTGCTGCCCCAGTCGTGGGCACTTAAACCCAATGATTATGGGTGTTTCAAGAGGCAGGGGAAAGAATTAGGTAAAGAAATCCTAGTTTTTATCCCTGCTTTTTTGTATTTTAGTATCTCCCAATGACACCTGATGGGGGTGTTAAATTAAATATTTTACATAAAAAGCCCAATCTTTCCGGGTTGGGCTTTTAATGAAACGGGCAGGATTAATAGTCTGAACAGCGAAAGCAGGACATATATATCTGAACAGCCTGTTTTTAAAAAGTAATAGTACCTTTATCGCCTCTCCTTCCGTCGAATGAAGCGTATCAGTAAAGGTCTTATATAGGCTAAACGGAATGACGGATATACCGTAAGAGTAACGGCCCAATCTGAAGTACAAGGGTTGGGCTTTTTTAAATTAATTTTTGTGGAAAAATACAGAAAAAAACCTATTGAGATAGAAGCTATAAGGTTTGACGATGAAAACAAAGACAGAGTTTACACTTGGGCGTCAGGGATTCAGAAAAACATTTACCATGGATGGGATGAAAACCAAGACCCTGTTTTGAAGATTCCCACTTTGGAAGGTGAAATGATATGTGGTTTGGGTGATTATTTAATATTAGAACCATTCCCTACTGATTGGAGGAAATTATACCCGTGCAAAGCTGATATTTTTGAAAAGACCTATGAAAAGGTTTAATTTAAATCAATGGTTGTGAATGGAAAAAGAAGAAAGAATTTAGGTTTTGGGATTACATGTTTTGCTTGGTCCAACTTATTTGGTATTGATGGATATTTCATTATAGATATAGTAAGTCTTATTTTTTTTGGTTTAGGATGTGTATTTATGTTTTATTTTATAAAGTACTAAACTGTGTTTAACCTATACCTAAGATTATGGAGGGAAAAACAAAAGTTCGTGTAAAACCCCAAAAAAAGGGCTTCATGCAAAAAGAAAGAAAAGGTTTTGAAGGATATATTGATGGCTATTATGGAGATGGTTCAATGGGAGTGCAGGCCATTGTAATATCAGATAAGAAAATATATCGATTTGACTTAGACGATTTAGAGATAATTGAATAAAAACACTTTTAACCCCGCTACAAACACCTAAAGCAATGGATGAGAAATTGATTCCCAATGAACATGCTGATTGTTATCAAGAACTTTTTAATATGATGAACCAAGAGCATGGTCTTGTATTGACTCTTGAAGAAATGGATGAAATTATTTATGAGTGTAACAAAGTTCAGAAAAAAGTCAATGAATTATATTCTAAAACCACTTCTTCCACTTCCCAATAGCAATTATGACCAATAAGAAAACAAAGCCCCATATTATCTTGACCCATCCATCTGAAGATCCTTCCCTGTCCAAATCAATGTTCTTTTCTTTTTTAGTCTCTTTCACTTCTCCTTTATCTTTAACTTGTACGGTTTCATGTACGGTATCTTGTACGGTGCTATCCACTCTTGTTTTTCGATAAGTGACTTTTTTGGCTCCCTTAATGGTGTCTTTTCCAATAATTAGAGGATTGTACGGTAATGGTTCTATTATCATTTCTGTTGCATCTTTAGTGAACGTAATCACCGATAACCTGTTTCTTTGGTGAAATACGCTCAAATCCTTTTTTTCATGGCGTTCCTCTTTGGTGATTTCCGTGGTCTTTTTCTTGGAACCGCAGCTTAACATAAGAGTCAAAACAACCATTAATAAATAATTTTTCATCTTAATAAATTCATGAACATATCGGGAAAATGAACGTTATTATAAAATATCGGCTTATTATAAGATATTACCTTACCTTGCCCTTTATTATCCTAAGGTTATCCAATTGAAAACCACCATCTTTATCTACTTCTATAAAAGAAAATCCATGGTTCCACTTATTATGTGGCATATATTCAGGTCTTAAACCGCACAAACATCCTTGTGAGAAAGTTGATATAATATTTCCTCTTATATCTTTTTCATTATGTTCAGATGTTCTGTGGTGATGACCTATCAATGTGTTGCTTATGGCCCTTGTAAATATTGTTCTAGCAGGGTTTACCTGGCCTCCAAACCCAGCAAAAACTTCGTGTCCGTGAAGTATCGCCAGCTTTCCCGCAAAGGCAAACTGCTTGGACTTTATGAGCTGGTATCCTTTTTCTCCAAATTTCAGTAATACCGATAATTGAAACTCATCTATACCCAATAATTCAGGAGCTTTTGATTTTAAATATGTTTCCCATCGTTCTTCATGGTTTCCTATCTTATAATACTTTTTAGCTTTTGGAAACTGTTCATTTATATAATCAAGAAAATCCCTTGTCATATCCAACTCTCCTGCAAGATCTCTTAAACGCCTATCCTTAATAAATCTACTTCCTTGATAGACGTCCATTATATCACCATTTAAATAAATAACATTAGGATCTATTTTTTTCTTGGCATAATCTATGGTAAGCTCTATTGCTTTTTTGTCATGATATGGAATGTGTACATCGGAAAGAGATAAAATCCTGTTATTTCCCTTTGGTATTATATATGGAGGTAATTCCTCATAATCACTGTCCGGTATTTCGTGCCAATCTTTTTGCTTTCTGGCATTCTGTATTTGTTCTTTGGTTCTTTTTAAATGTTTTGTATCAGGTTGCCCAAATTGATGTTCCTGCCTTACTGTCCTTACCAAACTTCTTACTGTCTCTAATTTAGTGAAGTCCAACGGATGATTTTTAAGTATCATTCTTGCAAGGGTTTTTGTGGGAATGGTTGTATTTTCTTCACAATATTCCTTAACTATTTGAGTAGTGTACTTTTTTTCTTTGTCCATTAAACATTCATCATTATTTCATCAATAGCAACCTGAATGGCCAACGCACTTATTATATCCCCCTCTTGGTAGGACTGCCATTTTATATCCTCCAGTTCTTCAATCATATCCAAGCTAATTGAAAGTGCATCCCGTCTTTCCTCTTCCATCTTCCGCCCCATTCAAACCCGGCATCTTCAAAGCACTTTACAAGTTCCATGCTCATTTGCGGCTCTTTTCCAAGTCCGTTCCAAGCAGCGTTTATATCAATGGCAATTCCCCATGAGTGTATGCTCATGTATATCATGGCAGCCTCAATGCTCAATTCTTTAAGAAGTCTGCTTACCTGTTGCTCAAAGCCTCTTATCGGTCTTACTTGAAAACAGCCATCCCATGTCTTTATTTCATCTGTTAAACCTCGATTGATTATATTCAGGAAAGCGGTTTCCAAAGGCACTATCATTGCTTTGTTGCAATAAATTCGCCTCGGGATTTCGGGGATGAGCTGCCAGATATATTCCGGAACTTGCCAAAGGGTCATATAACTGCCCTCATCATGCGTTGTATTGGGGTCACCCCATTTTTCGTAACAATCAAGACCTGTAACCATTATTTATTTCTAAGTAGATTCTTTATCTCCTGTAAATCCTGACCTATCCGCTTTTGATTCTCACGTATGATAATCAACTGCTCTTTTTCCGTTGCGCTCATGTGCCTGTCAGTATCCCCCATGTGCATTAACAATTGATCTCTTTGGCTTGGTGAAACCACTGTTTTTTCCTCTAGTTTCTGAATCATCCTTACCTTTTGCTCGTAAGAGTCAAACGTTCTATTGTTTATCGCATCGACCGCCTTGGGCGCAAAAGAGAACGTGAAAGAAACCATAGAGCCCAATAATGCAACTACTACTGTTCTAAATGCCCACGTTCCAAGTGTTTTCTTTTGTGGTACTGTCATTACTTTTGTTTTAATGCCTCTGAAATAGGTTTCCGTATCTTTTTCTTTGCAAACTTTCCAAGTATCAATGGAAGTATAACGGGAACCAATACCCAGTAAAATGTATTATCGTCAAAATGTGGAATCTGATAGCCTATGGTAAGTTTTGCAAATACAATATTGACCACATCTATAACCTCACAACTATATTGAACCGTGATAAAAGAAACACCTACCAACATCATGTAATCACCTATGTTATTGGAAATCCATTTATTCCAATTAAAAGGCATTACTGAATCCCTGAAATACTTAAAATGGATATACTTGTAGATACTTATTACAAGCATACAATATCCTATTCCCTTTAATATTTCCATATCAATCTATCTTAGTGGTTGAAAAAACATATATCGTTATCGGTATCGCTGCTATCATTTCACCTTCAGCAGTTGTTAGAAAAGGCGTTAAATATGCGAACAGAAAACCCAGAACACCGCAGGCAGCACCTAAAATAGCACCGTGGCCCATAACCGTTCTTACCTGATAATACCAAACCATCCCAATATATGCGGATATAATGGCAATGCCCGTGAAAACCAAATGCAATGCTCCTATCAACCCATCATGGTTGACCCCAAAGAACATCACACAAGCGAACAACAAGGCCGTTAACCTGTTCCAATGTCTTTGCCTGATGTTCCAAACAATTCGGAACATCATCCTATCTTTCCTATTATGCTGAAAGCTCCTTATCAAAAAAGTTGACATGATACCGGAAAGCGTTGCGTATAATAGGTAGTCGGTCTGAAAAAGATGGTTCTGTGACCAACTGAGTGCGGTACGTCCAAGGGTCATTATAAGCATCGGCACTATCGCCAATCCCATAAAAAACCAAGTCATGTAAACACCCTCCTTATTCATATCGTAACCAGTTTACGGGCTTGGGTCAACATCCGCGAATGTTCCACCTGGTCCGTTCCATATCTTGAAATTATCATAGTAAATATCGTAGCTTGTACCTCCGGGTATAGGTGTTAAAGCTGAACTCCAATAAGGCCCTATCTTCGGGCTTATCTCACCTATTGTAAAAGCACCATCCCTCTCTCGTGCATAAGTAGTAGTTCCAACGTGGTCAATAACTTTTACTCCATTTATCCAAATCTCAACATAACCATCACTTTTTGGGTCATATCCCAATTGCCTTGCAAGGGTTGTGGTATCACCTGTATACCCTGCACCAAAAGCACCTTTGAAATGCATAACAAAATCAACCCAAGTACCTGGAGTATAATTGACATTGTATGTTGTAGCACCAGTACCAGCTCCATACCAAGAACTTACAGGGGAACCGGTATCTGGATTTAATGGAGTGTTGGCTGCTAAATAAGTGTTTGTGGCATCAACAAAATCCAAGGTTTGGGAAAGACTTATCGATAATTGCGTTCCATTACTATTTTCACGTATAGATATGGGGTTAACGGAATTACTCCCCCCATCGGTTAAATTCCTTTCCTGAAATATAATCCTTGAATTAAGCATTGGATTGGCCACATAAAAAGAAAGCCCTATCCAATGCTCGCCCCAGCTTAAGGCATTGTCTTTTCCAAGTTCGTTCCTATCATATTCAGAGCCAGTTGGACTATTATAAGACCCCAACCAAATTGCTCTACCAGTTCCATCTCTTCCTGTTGAAATGTCCGCATCTACATGATCTGTTGTTCTTGGTAATCCGGTATCTACCTCCCATTGGTTTATCTCACTTTCTGGAACACCGTTTGCGCCCCATTGGTCGGCATAGGTATAAGTTGCAGTTTCAAAGTCTGTAAAAAATGTAACCGAGGCTGGCAAACCTGATTCAGCGTTTATAGTTGAAATACCTATATCTTCAAGAACCATGTTCTGAATCTCAAAAGTATCGCCAATGGTTTCACCTCCGAATGTCAAATCGTTGCCAGTTGCGTTCCCATTTGCATTGGCCCCGTTCCACTCGACTTGATAGGTAACGAAGCTTCCAGTAAGTGCCTGTGTTGTAATCACACCAAATCTTTGCCCTATCTGCATACCACCGCTTCCAACGGTCTGCCTAGCATCAAATGTCAATCTAAAACGCCTGACCTTGTAGATTTGGTTCGGCATAATGTCGTAATATTCAGCTGACCAATTTGCACTACTGGCGGCAATGTTCCCATTGGCTATAACGGTCATGGTTCCCCCAGTCGCCGTACTTGAATTTCGCAAAGTCCATTCATCGGCATTCACGAAGTCACCATTCAATAATAAATTTTCAACAACTGGAGGGTCCGGTATGGATACACTTGATTTAACACGTCCGTTGAATATCCTTCCGCTTTGAGATACCCTTATAACGGTCTGCCCGTAACTTAAAGTGCCAATCAAAATAAAGAATATGTATAGTTGTTTTCTCATCTTAAAGGTTTCTGCTCAATTCAGTTTGAAACGCCTGTATATCCGTGTAATCATCAGATACTTCCGCATCGCTCAATCCATCTGCTATTGCAAAAAAAGTAATGTTCCTACTTGAAAATTCCCCCGCAACGCCATCCCTATTGACGGCTCCAACATACATCGGCTCCAAAAGAGTGTCAAATGATGCTGTATTATCGCCTGTATTCGTCGTTCCTATCTGTGAACCGTTCCTAAATGCCTTATGGGTAGTTCCCCCATTTTGGGTATTTGTGAACATACCTGATGAAACGCCTATTGCTGCAACGGTTATTGAGTTTGATGCAGAACCAGCGTATGAGTAAAAGTCACCCCCAAATTCAGGATAGAATGTCCAATAACCAGTACCGTCCTTAACCCCTATTCCGCTTCCTTCCGATATATCACTTCTGTAATAAACGGACATTGAATAACTGGAGTTTGTCAATACGGAGGCTGGAACCAAATGAGTATCACCGTAACCAGTTGATCCATCTGCTGTAATTCCATTCGCATCATGTGTGATAGTTCCGGTAAACGTTATCCTATAGGCTGCATCTAAATCCCTTGGGTCTTTAAGGTTCCATTTATGCTCGGCAGCAGTACCACCAATAAAAGGGTAAATTGCCTTATATTTCGTCCAAGTGCCGTTAGCTTTCAACGCTACAACAAGGTTGTTTATAGCTGTTTCTTCAGTCGCGTTGAGTGTTCCGACCGCATCAATGAAATCCTGTGCATCCGCATCATTACCACCAACGCTTGCTTGTTGTATTGATGCCAATAGCATTTTGCCCTGTCCAAATGAATTGGAAGAGAGTAAAGTAAATAGAAGAAATATGTATATAAGTTTACCTCTCAACATAGTAGTAGTCTATTGTTGTACCATCGTAAGCAACCTCAAATATTATCATCATCGTAGTTGCTGCCGCGAAAGCCGTTGTATTTGGAAGTTGGTTGAAGGTCAATCCAGTTCCCGCTAAAGTTGGAGCGGATGCCCTATTGATATAGACCGTCAAGGTTTCCCCAGGGTCACAGTCCGATAATGTGATTGTAGCCGCATCCGCTGTCTGGTCGTCGTACATTTTCCACCCATCCATTGCTATGGTAGCAGTCGTTATAACTTCCGCTGGACTTGCATCTGTTATGAATACCAACTCTCCTGCACTTGGCGCTCCATCCGTTGTATAATTGGCCTGTGTCTGCCCGTAAATGTCCGTATATTGTACAGGTGAAGTCCTGCCAGTTCCCTTGGAAACAATATTATCAGGGTCTATTCCATCTACCCCTGTTAAGTCAATTGTGTTTCCACCTGTTCCAGAGATTGTTACATCTTTATTTCCAGTTCCACTTAATGAAAGTGTTTGATTCGTTCCTCCTAGTGTTATATCAGAATCAGGAACTGTGACCACCCTATCAGTTGTTATTGCTGATAAATCAATAAAAATATCGTTTGTTGTTCCTGTTTTTTGAAAATACGCTCTACCAGTTGAATCAAAACCAAATCTTGAATAACCACTTGTTGTTGATGTTGGAGTTGCATTCAAAAACTTAGTGTTGCTATCAAATCTCTGCTCACCCAACCATGTGTAATTTGTTGTCATGTCTAAATTAGACGAAGTCAAAGCACCTAAATCAACATCGGCATCTGGCATTGTTATCGTTCTTGTAGTTGATGTTGTAACACCTCCTGCATCAATCCTGACCTGTTTTGTATTGTCCACAGGGTCTTGTACCAATGCTGTTGTGTCGTCTACAGGTAAAGAACCACCACCACTCAAAAGACTTGTTCCGTTATATGTTATATCATTTTCAGATGCCTTTAAAACTGTTTCGACTCCATTTGTGCCGGGAGCCAAATCATCCACTAAAAAATAAATCCTTGCAAAGTTTGGATTAGTGTATGAATAACCATTTATTTTAGTGTAATTATTTCCCGTTGAAATTTCAGCACCCCCTAAAAGAGATTGTCCAACTTGTAAATTTGCAGATCCTAAAACCGATATATTCCCATTAAATTGCTTTGTACCTGTTATAGTTTGAAGTGAACTCAAATCAACATAACTACCAAAATCACTAATATCCGCCTCTACCAATGCCCTGCTTTCAAAATCAACTCCATCAGCTACTAATACGTTTCTATTTGTAGGTGTCGAAGTGTTTACATCTGTTAAGTCTGATAGTTGTGATGCTCCGCCACCTGCCGCTTCTCTCCAAACACTATTTAGATATACCCACTTTGAATTTGTTGTTGAGTTTGAAATCGTCTGTCCTTCCTCTGGGCTTACTATTGCGTTCATTTCCGTTGTGGTCATTGGTACATCGACATGACCGTTCTGGAACCTTTGACCGTATCCAAGAACTCCAATAAAAAGTATTGCTATAAAAAGTATCTTTTTCATCTTAAATCTCTTCGTATTTAAAGTCTATATGGGAATCCTGTGTGGGTGGTGCGGTGATAACGTTTCCAAAGAACCATTTACCCCCGTTGATGCCCACCTTTTCGCCAAATACCTTGTCACCAGCTTTGATGTTGGGGTCGTTCACGTCTATTGCCACGCCATTTGGGAATATGTTCTCAATGACCTCTCTCTTCTGTGCTGCGCTCATGGAGTCTATGGATACTGAATTTCCTATAAGAGTATCGTAGTCTAGTTTTAATTGGTCGTATTCTGACCTTAATTGGTTTATCAGTAGAAGATTTGTGTCTGGATTTGCCATGATAGATATGTTCTAAACTATTCAAATTTACAACATTTTGTTTTATTTATAACATTTTGTTACGGTTTTTTAATCTCAACATTATCAATTACATTTGTTGAATGTTCGGTGTGTTGGTTATTTCAGTCCTTTTTATATTGGGATGTGGCTATGCTGCACGATTTCTTCTTTGCGATATTTGGATATCGAATCCAAAACAACCAAAAAACACATATGACCCAGAATATGAACTCTACAAGGATTTTCTGCACTCTATGGAAAAAGACCTTGAAAAAGAGGATATCAATCTTCCATAAGTATTGTGTTTCCGTTTTCATTTATAAGTTTCCCGCCGCTCAATATCAATGGCGAAGGCTGCAATGTTGTTTGTGGCCCCTTGTTGGTTATAGGTGTTGATGGTGGATTCAATACTATTTCATCTGGATTTACCTCCAGTTTATTAGATCCAAACTCAAAGGTGGCCTCTATCCTATACCAGTTACTTGATTTCAAGGGGGTGGATGTCATTTCACGTTTTTTATAGTTTATCCCGTCAATATTGAATTCTTCCATACCCGCAGCAATCTGTAATTTCTGTTGCATCTTGAACCCTATAACCGTGGCTATCAATAATTTAACATCTTTAACGTCTTGTTTCAATGATACCGATTCACTGTCCGTGTCGAAAAGCTCTGAAGTGCTTTCACTGTTACCTACCCATTTTATGTATGGCAACAATAAACGACTGATGATACCTGTTTGGTGAACCATTCCAGACTTGTTTTCAGGGTCTCTCCATGAAAAATCCAAAAATCCTTTTTTATCTGTTATTTTTTGTATTCTCTCACTTCCATATGTCAATTCTATGTTTGATTGGCCTGCGATATCAAAACCGATTTCAATAATGATTCTAGCGCAATTATCTATATTGCTTATTGGGAATATGTATTCATAGGTATTATATGGTTGAGCGTTATAATTAGCTTGTATTTTCCCATCAGCATCGTTATTTGATGAATAGCTTGCGTTAGTTTGTAGATAAAGGCCCCTAGTGTTATCAGTTGTAACCCTTTTTATCTTTATGGAACCTATGCCATCTATAACAACAGTCGTACCCGTTCTTCCCCATGATGGTAAGTTTGTGGCATCATAATCACTGGTCCCATCTGTGGTCGTTGTGTTCGGCACATAATTAGCCCCATTTCTGAAATAAACCCCTAAAGCACCGTTGACATCGCGAAAAAGTTTACAATCGACTTTTTCTTGTAGCCCTAAATTCTGTACTTGAAGAACAGGGTCTATATATGTTGCTGAACCGTTTTCAATAAGTGTTATCTTATGGTAGTTGTATGATGATTTGAACTGACCTATAAAGTTCCAGTCCTTATATTGGAATATCGTCGTCTCATAAGGTAGTTTGACCTTTTCCTCAAAACTCAATGAATCATTGAAATTTGACGGGCTTTCAGTCAATCTGGAAAATATACCACTACCTCCATTGCTTATCTCAAAATGCCTTTCATAATTTGTTGTAACGGTATCACCATTGGTTATTTCCTGTGGGGTTATGAATATCTTTTGTCTTTTACAGCCAAAAGTGTCCTGTATGTACAGTGTGTACTGTGTTTCAAAGGATAGACTAGAGAATACCCCGGTACTGTTGTAATCTACATCGTTTATACTATAAGTTACCGGAAGCAACAAATCATCCAACACAACATTGGGTGTTACAGTTGCCTTTGCGCCACTTTCCTGTGTAAGGTCAATGGTGAAATCAGATTCATTAAGAACTTTCGGGGGGACTATCTGCTTACTTCCAATCTGATCACTATTTGAATCAACTATTGTGACAACATTTGGAACACCCCTTAATATGGAAATGTTGGGTGTTCTACTGGATGTTACAACGTTGAAGGTTCCAGATCTGGAAATTGTAAATGGAGGGGTTCCTCCTTGAATGTTCAGGTCGTAATCAGCATTTGTACAATCCCCGCTCACAAGTTGGTAAGTGAAATCTTTCGGTGCTGGAATCGGTTCGTTTTCAAAAGTTGCCGTTCCAAAACCTTGAACCCCGGCACTTACGATTTGCCAGTTTGCGTTTACCAATGTTATTACAACATCCCCTGATGTAGGTGTCAATCCTGTTGCTATCGCCGTTAGGTTGTCAGTACCACCAACATCTGAATGGTCAAGATTGAAATAATAGGCCATATTTGAAATGGTCTCACCTATTGTCGAACCTATTATAAATTGATTCTTACCAAATCTGGTATTAACGGCCAACATTGTTATGTTTATGTTCTTTGAGCCATCATTGACGGAAATGGTAAATGTCATATACTCCGTCGGTATCGATGTTATCGTAAGTGTTGCAGTTCCTGCCATTTGTTATGGTTTTAATGCGATTTCGTGCTTGCCCTCGCCGTTGATCTCTACTTTATTCAATTTACCCTCATATAAGGTCGTTCCAACCATTACCAAGTATTTTCCAAAGTAATTTGGTACGCGTTCACCGTTTATTTCCGTAAAACCCTCTATCTGGTCAACCATTTCCTGAAATACCTTGCCGTCGAACTTTAAAAGGAACTCGGTTATAAATGGCTGTCCTAAATCCTCATTCAGTACAAAGCCCTTTTCATATAATGCACCCTCCCCTGTTTTTGTGGTTGTGTAGTCGCTAAAGCAGTTTGAGGAAATCCAGTTCAATTGTCCTTTTGGGTCTTTGTACACACTTGTCGATAATAGCCTACCATGCCTCAACAAGCACCTGAAAGGTGTAAGCAAAAGGTTCCCCATAGTGTCTGGGCTATAGACCAATGTACCCTGTGGTGGCAAATCAAAATCATCCTGCCATACACGCATAAAGTATTGGTTACCTACTTTTTTTACATGTCTGAAGAATATATCTTGGTCATACGGGGTGTCCTCGTCAGGAAAGAGATTGGATGGTTTTTGTCTTGCAAGTTCAAACCCCTCCAAATCTGCCCGTATCTTTGATTTTTTTAAATAAATATTTTCTTCGGAACCTTTAAAAGATGTATTGAATTGAACCGATCCATGGGGTGAAGAAAGTCCGGAAACCTCTTCGTAGTCATTACCCCCTTTTTCGTAGCCTATTTCAATACCCGTATATAGGTTATCGTATAGTGTGGATATCTCCGGGTTACTTGCCTTGATATAATTGAAATCACCGTTTACTGTTCTTCCCAATTGAACACCATCAAATGATTGGTGCCCATATTCGTACTTTTCCAATCTCACATACTCTTTTCCGTTTTTTGTCTCAATGAACCACATTAATGGAAATTCCACATTGAAAGAATCAAAGGCATCCTTTAGGCTTATTGTGTACTGTTTTTCGTTCAAGTTGAAACCTCTGGCCCAAAATCCAGAAGCTGTGGCCAGATACGCCCATTCACCATCGGTATCATATCCTAAATCCGTCCTTCCCAAAACATTGCTGATAAAAAGCCCTTTCTCACCTGTTATTTTCTCTAAAAGCCTATCGAACAGTTCGTGAGGGAATAATATCCTTGACTGTGTATCCGGGTAACTATCATCTTCTGTTATGGTTATTTCAGTATCTTCATAAAAATACCCGATACCGTCATCGGTGTTTGAATAAAGTGCCAATGCCATTGCCTGGTCTGTCTGTAATGTTACTTCATGATCGATAAAATCATACTCCAGTACATTTCCCTGTATACTAGTGTCTATTATGACCAATGGGTCACGGCTACCATTTATATACTCATAACTACTTGTTGAACTATTGTAATTGTAGAATACTTTTTCAAGCCTCAATGAGCCATCGTGAACTTTTGCAGGGTCAAGTCTTACCCTTACCTTGCCGTTTATAAATCGTGTCCTTGGTCTATCTGAACGTGTGAACAAAAGGCTGCCCAATTGACCTGTCGCATAATCACCGCCGCTATAAGGAACGGATTCAGCACCTATTCGAACCGATTTTATATTGCTGGTATCTGAATTTGGATCAATGGTAAATACAACGGCCCTTGCAACATCCTTATCAGGTGGTGTTACGGGGTGGTTAATCCCGGTGTTGTCCTCTACCTTGCCAACTGAACGCCTGAATATTTCACGTCCTGAAACCTGTTCGTATTTTGTGGACAATATTGAGATATCCTCTCCATCTGCGCTTTTTGGTGTGACCAAGTCGTATTTGTTCGTCCAACGCGACTTGATACGGTCGTAAAGTCCACCTTGCGTGAACGGAACCTTTGCCAGTTTTCTATCAAGGTCAAACTCCGCTTTTGGCATATCCAAATAAGATTGATATAAAAGCCTGTTGGTTTCGTTCCTACTTGTAACATCCTTACCATATTTCGATACACTTATAGCGGTGTCCATTGGATAGGACAATGCATGTCCGTACAATAGGTCAAATCCGTCTTTGGCAAATTCCAACTTTGTATTGATTTTCCTAAGCACACCCCTACTGTCCTTATCGAGTTCAAAACGTTTTTCGTCGTCGTTCCAGTTCCTTGGGTCGGTGTTTAATAGAGTAGAGCCAGTGCGCTCACTATCAAGCACGAACTCTACCTCTCTGGATTGTGTCAACATATCCCTCATTTAGAAAAACTTTGTAGTTGGTTGATTGATTACGTTCTTTATATTGTTGGTTATCCTTGCTTTTTTGAATCCTTTATCAATACCATTTTCTATCTTGTCCTCTAAGTTTTCGAACATCTCAAATGACATTCTCATTACGGCTAAATCTATTCTTTCGGATTCCGATAATTGGTGCCCGTTCAATATAGCCTGTGTTTCATCCGCCGTATAGACGTTTGAGCCTTTTGGAAGGTCTGCGACCACATTTCTTTTGTTGGACATAAAGAATTTTCCGTCTGGCGTTTCCACAAGCTCTTTGAACCTTCCTCCTTTTTGGTCGTTTATCATTGCGTGACCTCCGTCAAAATCCCTTACACCGTCCTCAAACTTTGGTAATGGTTGGGCTAAGACAAAAGCTGCTTGGGCTGCTCCTAATCCAGCAACAACACCTGCTAAGGCTAAATTTGGAAGAGCTTTGACAAACGCAACAGCCGTGTCAATGCCTATTTGTATAATAGCATTTGTTCTTTCCGCTTTAGCTTGTTTAGTCCGTATTTCTTTTTCTTTTCGGTCTGCTTCAAGTTTGGCCTGTGTTTTTTGTTCTTCCGTGGCGTTTTCGTCAGCTAGGATAATATCTAATCTTTCTTGGTTGGCTACAATCTCGTTTTCGTAGTTTATCAACTGATTTTCAAGAATCAGATTTGAGACGGACTTTGCAAAATTTGCATAATCCTCTAGACTTGCCTTTTTACCCCCAGCAATTTTGGAAAACGCAGTCAAATCAAGCCCGTAGTAACTTGAAAAAGTAGAAAAAAGTTGGTCAAAAATAGCCTGCTGCTGCTCGGCTGATAGTTTTGTTTTTTTAACTATCGAATCTTGTGCATCAGCATGTTTTTTAACAATTTCAGCAAGAGCATCACTTACTTCATCTGGATTTGGAACTCCTAAAGCCTCTGCGCCAAAACCAACTTTACCAGTTGCTTCTTTTTTAAACTCTTCCCTTGCTTTTCTTAATTTTTCCTGTATTTCCTTAAAGCGCTGTTGAACTTCTTCTGGAAGATTTTCTAAATCGGTGCGAAGGCCACCAAACAATGCTAAAAAACCCCTATCTTCAGCATTTAAACCTGAATCAAAACTACCAAGTAAAGTACCTGACAATGAATCCGCTATGGACTTAGCTTCTTTCGCTAGTTTTTTTGCCTCATCGATTGTAGTTCCGAATGATATAGTGGATATTTCCTGTAATTTCCTACTTGCCTTATCCAATGACCCATTTAAACCGTCAGTTTCATTTTTCAGGTTATTGGTTTCTTTTCCTGATTCTACCATTGCACGCCTGACCGCATCAAGTTTGCCTTGCTTTGTACCTAATAATCTACTTGAAGTTTCTATGGATTCGTTAAGTTCTCTCAACTCTTTTTGTAAAACCCCTCTGGTAAATCCATCACTTAAAGGTGTGTTTGCTATTTGAGTTTCTAATTCTTTTCTTCTTTCTAAAAGATTATTGAGTTCATTTCTCGCTTCTTCAACACTTTTCGTATAGGAAAAGAAGTTTATATCCGCAACCTCACGCAAACTGACCCCCGCCTCTTCTGCTGTCTTGGCGAGCCTTTCCATTTCATTAGCGGATGATTTTGCCCTTTCCTCATCTATAAAATCCTGACTGTCCGCAAAGGAATCGTTTATCTTGTCGAATATATCCGTGATAACACCTAAAAGACCCGTGAAGAATGTAGAGACCCTGTTGTCTTTATTGATTACCTCGTCAACAAATCGTGTCCATGCGTTGCCCAATCGCTCCTGTTGGGCTGCCATATTCTCTACCCTTTGGACTTTTTCCAATGAGTATGTTTCAGCTAATTGTTTTGCAAAACCAGGTAATACATCTTCACTTAAAACATTACCGAGTTCAAGCTGTTTGGACAGTTCCTGTGTTGTCAATCCCATTGACTTTGCCAATATTTGGAAAGCACCCGGCAATCTCTCACCTAACTGGCCCCTGATTTCTTCAGCTTGCACCTTCCCTTTCGATAATATCTGCTCCAATGCGCGGAAAACACCATTTATATCATCACCCCTCAAGCCTAAAAGACTAGCAGCCTTTGAAACATTCCTGAATATCAGTTCAGTTTCTTCCAGTGTAAGATTTGTTGTCTTTGCGGACGCCAAAAATTTAATATATGATTGGGATAGATTTATAATATTCACCCCTGATATGTCAGCCGTTTCTTTTAAAAACTGTTGGTTTCTATTTAAGTCAAGTACCGTTTCAGAAACTTGTTCCAAGGAAAGTTTAAGGCTGTCCAACGCTGTAATCTGTCCATATATCTCACGTGCTATCTGTAAGCCTGAATAAATACCGAATATATTTGAGAAAGTTCTAAATGCAGTAGTAGCACCATGGAAAGCGGATTGATAATTACCTACGTTCCTTCTGAAATTACCAGTTGCTTTGTCGGCCTTATCAAGTTGTGTACGATATTTATTTAGTTCACGTACAGCTCTTTTATACTCTCTCGTATTTTCTTTATTGGCTACCGCTAAATCACGCACTGTCCTAGCGACCCTACTATGCTTTACTTCAAGTTTTCGGTATTCGCTTACCAACTTGGAAGATAATAACGCCTCTTCCTTCATTGCACGATTTAGCAATCTGGTCTCTTCCCTGTTCCTAAGAAGTTCCTTGTTTATATTTGATTCTGCTTGAGCCCTTCTTGATACTGCGGTCTGTAATGCTTTTTCCAATCTATCACGCTCCTTTAATTGGGCGTTCAATTGGTTAAGAAATGTTTGATTGGACTTTAACGATTTTTCAAGTTCCTTTGGCAGCTTTATGTCCATAAATGAACCTTGGGCATCCCTAGCGGCCTTGGAAATCATCAAAATATCCTCATGTGATCCTTTTAATTTTGCACGGATATTGCCTATTTCCTTTTCAATTGCCTTCAGGGCATCTATTTCGTTACCTAATGCCATTACGCTGCCTTTTTACGTTGTTTTTCCTTTTCACGAGCCATAACCTCTGCATCCTTGATGATTTCCACCCATTTTGCCACGCTGCACCTTTTCACGTCGATTTCATTCCTTCCCGATAACCGCTCCAGTTTTACCTGTTGCTTTTCCAATCTCTCTGGTTTGGTCTGCTTGCTTCGATAACCTTTTACATCTGCTGACAATAGGTTGATTCGTGTCTTGATAGATTTTAACCAAACCCTAGCACGCTTCATTTCCTTTTCTGGGCTTCCTTGGTTAAATGCAAAACCCCATGCTGACATTTCTTTAAAATATAACTGCTGGACTTCCACATCGTCGGTCGTTATCAGTTCGCTCAATATCAATGAACAGAAAACATATTTTTTTTCCATTTCGTCCAGTTCGGCCAATTGTCTCAAATGCTCCTGTGATTCTGAATTGTCTGAAATCTCGCAGTACTCATTGAATATCCGTTCCCATATTTTTGGTGAATCAATGGGCAGCCTGTCCACTTCATCGATTTCATCAACTTTTGCCAAATACCGATAGTCCATCCCTTTGCCCAATTGGTGAAAGTTCCAAATAGGCATCTGTGAGCAGTCTAAGTAGTACCGAAAAGTTGTTTTATCATCCATTGCACCAGTCTTGGTAATATCTCCTGTTCGTTTATGATTTTGTTGTGTTTGTCCGTTAATACCATGATCGAATCACCGTACTTATCCTTCAACATATCAGATTTATAGTCGCTAGACTCAACAAAGTACATTCTATCACGAGCGTGGACGTACATGTTATCGTAGAAGTCACCGGTATCTAAGAGCGTTGTCCGGTTATACACTTCTCCCTTGAATTTTTTTAGAGCTACTGTGTAGGGTGAGTACGGCTCTAAACGCACTCCTTTTCCATCGATTCCTTTTTTGTACAATTGTTCCTCACGGACAAAATCAAGAATCTTTTCTTGTATTTCAGCAATCAGCTTATAGGCCTGCGCCTCTAAGTTGGCCTCAATACTGTCCAATTTTTGTAAAAATGGTGAGACCGCTGTTTGCATGGTTTTTATTTTGTTGCGGGGACTGGGATCGAACCAGTGATCTTCGGGACATGAACCCGACGAGATACCAACTTCTCCACCCCACGGTTTAAAGGGACGGGGTTAACCGCCCCTACCAACTATGAAAACAAATTACGCAACCACCGTAGCGGCAATCGTCGCACTTTTATATAAGTTTCCATTTTTATTCACTATTGCCCTGTTATTGGCATTGTCGTAAATCCTTAACGTAACAGAATCCGATGTTGCCAATGCTGTTATCCCCGTAAGGTCATACTGCGAAGGCTCACCTGCAACTGCCGCATCCGCTGATGGGTTTGTTGTGGATATCCCATTTACAAAAAGGAAATCACCAAACTCTAGATCTTCAATCGCTGTTTTGTTATCCTGTGACCTTACCGCTGAAACCCTGACCGAAGTGTCAGTGTTTGAAGGAGCATTGACAAAGGATAGTTTAACCTCTGTAACACCATCAACCACCCTTGGGTCGAAACTCAAGTTGTTCTTATCGATAAGAACGTAGTTCTCGTCCAATTCAAACCTGTCCAATAATTGAAAACGCAATCCCTCTTTCAAGGAAGTGGTTGTCGTTGGAAAAGTAAGTTTAGCGGGTTGAATCATACCAACGTTGAAACCACGCCCGAATCCAGTACTGTTCTGTGTCATCAATATGGAACCTGCCTTATCCACGATAATGAACTTCCATCCACCAAAACCCTTCAAAGAATGAAGCACCCTGTTATTGAACAATCCTTTTTTGAATGTGGCCAAGAAGGTATATTTACCCTCATTGGTAACTTCTTGGGTATCGTCCTCTTCAGTCTCAATGGCATCATCAGACCCATTTTCCTCAAAAGAGGTTACCCCCTTCAATACCACAAGTTTGCCTTGGGCCTGTAAGGTCTGCCAGTAGGAAAGTACGCTCCAATCCTCTGAAGGATCTAAGTCAGTACTCGGGGAAATCGCCCATATACTTGCAGCAGCCTTGAATATATGAAGGCATCCACCTGATAGGTTTGATCCAAGAGAACCTGAATCACCACCACATGAACCTCTATTTATTAATTCTGTACCTGTCATTGTACTATGTTTTTAGATTTAAAATATTCTGCCGTTGCCTCGTCAAGGTTATAGGATTTACCTGCCCTATATTCTTTTTTGGGCTTTCCCTTTTCATCGAGTCCTACCCGATAATCAACCTTGAACGTACACTTTATCGTTTTTTTATTTGCCTGTGCAGCCATATCAACAATTGTTTTTTAGTTCATACATTAAACTTCCAGTAATGGCGAATACGTGGAACGGATGCATATCATCATATAATGATTTATCGATATTATAACCCGCAAACACTTCGCCCATGGTCTTTTCCAATCCGTTTATATCGAAATCGAAGAAATAATCATCAATCCATTGATATGCTTGTTTTTGCGCCAGATCGTCCCTTCTTTCGTCCTTGTGTGCCGATTGCTCGAACTTATCAAGGTTCAAAAAGAAAACTATTTTTAAAGGTGCGCTGAACATACCCTCGTCGATATTATCATGGCGACTGCCCTCCAAAAAGAACACTTGCCCCAACTTTTTTGAATCCAATAAAACCTCCATGTACCTTCTTTTGGAATCATACACCTCTGGCAAGTTTCCTGCCTTTGATGTGTTTCTTGTAGCCCGTCCGTACATTTCAACTTCTCCCCACTTGGCCGTAATTATCGGGTAAAGGGTCTGTTGCAATGTCTTTATCGGACAATCTATTCCAGTACAGTTGGGTTTTAAATGGTTCATACCGTTGCAAATTCGATTTCAAAACCCCCGTTATCGTTCAATTGTGTATCAAAGGTCTTTTCAATCCTTGATACCGCTTTTTTGCGCTCTGATGCAAACCTTTTAGCTACCGTATCACCTTCCATGCTCTTTGCCTCCGCAATCAGGATATCATCCTGCATTTGGATGCGCTGTGCACGGTTACTGATATTGTTGGGGTTGTGCAGGAACATCTGTAATGTCAAATAATCAAAGGTTGCCCTTATAAAAGAACCCATCCCTTGAAGGTTTGATTTTAGATATTCGCTAGGGTCCAGATATACTGATATATCAAAACCCAATCCATTACCACTTACCCCGTCATTAAAAGTCGCTGTTTCAGGTGATGCGCCAGTACCACTTGCCGTGTATGCCACAAAACCATCATAGGCCAAATTGTCAATGGCACCACCATCAACAAGCACATCTGTACTGTCGATAATGAAGTACCACTTACCTTTGCCTGAAAAGCTATATCCCAGTTCCTGAAACTGTAATCTACCATTATCCGGGGTTACCGATAAAGTATCCACCAAAACACCTTGGTTGACCACATAAACATTAACCGGGGTCAAACTTTTCTTTTGCAGGGAAATACGATTGATGCGGAAACTGATATAATCACTCCCTTTTGGTTCGAACACCCATGCCGCATAATCATTTGGCAATGTAATTTCATGCCTTCCGACTTCATACAACATTTGACTGTTCACCAATCGATTTACAAGGTTGAGTTCTGATTTCACCCTATCCATTGTAGAATAGATGTGGTTTTTCAGAACCAATGACTCCAGGTTTGTATCTATCCAGTGCGTTGTACCTGGGGCATCAGGGGAGTTGTTTAAATTGCCCACCTTTATGCTTTGGTATATCGTACCGTCAAGAGTTACCAAATCACTTCGCTTTCTTGTATCTTCATATTTCCCGTAGGTCGTAGATGCGCTCCACGCTTGTATTCCATTGAACGTATTGGGTAGGAACTCTAAAAGATTGTTTACGTTAACGGATGGATGACCACCGCTATTGACATACATCCCACTTGTGGGAGTTGCCAACAACTCTGAATCAAGTTGTACATCGTTTGTAAAATCTTCTAGAATCCCTACGACCATATTACTTTAGTTTAAGGTGCTGTTGCTGTTATACTACCTACTGAATTGCCTACACCGGAAACATAAATGTTTGTTCCATCGGATTCTACCGTTACCTCGTCGCCCAAAGATTCAGCGGTAGCCACAAAAGAGATTGTGTTCTCATTTGAAGCTGGAACAGCTGCTCCATTTACCACTAAATTTCCTTGAATTACATTGGTTGCACTTACTAAAGTCCAATCAGTAGTGGCAAAAGCCAAACCAGTCCTGAACTTTGCGTAAAAGCCTTTTACCAATGGAATGTCGATTTGTGCCCCGGCAGCAGCTTTAAGGATGAACAGTTTCCCGCTATCCTCCGCTGTCAAGGTCTTGGCCTCGGTAATATCCTCTACCATCAATAGATTTCCCCCTTCATTGAAGGGAACCCTACTCGCATCCGCTTGTGTCTTTAAATATCCCATTTCAATTATTTTAAGTGGTTAAACCTTTCAATTTCACAATATCATTGGCACGTGTGGTCAAATCACTATTGTACCTGTGTACAATGTAGAACCTGAACCATACGGCCATTTCCTCAAAGTGGGTCATAATCATGTTAGAATCACTTCCAGCACCCACTAAAGAAGTAGCTTCAGTAGCTTCGTTGTTCACGTAGATATTGGCCCTCATTCTGGAGAATGGAAGCTCAACATCACTGATAGACCATTTCTTACCAGCGAACTCCGTACCGTTACGGAAGTCATAAGGGTAGTTTTCAACTACACCAAGCGCACCATCACGGAAGAAATAACCATTGAACACATCTGAACCAGCAGAAATATTGTGTGATTCATAAATCCTATCAGCACCGAAAATACCCAACGCCTCAAGGTTCATTTGGTTGTTTGCCCCATACTTGGCCTGTGCCACTTTTTGAGTGTACAGTCCACCTGGACTTGTGACCAACCTGTAATCACCTGAAAGTTTGTTGATATCCATCAATTGCTCCAAAGCAGCGAACATTGTTTCGTTCTGTGCTGCCTTGTTCACTTGTAGGGTATCTGTTCCAGCATCGAAAGTATAAGTACCTGAACCTTGATTGACCTGTACGGTTCCATCCAATAATTGGGTCTTTCTTGCCTCCAAAGTGGTTGACAATAAAGATTCAATAGTGCTTGCTGCAGCATGGTCAACATTCTTCATCACTTCCATTTTTGCCCAATCCGCATCTATCTGGTTGTTGTCGTACTGTGCAGGATAGAATCTAAATCCCGTGAATACGTCGACAGCACTGAAAGAGTACTTGTCGGACTCTGGAAGGTTGCTTGGGATAAAATTGAATCCCGGTGTTTGCACTACCGTAACGTTCTGGTCTTTTAGAACTGGTAATTGCAGATTTCTAAGAGAAGATGTACTCCTCATTTTATCCATTTCGCTAGGGGGAATGTAATCCACTCCAGCTGTGGAATCTTTTACCGAATTGACCAGACCAAGTTTCTTTGCACGCTTCTCATTGGTAGCCGCAGAACTCTGTAAGTCGAGCCAATCGGTTGCATCTAAATAAGCCATATTTTTTTTGCTTTTTTAGGTTAATAAATGTGCAGGTCTGTCTGCGGTTAAATACTCAATTTCAGGGGTCTGTCCCTATGCGGCCTTATTTCCGGCCATTATTTTTTTGTTCATTTCAGCGAACTGCTTACTATACTCTGTATGTGCAGGGCCTATGCCTTTTTCAGCTAAATGCTCTTTAATGAGCTTTGAACGTGTTTTCGCATCAGCATCCTTAGGCACCTTGAATGGAATACCCTCAATCACCTCACCTTCGGCTGGCCTCGCTCCAGTACCTCCCTGTTGTCTACCTTTTGAAAGCTCTTGGATGTTCTCATCCTTTGCTACCAAATCAGACAGCTTGGATTGTTTATACTGGTTTTCCTTACTGATAGCGACTGCTTCACCGTCCACTATCTCAATATTGTACTCATTGAGAATTGCGCTCTTGAACTCTTCCCATTTTGCTTTTACCTCGTATGGATTCACGCTATCAGGAAAGTTTGGCTTTGCACCGTTAAATGCCACTTCCAACTTCAATCCGGATAATTGTTGTCCATATTCATCTGCCTTTGTCGCTTTTTCTTTCAACTCATCGTAATCCGCATATTTTTGCAATGCCTCGTCCAAATCAGATTTTGCCTTGTCCAATTCGGATTTAAGGGCATCCCCGCCCTTGAACTCTTTTAATTTTTGCTCGTAATCTCCTTTTAGTTTTTCAAGTTCTTCCTGTTTTGAACTCACCACCTGATCGGAAAGCCTCTTTAAATAATCGGCGTGCTTTTCGCCTTGCTGTCTTTCCAATGAAATACCAAACTGTTTTTGAGTGGATGTGATCACCCCATCAAGGATGTTGTTTGCATTTTCGTTGGCCTTTCCATCCCATTGTTGTTGCAATTCGGCAATATGCCCTTTACCAAACTCGGAAACGGCTTTTACCTGCTCTTCTGTCAGGTTGTTCTCTTTTATAAAATCTTCTGAAAATTCCATAGTCTGTTATGAATTTTTTACTTCTTCAATTTTTGCTTTCAATGTAGCTTCGTCCCATCCATGGAACGGCTTTTTACCCACCACTTCTTCATATTCGGCGCGTACTGCTTCCAAATCATCGTTCTTAGTATCTTTGGGCTGTTTCTTATCTTTTTTACCACCCACCAAAGCATCTAATTTCGCCTCCAGTTCCGCTATCCTCTTTTGTTCCGGTGTCAATTCAACTTCTTGTACTTTGTTGGCGTTATCCACCTCTTTTTGAATGGCATCGATTTTTGATTTATCCTCTTCATCATCAACCAAGAAAGCCTCAACCGTTGGTTTTACGTAACCCAATAATTTTACGTTCTTGATAAAGTTTGACCACTCCAAAGAGTTGTGGGACAACTTTACAAGTATGTTCTCGTTCTGAACCTTACCCGAAGAATCATAACTCAACTCTTCGTTTCGTCCATTACCCTTGTACACCCGTAGATGCACTGTTGTTTTCTGTTTGCTCATAGTCTGCTATTATTAATTGTTTCAATAGTTCGTTTATAATCGCCAATTTCTCGGCATCCGTTCCATCCATCAAATCCCAGAAATATGTTATTTCTCCGTATTGTGATTCAAATGATGATATGTAGTAGTTGAACCTCGTTTGAAGGGCGAATACCGTGTCATTAACTATTCCCCTTTCAATGGCCTTATCAAAATCAACATCATTGCTGTACGGTAAAAGTTCGTACAATAGTGTTTCGCGTTTAGCCTTTGATGGGTTATATCGGTTTCTGTTCTGGGTGAGCCTCAAAAGAATGTTCCTTCGCTCAATGGCATTCGGTGATTTTTTATATAGACCATAAAGTTCATCCTGTGTCTCCAAGAAGAAATCACTTCCATAATAACAATCCACACTGACCGCATCAGGGCCATATTTCAATGCCAATAATTTATAATCGGATAGGCTTCTTATCCTTGATAGTTCATTTGAGAACGATCTAAGTTTGTCTTGTTTGCTGATATAACTTTTCTCGACCTGAAGTTCGTTCTTTGCCGATTCGTTCTGTTCTGAATAATCACCCAATACATGGGATATGATTCCCTTTTCAATCTGCTGGATGCGTTTGTTGATGTAATCCAACGCCTCGATTGGCACATAAAGGAACTTTAAGAAGTTTTGAACCGCATCTACATCAATGGAACCGTCATTCTTCTTTATCATCGGCATTTTTATCCTTGTCCCGGCCTGAAGGGGCGAATCGTTCTTTACCCCTTGTACCTCACTACCGTATTCCGATGATTGTCCGCCTATCTCTTTTGCGGACATTGGTTTTGCGCCATCCGTATCGTTGCCCTGTTTTTTCTTGACCTTGGCATCCAATTCTATTGTAATGGGAATTGCGCCATTGGGTTCGGTCATCCGAAGAAGTGTTTTTAAGAACACATATTCCTCAAAAGCCTCTAATGAGTAACTGAATATTGAACGTCTTACAATGTCGTTGTCATCAAAAGATTCCTTTGCGATATAATCGGCTGGACATTTTTCAAGGTCATGTGGCGTGCTTACAAGTTCGACGTAATCATTGTTGTAGAAAGCGTACTTTTCAGAATCCATGTAAGCGAACCCTTTTACTTTCCTGCCCTCAACATCAACTATTGCCCTGTACGCTATTTTTTTGATTTCACCATCCTTACTATCAATGGCCACCACCTTTTCAATGGAAACCAATTCACGGTAAGGCTTATTTATATCCTCTAGGTCATTTATAAGGATTGCGTTATGCTCGAATAAAAGTGCATTGAATATCTTTTCGTCGAATTTATCAGAACTTAATTCCTCTGGGGCTTCCTCTGGATTTCCTTTTATGAGATAATTGAACCTGGAATCCTCCGCATGGAAAACGCGGCTCAATGATTCTTTTATCCTATTCTGGACAAGGTTTGCTGATGGTAATGGGTGACGGAAGTATTTGTAGAAAGCTAGAAAGTTTTCAGTCTTGAACACCGCCTTTACCCAATTCAAGAAATGGTCGTTGCCGATATAGTTGCGGTTGGCCCATTGCTTTAGGTATTCAATATTGACCTCCTTTTGTATGGAACTACGGGTGAAGTATGACAACTGGGCCTGCTGCCTAGCTGCCAGTTCCAATCCATCCTTACCCTTACGTTGCCTTATGAAATCGACTTCCATTAAAAAACCCTGTTATATAGACCTTACGGGGTCAAACAGGGTTTTAAATTGTCCATCTAATAAAACGCCCATCTTGTAACTCCCGTTAAGGAATACTAGATGGACATTTCAAAGATAGTAAAAAATGTTTTATTTATAACAAAATGTTATATTTTTATTTTAATTATTATGAATTAGAATGGCTTATGGATTTATTGTTTATGGTTTTGTGCAATTATGTTTTCAAGCGGAATATATGTGTAATCCTTTTCGGTTTTGTGGTACAGAATACCGTATGATTCTTTTTGGTTTCGTTTATCTGCATTTTCAATGTGATTGACGACCATACACTTATATCCGTTGATAACGCCTAGTTCTAGTAAGCATTTTTCAATATGATTCATATTATTCTTTTTAATCTCTTTCATTCCAAATATCCCAAGCTTTACGCTCATCATCGTCTGTCGGCCTACCATAATCACTTCTATTTCCTTTTGCTCCAGAACAGTCATTACATTCAATTCTTGCCATTGAAAAACCACTGTCGCCATGACCATAATTTATTTGGTACTTAAATGAAAGATTGTTTCCACCGCAAAATGGACATGGTTTTATATCTTTTTTCATAATTACTTATTAAAATTAATATACCCTCTAGTTGTCATATACAGATCACTGAACGTTTCAAAATCATCTTCAAAAAGTTTCTTTTCAGCATCATTGAAACCTACTAAAACACAATTGCCATCTTTATCCATAAAAACAGCCTTTTCGATTTTTATAGGTTCTTTTTCAAGAAACAATGGAACGTATATACCACGACCAAAAATATTATGTATTAATTCATGTGCTGAATTTAAAGCCCTTTTAAAAATATTCATCTAAACTTCAATTTATAAATAAATTCACTTACATTTTACAACCACATAACCATCGCCATCGTAACGCATCAATTTCTTCCTACTGAATATGTTGTACAGTTTGTTCTCGTTTATTCCGGTGGCCTCGCACAACGCCCTTAAATTACTGAAAGAATAGTACTCGTCTATTGTTTTGTTGTGGTAGATGTACATTGTTAGTTTTTTTCTTCTAAAATTTTCTTGGCAAAATCAACATCCCAAATCATATCTATCACTGTGTTATATTCAACTTTTAATAACATCGCCATAATTCTAACATTTTTAACAGCTTCCGCCTCTATAATAGAACTTCTTTTTTCAGCTATTTCAGAATAAACAGTTACGTAACCAGAATAGTCCGCACCTTTTTCTAATTCTTTAGTTGCCCTGTTAAATATTTCTTTTGTCGCTTGTAGATCTTGAAGTGATACGGTTATCATGGCTTATTGTTTTTTTGTTACACTACAAATATAACACACTATTTTGTATTACGCAAGTATTTTTACAAATAAATGTATAATAGTTTGTAATCTTAACATTTACCCTTGCATCAAAACCAGGTTTTCCATACATTTAAACCAAACACTACCAAATGAAACGATTATTTATTATTGCGCTGCTTGTTGCTGGATGCTCAAAGGGTGATAGGGAGGATAGTTGTCAATGTGAAAATATGATGGCACTTGACTTTAGTGAGGATGCTTATAGGCAGGTAACACTTAAGATATGCGGTGCATTGGAGAAAAGCCTTGAAAACAATGGTGGTATAGAGACACGCAACGGTGTTAGGTATATTTCAGAGAATGATTGGTCCAGTTGGAGACAAATGGCGTTCGAGCAAGGTTGTATGTCTGCTCCTTAATCCCATTCCACTTCAACATCCGTTCCATCGTTCCAAGCCATGTGAGCATATCTGGCGGAATCCCAAAAATGATTATGCTTGTCAATTGGCTGGTTTATCATTATCCCGTTTATTTCCTTCCATTTGTAATTCTCACGCTCTTTTTTTACGTATTTCCATAGTTCATTCTTTACCACGTGGATTTTTTTGTTCTTCATGGATAGCAACCAAAAGGTTATCCCCTTGGTCTTGCTTACCTTGAACGCGCCAATCCATCCCAAGTCAAATATTCCCCGTACCATTTCAACTGTTCCTTTGTTCTCTCCCGTGTACTTATCCGAAGAATCACAGGCAATTGGTAAATCCTGCTCAACACCATTTGCAAGAAGTTCATTACCTAATTCCTCTGGGGTCTCAATGCTATGGTATGCCAGTAGTTCAATATAGATGTTGTTTTTATCCTCTGAATACCTGACCAAACTATTGGGATCTGCGGTGAATCCAAAATCATTGCCATAGATGTATGCCACGTCTTTAGGAAACTCATCTATCCAAACAATACGCTGAAATATCACCCCTTTCATTGAACCTTTCAAACCAAGCCCATAAACACGCCACATAAACTCATCAGCGGTTCCGTTCTTTACGTTTTCCGGGTGCGGTGGTGGTTGGTTCTTTTCACTTACTGGTTTATTGTTATAATAAAGTTCGTCGTCTATTACAATGTAAGAACCTGGCATAAACGGCTCATAACCGATAATCTTATTGTACTCCTGTGGGCTTATGAATTTATTGTCCTTAAAAGTAGTGTGAAGGAATCCCACTTGTGGATTGGGCATTACGTTATCAAACACCCAATGTTCAGTAAAACTTGGGTTATAGTCCATCCACCAGAATATCCTGCAACGCATTGTAACTTGGTCGAACACGCTTTTAGATATATGCATTACTTCGTTAAAGAAAGCATAATCACAACCACCACCATGCTTTCCGTCGCCCAAGAAGTGTATGGTTGATTTACCTATCTTGAAGCTTTTGACCTCTTGCGCCTCGTGGAACTTATTTGGAAGCCCGAACATATCCAGAATGCGCTTAAAGTCGTCGTACAGCGTTGTTTTAAACTCGTTATAAGTTTCCCTATAAATATTTATTGTTACACCGTCTGGGTGCTTTACGGTACATAAATAAATGATAAAGAATATTCCCGACCAAGTTTTCGTGGATCTACTGGAGCCTTGCAAAACGCATCCGGCATAACCTTTAAGTAGTTTAGGTTTTCCGTTTTGGTCAAATCCCCATTTTTGGGAATGAAGGGAATCATAAAGGAATTGATAATTAGGTGAAGTGTTTTCGTCGAAGTTGGTCAATCCATCTTTTAAAACATCTATTTCCTCTTCATGCCAAAGCCTTTCAAGTTCAAGTATTTCATCATCAGTCAGCATTGGCCTTTCTTAAAAGCTGTTCGATACGTCTTTTTCTATCGGTTCTGGAAAGAGGTTGGTTTTTTTGATAATTATCTATTGCATAGAAGCCAGTATGTTTGTGGATCATTTCCATGGCTTTTTCCTTTGATACGAACTTTAACTCTATGGTTGTTTTGATGTTTTCGTTATCCTTACCAAACCTGGTTTCTGATTTTTTATAGGAAGTGATCAATCTGCGAACTTCAGGAGGTAACTGCCTTACTTCTTCTATATCCAATTCTAAAGTTTCGGTAATATCCGAATAGGCCCAGTTTTCAATTTCCCTTAATAGTTCAGCGTGGGAGGTTTTTAGTGCTGTCTGTGCCTCTTTATGCTTTTCTTGTAGATACTCCTCTATTCGTGGATTTTCGTGGATATCCCTAAAACCTTTATCGGCAGTATTGTATGTTGAATCTGGATATATTTTTTGGTAGGCTTTCACCCCATTGAATCCATTAACGAAGTATTCGTCTATTACAAGTTTGTACTTTTCAATAGTGGATTCTTTCATTGTGATAGTCTGTTAACACAATTAAAGGTCTATCAGTTCATCCTCACAAACCTTTGTTTCAATGAATTTATCTATTGACACCCCGTTTATTTCGGATAGTGCCATTGCTGCGATGTACGCTTGTTCAGAAATTTCTATGGTGAGTATTCTGCTCATACATCAAATGTTTTAAACATAACAATAAGTTTCAAATATAACATTTTTATATATCAATTCCAATAGATGAAATCTTTTTGTTTTTGTTGGTCTTTATATTTAGGTTGTAACCTTTGCTTTATTTCAATCTCCGAATATTCCCGAAGAGGTATATGGTTTTTTATTTCCACATTTCCGGTTATATCATAACCAAGTCTATTGTAAACATATATTGCGTGGGATTCATCGGTATAGATTTCACCTCCAGGAAACCTGTCTTGTAAAATGAGTGCAAATCCATAGCAATTTCCTTTTGTGAAAATGTTTACTGCATTAGGTATATACTCTTGATAGAGTTTTATTGTATCAATTATGTCGTTATAGTTATACATGGTCTATTGCCAATGTCATTGTTTGGAACATCATTTGTTTTTTCTTCTTAAATTGTTGAATTTTAAACATATATCATTATGTATTGTTTTTATTGAGTCTATTTTATTTTCAGAAATATTATGATAATATTCTGAATAAACAATATCCCCACCTATCCAGTACAAAGAACTTATAGAAAATGTTTTTTCTCCCGTATCTGGATTTATTTTATCTAACGAAACATAAAAATCATCTGTATAATTATAAATAGTGTCAAATATTGGGCTAAAGGCCATTTCCATTAAAGAAACAATCCATGATAAAATGGCTATACCAATAAATATTTTTGTTGCTCTTTTCACTTTGTTTCTTCTATTAGGGATTCGGCCACTGTTATCTCTTCCATTGGAACGTCTAATTCATACCATCCACCTGAATGAAGTTCCTTAGGGTTACTTATAATAGTGTTTAATACCCCTTTCAACCTCTCAATAAGTTCTGTCTGCTGTTGGGTTTTTTCGTTGGCGAAGTTCACCATTAGAGCGGATACGTTTTGAATTGTATTTGAATCATGTTTTTTGTCACCCATGAACAATGTGTCTATGTCTGGATGATTCTTGAAAATAAAATCTATTGCTTCACTACTTCCCATACTACTGTTTTAATCTTTGTTGTTTTGTTACTTTAGTTGTTGTTTTTCAATTAGTAGTTCTAAAAATAATTTAGCTTCATTTCCAGTTATCAATATTCCCTCTTGATAATTCCATGAGCAATAATCCATATCTTCATCATCTTCCTCCATGAAATTTATCCTTCGCTTTAAATTTTTTATCAGTTTGTATTCCATCACTTATCTGTTTTTGGTTTGGTGGGTTAACACCCTATACATTTTTCTCCTATTGCTATTGCAAACATTAACCTGGTACATATAAATAAAAGAAGAAGAATAATTACCTTAAATTTTACATCTTTCATCCCTTCCTTTGTTTTAGGTGTGTTAACTCTTTTAGTTTGTCTTGATATGCTTTTGCAGCATCCTCTTCTTTATCGAAAAAACCTAATAAAATAGGGTTATTAATATATATGTTTGCTGCCCATTTATTTTTTAATTTGTGATACGACACACCTATATATTTACTAGTACCTCCTTTTCTATCTTTAGATGAGTTTTCTCTATTTGTAACTATTTGAAGGTTGCTTAATTTATTATTTAAAGGATTATTATCTATGTGGTCAACAACTTTTTTAAAACCGCATTTGGTGTGATTTAAAAAAGAAATTGCAACTAATAGGTGTATATGGTGGAACTTAACTTTTCCATTTTTACTGAGCCCGACTATACAATATCCACTACTAGTGTTGTTTCTTAATATCCTCTCTTTTATAGTTAAAACATTTCCGTCTTTTTTCTCAACAATCCTGTTCATTGATTTAACTCTTCCGAAACTACTTACTTGGTATAAACCATTATAACCTTCAATATCTTTCCAGATTTCTTTATCGCTCATGTCGTTGGGTGTTTAGATTCTTTCTTTTTTAGGTGGAGTATAAATAAACCCTGTTCCGAAATAATGAATAGACTTTTTCATTACCCTTTTGTAGTAACTTTTTTTCATTGCAATGTCTCTATATGCTGTTTCGTGAAACTCTAGTTCATCAACACTTTCAGTATATAAAAACCCGTTATTATCAACCTTTAAAACACCTTCGCAAAGTTTACTTACTGAATATTTATTCATCTCACCTCTTTTATACCCAGAACGAACAACCTCATATTTAAAATCCCAAAGTATTTTATCACCAACATTTAAGTTGTTTTCTTTTAAAACAACCTCTTTTACCATTAGCAGGTATTCTTTTTTTAATGAGGGTATATTTGGTTTTACAATTTTTTCCATCTTGTTTGTTTTAAAAATTGGAGTGGATTCCTCGCGCGTTCCAAGTCTATTTCGCCTTGAGCGTCTGTTCACCACTCCAATAAATCAGTTCTTTTTGTTCAATGGGTTAATCTTCATCTGCTTTATCACAGCACTTTTCACACCACATTTCCATACCCATGTGCCATAAATACTCTCCATTATCAGGGGTTTCACCACACACATCACACTCATAAATTCTTTGTGTTATTCTTTTTCCCATATCTATATATCTATTTTAAGGGTTTGAATGTTAGGTTAGAGCAATCCTAATTCTTTGGCTGATTTTTCCGGTGATACTCCATCTAAAGTATCTGTGAAATAATAATCCAATTTGTTTGCGTATTTTTCAGATGCCTTTAATCGCTTTCTGAATTTTTTAGCAAGTTCTCTTCCTTTATCAGTAACTATATGCTTTCTTAGTTCATCAAAATCATTCAATATTTCTTCCATATCTCTTATTTTAATCCCTTTGGTTATGTTGGGTAGTTACTGGTTAATCTCTAGACTTGTTTCAATATCAAATAAACAGTCCATAAAGTTTTGTTCAATGATAGTTCTAATCAAAAAATCCTTAAGTGTTTCGTGAGGTAGTTGACTTGATATTGTTTCCTGTGAATCATCTAAAACCTCCCATGATCCAGAATCTTTATATAGATATAAGTTTTCAGGAAAACCGTCAATGATTTGTGATAGGCTATATTCTTTCAGTTCTGTTTCCATATCTCAAATGTTTTGTTCCTCTATTCAATATCTTTCAAAAGTTCATCAACGGGTCTTTCCATTGGTTCTCCCGTCTCCGCATCCTTAATACTGCTATTGAAAACATTTTCCTCTGTTTTATAACTGCTTTGTGGATATGGTGAAACTGTAGACACAACACTTCCTTCTTCTTGGAGGTACATTGTTCTTTCCCTTCCTTTTGAATCGGATACTATTACTTTTTTTGACATGATTACTATGTTAATTGATTAATAATTGATTTCCTTGTATCAAGAGTTTTTTGTAGGCATTTTGACTTATAAAGTTGTTTTAACTTTCCGTTTACTCTTATCCTCACACAAAATACCTTTCTTGTATTGTCTATGGTTATTCCAGATGGCAGCAGATAAGATTTGTCTTTATAAAAATCAAATGTGATCTTATCTCTTTCTTTTTCAGCTTCATCAATTGTTGGAAATGTTTTCCCGTTAATTGTTTCCTTTGAAATTGGATTCCAAAATCTAGCGGTATAGCTGTTTCTGTTTTTTGTTATTCCTTTTTTCATGGTTCATATTTGTTGTTCCTCTATACTTGGATAGGGGGTTAAAGTTGTTTTCCGTGTTTAATTATAAAGTACTTTTTACCTGGTTCCGCACCCCATTCAGGATTTCCCTCCCTTATTTCTATTCCTTTGTGTTCCAGTTTTAGGATTCGTTCTGTATCGCCTGATTTTGGATAGCCAAGCGTCATTGTGTTGGTTGTGAATGGTTTTAAATAGGAATAATAAGATTTTAGGATTTCAATAAAATCGTGTCCATTATTAAAATCAAATAGAATATCCTCTGCAATGTTTTTACAGTCGTTAGGTGTTTCTTTTGGATAATTAGACCAATCTACTAACCTAGTTATCCAGTAATGTGTGATTTCACGGTAGTCCTCAGTCTTGATTCCCGCCTTGGTCATTTCAAACCATTTCTTTTTTAGTGATAGTTGTAAGTTCATTCCCCATTTGCTTTAGATATTGTTTGTATTGCTTTTGATTGTGCTGATTGATAATCCCAAGTTCCATCGTCTGGCACTGCGTTTGAAAGTTGTTCCAAAACCTCTATCGCTTCATTGTAACGCTCCAATAACTCACTTTTACTGCTCTCTGCCATTTCAACTAAATCCTCAGCTAATCCTAAATTATCATAGCCTTGATCATCATCAATCCTTTTTGCGAATTTTGCCGTTAACTCTCCTTTTGTTATACCTAGTTCTTTCATTGGTTACGTTGTTTTGATTGCCAATTTTTAAAATTATTTAATAAAGCCTGTGATAAAAAATCCCTTTGACTTGTTTCAAGTAACCCTAATGGCTTAATTATTTCTAGAAAATCCTTTTCTTCCATCGTTCTTAGTTTTTAAGGAGGCGGTGGTTTATCTCGACTCCTGGTTAATTTTTTTGGCAGCGGTGTTGCGGTAGCTAGAATTTTCAAAACAAACCGATTTGTATTTAAGGTTCATATTTGTTTGCAAGCCGCTGCCTTTTTTTAATTGTTTGCATTATAAAATGCGTATGCAAAACCTAGTGGGGTTTTACTCCTTTCATTTTTTGTTTTTTGGCTTTTACCTCCAAGTTTTTTGAATCCAGGATATTCCTTCTCAAAGGGCTCCATGAATTTCTTTTCCGGAATATTAAAATCACCCCACAACCAAGTTTGTTTATTATATCTACTATCGTTAGGATTTGGGTCGTAACCTGCGTAGTCGCATGGATTGAATTTATGTTTTACATCCCCAAGCCAAGGATTTAGTTTATGAATCCTGCTCATTGGATTTTCCAACTGCCAGAAATTCAAAACGTTCAAGTCCTCAAAAAACTCAATAATCTCCTTTGTTTTCGACACAAGTTTTTGCGATGCTTCAGTTCTCCCATCAACATCTTTAGCTTTAAAATGTTTTGCTCCGCTAATGGCATAATCTGTACATGGTTGCATAGCTATAATACCTACTTCAGGCAAAGCTCCATGTTCCATAAACCCTAAATACCAAGATGCGTAATGCCATTTAAGAACATCTATTCCATGTTGAATATCAACTTGCTTGACGATCCAACCGTTTTCCTTGTACGGCCTGGAGGCATTTCCGGTGTAGTCATAAAGAGAAATCAATATTTTCTTCATTATACTTTGTCTTTTATCCGTTAATGGCATCTGAAGCACAGGAACCGTAAAACTCCATGAACTTTTCAAATGATGTCCATTTGCTCTCTAGGTACGTGTATATTGTTTTTAGTGTTCTCATTGTGTTTAATTTTAATTGTTACTTTTTAATCCCGTGAAACTCAAGGTCGCACATCCAACCGTCAGAGGGGTATTCTTTTGCTGCGTTTTCCCTTACCCATGCCCTTTTTACCGTATACTCAACAGGGTTGCCCTTCTTATCGTGGCACATCACAACCCTTGTACCTATTTTGCATGATATGTAATCCCCCTTGGAATCCACTACCTCGGGATATAGCTCCTTGGTGTGTATGGATTGGTTGTACCAGATGTTTTTGTATCTGAACGGTACTCCTGCCCTAAATGCTTCCAGTCGTTTTTTAAAATAGTTTGACATTGTTTGTTTTTTATTGGTTTTTAAATAACCGCCCCGGAAATCCTCACTACCGAGGCGGTGTGAAAATGGAGTGGCCTCTCACAACCTGACCGCCCTAATAATCCATCAACGCAAAGTGTCCTCGCGGCTATATTTCAAGATTATTTCGTGCATTTCTCCATATCATTATTTCAAAAAATGGAGTGGTTTCGCAGTTGTTTCCTGTACCGAGTATGCTGTGTAGAACAAGCCTTTCGAGTTTCCTGTTTCCGTGTCCACCACTCCAAAAAAAACGCCCCTAGCTCTAGGGAAGCAGGGGCGAAAACCAAATAAACACATGAAAATTAACTAACTCTTTTGATGTTTAAGTGCGCCCCTAAACGCTCAATCATGTTTCAAATGTATAATATTGTACATTAATATCCAAATATATTTTACATTTTTTTACATTTTGCTTGTTTTTAACGTATATTATTGTACTTTTGGATTGTCGTTGGTCGAGGACGATGGGAAAAATTTAAGTGTGGGTAACACGAAATAAGAACCCCTGACAATCTCGACCGTTGTACAGGGGTTTTTTTATACGTCTGAAATCTCGTTTCGGAAAACCTCTTAAAAGTTGTAGAAGGTTCTAGCGTTAGCTAGGGGATAATTGGGAAAGCAACACGGAGCTTTGACTGGACCCGCCCGATTTGAGGAATTTATTCCAATAAGAGCCAGTGCCTTTTAAGGCTGCTATACGGTAAACCTCATGGTTATTGTGCGTGCAAGTTTAAAAGTAGTTCCCAATGGATCAGGTCTTTTTTGGGCTTTTTCCGTTGGGATTACTATATGCGACCGTTTCCTATTGCTTTTGTGTTGCAAGTTTAATATTAAGAGTTATATAATAATAGAGACTTAAGAAAATTCTTATAACTTAAACACCAAACTATAAAAAACACATAATGAAAACACTTTTTATCGCATTTTTTTGCATTACAACGGGTTTGACCGCTCAAAAAACATCAGAAATAGATTCAATTACCTATAATGAAATGAAATCCCTTTTAAATTCAAAAGACTATAAAAACAGAGTGGATGTTAAAAACTACAAGGCAATCAATGGTAATTGGTTAAGTATTGGAGATACCTTAGAGATAGGGCCACCAAGTAACCCAAACAGTACAATGGCAGGTTATGCCGGAGGCTCCAACGTTGCAACACATAGTTTTATTTTTTTAGGTACGGGTGCTGCTGCCCTTACTGGTACTTCCATGATGGGAAACGAACACATGACAGGTGACAGGGCTTTTATTATTGAAATGGAAATGGCCAGAGGCTCAAAAAAGCAGGATTATGAAGTGCTTATCCATTTAAATAGGCTTGGTGGCGGCAGGTTTGTTAACATAAAGAAACTTGCAAGGGCCAATATAGACCAAGCACTTGAAACAGGCGAAATAATAGATCCTAACGCTCCAATGTCAAGGGAACAGGCAATAAAAAAATTGAAAGAGGCAAAAGAACTCTTAGATATAGGTATGATGGAGAAGGAAGATTTTGAAAAATTAAAGGAAAAGCTGGAACCAATTATAATGAATTAGGGAAAACCCATAGTTTTTTTAAGGTTTTCATGCAATCGTAAGAAAAATAAACCTTGTATATTGTAGGACTTTCAAAGTTGATAAAACTTTGATAACTCCCCCAGCCTACAATACTATAACATATTGAAAATAGGTAATTTAAGGTCTTAACCTTTAAATTATCTTAAGATGAAAAAAGTACTATTCGCATTGATGCTGTTATTTGCAGGTTCTGTGATCACATCATGCACAAACGACCAAACAGAAGATGAAATTGAATTTCTCGCAATTGACAAAGATAAGCAAGAGTGCACAGGTTGCGACGATAATGGTAGTGAGTAACATTACTATTATCGGCATAAGCCGTTTTACTTACATTATAGTGGACAAGTACTTTGACCGTGAAGGTGACTTCCTGGGCTTTAAGTGGTTGTCCACTGCTTTTTGGAATACAGGTGTTGAGCTTTTCACCATTAATATCGGATTGCTTATGTATTACAGCACTTTCTTTATGGAAAAGAGTGTAAAGCCATTATTTAGGGGTGTATCTTTTTTAGTGGTTGCAATCGGATGCTTTTTTATGTCATGGATTTTATTTGACGATACTGGTATAACCAATTCATTGGAGTTAATTTTTTCAACCGTTACCGGATTGTTTACGGCTCATATAGCAATATCGATGTACAGATATATGATAAACTACATGGAGGGTTTAAAGTTCTCTATTCGTGAGCTTATCCATGTAATGGTAACTATTGTTCCAACTTATTTTGGTATTGAACTCAATGATATAGAAGTTAATGATTATGAAGAGGTCGTAGTATGGCCCACATTAAACAAAGTAGGAGATGCAACGTAAAAAATTAATCCAGAAATTAAAAGATCAGAACCTCATTAAAGATGACGAGGTTTATAGGCTTGTCGTTGAGCATGACAAAAAAGAACTCGAGAAAGTAAAATCTGATTTCGATAACAAATTCAAAGAACTAAGAAAAAAAGGTAAACTTGATTTTCTTGGATTATCCTAAAGTTTCTTTTTTCCTTCTATAATGTCTTTTGCTATATCATAACTCTTGATATATACCTTACGGTGAAAATCCTCATGTGACATAAATTCGTCAAAATGTTTCACCACAAAAGGAAGTACCGATTCCACGGTATGACCTTCTTCACTTTTTGCAAGGCCACTCAACTCTTCTGGAGACCTTGAAAGCACACTTTTTACAAACTCAATTTTAGAATCAGGGATAGGAACATCGCCTTTTATCCAATTATATACCGTTTGACGGCCTACTCCTAAAACTTTAGCAGCATCCACTTTGCTCAATCGGCTCTTATCCAAAAGTATTTTAAACTCTTTATTATCCATTATTGGACGTTGTAAATGTTAAATTTTACATCAAATGTACAATTATATTTGCAATTGTACAATATTGTACATATATTCGCATTGTTGTTTAACTACAAAAGCACTCAAATATATGGAAACATTAACAATTATCAACGAAAAAGATATAGAGCAATTGGTGCTTCCGGTCATAGATATAGAGATGGAACACGACTTTGATGATTTCACTGGAGAATCCATTTACACCTATGATAATCCAGAGCAGACCATAGATGTTGGTGAAATACGGATAGTGTTTGATTTGAGGATAGACAATGATGGTGATGCCAATGTAAGAATCATCAGGGAACTGTGGTTGAACGATACTGACCATATAAAGGTAGATGTTGGAAGCGAACTTGATTTGATGCTTACCAAGAAACTGGAAAAAACGTACAGCAACCCATTCAACAGGAACGAAATATAAACCACCAATAAATAAAGAATCATGGAAACAGTGGAAAAAACACAATTAACAACAGTAGTAGAGGAATCTGGAATCGAAAAATCCAAAGGAGAGATTATATCCAACACTCTTGGAAAGTTTTTTGAGAAGGCCACAGAATGGAACGACACAATCGAGGCATTACAGATAAATGATGTTTCAGAGGTGGGTAAAATGAAAATGGCCAGAGAGGGTAGGTTAACTCTAAAGAACCAAAGAATATCATGTAAAAAAATAGTTGACGAAAAACGTCAAGAGGTCAAGGCTAAGATGGCGGATTATGTCTTAGAGGATAAACTATGGTTAAAATCATTCCAAATGATTGAGGCCACTTACAAGAACCTTGAAACCAAACTAGAGGAAAAAGAAAAGTACGCGGAGAGAAAGGAGCGTGAAAGACTTGATGTTATTGAAAGGGATAGAATCAATCAACTTATACCATTTAACGAGTTCTGTCATATAGAGGCTTTGGATTTAAGGGGTATGGACGATGAATCTTTTGAAAGAGAGCTTGCAAAGGCAAAGAAACTCTTTGATCTGGATAAAGCTGAAAGGGAGAGAATCGAAAAAGAACGCATTGCAAAAGAAAAGGCGGAGGCAGAAGAGCGTGAGCGTATCAGAAAGGAGAATGAGCGATTGAAAAAAGAGGCAGAGGAAAAAGAAAGGCTTGCTAAAATAGAGGAAGAAAAAAGGATTAAGGATGAGAATGAACGAAAAGCAAAGGAAGAAGCTGAAAGAAAAAAGCGTGAGGCCGAAGAAGCTAAAAAACGTGCTGAATACGAAGCTAAAATTAAAAAGGAGCGTGAAGAGAAAGCAAAAATAGAAGCTGAATTAAAAAAGAAGCGTGAAGCTGAAGAGGCTGAAAAGCAAAGAATTGAAAATGAAAAGAAAGCTATTGAAGAAGCTAACAGAAAAGCTGCTTTAGCACCTCAAAAAGAAAAAATAACCAATTGGGTCAACTCTTTTGAGCTACCATCATTGGAAACAACCAATATGGATGCTAACGCAAAAAACAACATCAAAGAGATTGCTGAAAAATTCGACGCCTTTAAAAAATGGGCCGTACAGCAAACTAAAAATATTAAGTAATCATGGAAGCAATAAGATACTTCAACGAAAAAATAGAGGAACTGCAAGAGGACATCGAATACTATAAAGAAAGTATAGATGCCCAGAAAAGAACGGTCAACGCCTCTAACGGGCATATCAAGATTTTCTATATCAAGGCATTAGAAAAGAATGTAAATGAGTGCTACGAGCAGATAGGGTTTTACCGTCAGGCCATCAATGCGTTGGCCGGGCAGAACCAAATAGCTGAAGTGGCATAAAAACTAAACACTATGAAAACTAAAATACAGATAAAAACAGTATTTGGCAAATTGCTTTTTGAACACGAATCAGAGAACAACTCCACTAAAAAAACATTGGAGCAAGCCAGAAAAGAAGGGGCAAACCTACAAGGGGCATACCTACAATGGGCAAACCTACAAGGGGCAGACCTACAATGGGCAAACCTACAAGGGGCAGACCTACAATGGGCAAACCTACAAGGGGCAGACCTACAATGGGCAAACCTACAAGGGGCAGACCTACAAGGGGCAAACCTACAAGGGGCAGACCTACAAGGGGCAAACCTACAAGGGGCAGACCTACAAGGGGCAAACCTACAATGGGCAAACCTACAAGGGGCAAACCTACAATGGGCAAACCTA
>Ga0207880_1000105_pt1 | contig 41613 bp, 29 predicted proteins | sample MalvirmetagMSP91_FD_184226 | JGI IMG/M metagenome (GOLD analysis project Ga0207880, IMG submission 184226) | Marine viral communities from the Deep Pacific Ocean - MSP-91 (SPAdes) | ecosystem: Environmental > Aquatic > Marine > Oceanic | place: Pacific Ocean | collected 2011-04-27
GCTGTGTTTGCTTGCGTGTATCTTACTTCGGGATCTTGTCCCAGTCTTCCGATTAATTGTGCTTTATTTAGTGAACTCATTACGTATTGGATTAAGTTATTTTGTTTGTAAAGTAAGACAAGCTCAGAAGAATTCCTTACAAAAAAACTTTTAAAAAAATCCTCATTTATAAAATAAATGAAAATCTTTACTCTGTTCTTACCAACACTAGATTATTGTTATCAGATTGAGTTATAGCAGTAAAAAAGTCACGAAAATCATCATAAGAATCAGCAGGTAGTCTTTTACTGGTAATCATCAATTTTCTTGTTAACACTACTTCTCCTTCTTCAGACATCGAGTAATCCACTGAGTAATTTCCAAAGTTTTTATCTACCCTGAAATTTTTTGGAATAGACTCTATTTCATAACCACTAGGCAGCTCAAATACTGAAATATCTTCTTCGGTAAACAAATAAGGAAGCCATATTTCCTGATTCCTTTTTTCTTGAACTTCCGGTTTAAAGTACCATGCATTTAGTTTATTTAATGGTACAAATAAACGCGAAGATGTTTGGGACACATAGTCTTTCAGGTTTAGTTTAAAGAAATATGAAGACTCGTCCTTTGAGTTCACAATATTATCAAAACTGGCTTCAACGATGTTGAAATCATTAAAGTTTAACTGCCGGGTTAACCACTCTTCTCTTGCTTTCTCTGAAATAGGTTTTAATGTATTTAATATATCTCCTTGTATAATTCCTTTTGTCTTTCGTGTAGCTTCAAGTTCTGCGGTACCATCAGCATCTATTTTTATTTTGGAAAGTGTTGCGGATACATTTTCTGCTTCAGAACTTTCCGGAGTTTTAATAATCTCTCCACCATTTTCGCTGATCATAAGCGCTTCTTTTCCTTCATTTCCACCACCAATATGTCCCGGAGGATAATACTTACTTGTACATTCCAACCAGATAACTTCACCATTAGAGAGTTCTACTCTGAGAATTACATGATTAAACTGATTACTTGAAAATTCTGAAATCATTGGTGGTGAGGAAATCCCATTTCGAATCAAAACAGCATTTGATTTAATACCGGCTTCCTCCAGAATGGCCAGCATATAGTTTGTTAATGCTTTACAATCGCCATATTCGTTTTCATATACATATTCTGCAGGAAACGGCTTCCAGCCTCCTAAACCAAGCTGAATACTTACATATCTTGTCTTAGTCTGAAGATAATTATACAAAGCATATACAATTTGTTTTTCATCTGTAAGCCCCTCAATTTTACTCAGAACTTCTCTTTTGGCTTCATTTGAAAGCACACGACTACCCTCTCCTAACTCATAGTACCATTTTCCAAAATCTTTCCAATTTGATGCATCTCCGTATGAATTTTCTATTTCAAATTTAGTCGGAGCAATCATAACTACCGGAAGAATTTCCTGAGCAGGTGGTCCTAAAACTTCTCGTTCTTTAGCTGTTAAAAAATTGACATCCCATGACAATTCTTTATTCCCGTCTACATAATTAACCTTTACGGTATCTTTTAAATTCTTTGAAAAAAACCTTACTCCATTACCAGTTTTATCAATCACTTTCAAAGAGGCTTTTGTTACAGATTGTCCGGGCATCTGAGGATACCATGTCGGTAGAAACATTGTGCCATCATATTTCATTTTATATTCGAACTCTACTGTATATGGGAAAGAATTATGATAAAGACCTAAAACTTTAACTCTGTTATCAGAGAAAAAACTAAATCCATCACCTGCACTGTAATCAAACGCATCGTCCTCTGTGAATGATTTTATTATCTTCCCTTCTTTATCGAGAATATTAGCTTTTATGTATTCAATTTTTCTTAGTTGATCATAAAAAATTACAAGCTCGGCCAGTTCTTTATTACTTTTATCATAAATAGTTTTCGCTTCTTTAACTGTATAGTAGGCAGTACCTTCATCTACAATTTCAACCACCGTTTCACTATTTCTTATCACAGAATGTGCATTCATGCTAAGTATAGTTGAAATAGGTTCTTCCGAAAAATTCTGAGCTGTAAATATTTCTTTATTACTTGAACAGGAAATCGATACAACAAGTATGGTTAAAAAAAATACTTTTTTCATTCTGCTACCTTCTTAATTACAACGCGTTCCGTATTATCCTTCACGATCCCATCATACATAAACCGAAGTTCGTCGTACTCTGTTGGAAGTAATCTTTTTCGTGAAATTATATAGTCATATCTCACGGTTAATTTATTCCCGGATACCTGAACCAGTCTAACATATCCGCCTGCATTCTTTGTTAATTTATATCCTCTTGATTCAGGATACTCCGCAATTTCCCAACCTTCCGGTATTTCAAAATTTATGATAACTCTTTTATTAAAAGTGTAATCATAGTCAATGGGGTATGTTCTTGTTTTCTTTTTAAAAGGGTTTTCGGTTATCGCTTCAATTAACATTGGGTTCAGGTAAATGACATTTTCCGAATTATCAGTTTCAAGTCTGAAATCAACGGAATAACTAAACTCATTTACAGTTTCTTCATCAACTTGTACTGAATCAATTTTGAGATTATCTGCATTCGTAAAAACAACTTCTTCAACTTCTTTGCTCATTACCGAATCTTCCTGAGACAAAATTTCTTTGTACAAATAACCCAGGTAACCATAGTTTTTAGATTGCAGATTACCAGTAATTTCACCGTCTTCATTAATAGAAACATTTACAAAATTAACTAATCTGTTATCACTATTATTTTTCAGATCTATCCATTCGATCTTATTATTTTCATTGATAACAAATCCTTTTCCGTTTATAGCCGAAGACGGCAATAAGGTGTAGGGTCTTTTTTCATTTTTGGCATCCAACAGATACACTTTATCATCAATAACTACTTTAGTAATCGTGTGATTAAATTGATTATCCAGAGGATATATCCCAATGATTTCACCATTGTTGGTAGTACTAATCGCTACCGGTTTTGCATTTATGCCTGCTTCTTTCAGCATTTGAGTTAGTATCAGGTTTATTTCGCTGCCATTACCTGTTCCTTTCTTATATATTTTATCCAGATCTTCCTCTATGTAAAACCTATGATCTTCATTCCAATCCATAACAGAACTTACGTGATCATAGATCGCAATCATTTTATCCAGCTCCGTCTCTGTCCCTTCAATTGCGTCGTTTGTTTTCTCTTTAAGTAAAGAACTTGATTTTAAACGTTTCCCATAGTTATCAGAATCGTTTATAGCTTCTAATACTGTAGCCCATGAATTCAAAACCGATTCTCTGGCACTTGTTGGAAATTTATAAGAAGCTAATTGAAACCTGATTTGAGCAAGATAATCGACTTTAGCCTTCATAAAAGGTTCTGCCTCAATAGCTGGAACATCCTTCATTATATAATGATACTTTGTTCCTGAGTATCCGAAGCCTCCTCCCCAGCTGTTATTTGCAATTTCATTATAGGGTTCTTCCTCGTTTACATAAAAAGGATGATAACCTCTGGTATACGTTAAGTAATCGAACCATTCAGGAATACTAAGTGTATATTCGCTCCAGATTACCGGATACTGTTTTTGAAAATACCAATCCGGAATATCTATGGCAGATTCTGATTTCATTTCATACCTATATTCAAGTACTGAACCTTTCCTTAAACCGGGAATAGTAAACTTTACTTCTTTCCAGGTATCTGAAATCTTATTTTCGAACCTGTCTCTTCTGCCAACCTTTGTTTTAATAACCTTACCGTTTTCATCAATATATTGTGATTCAGCTTTAATACCCTTTATCTCTTGTTCAGGAAAATCATCCCGGAAACTGATTGAAATATCACCTGCATCAAGCCCCTTATCAGTTAATATTTTAATACGAATATGCCTTTCATAATTGACTTCTAATTTTTCTGTGACATATACTTCGCCAACATCAAACAAAACTACGGCATCCGCTGTGGAATCCTTTTCGTATACCTCCATCTCAAGCATGGCTCGTGAAATATCACCAAAATCCTGTTGCTGACCTACAGCAAATATTTGAAGATATAATGAGGTGAATAGAAGCAAAGAGAAAAATTTCCCAGTCATAAAAATGTATTTTTTATTAATCTTTGGTCGAATGTAAATAATAATTTATAAACTTGTTTATCCGTTTTTTATCATAAACTTAAAGCTGTATTTCATGATGCTTTTGTTGACCAAAATTTTCAGTCAACACCAATCTAATAACTCATTATCCGCCAATTGAAAAGAGTTGAACATTCCTTTCTTTGTTTGTCCCCTTTTTGTATTCTGAATTGTTATCTGAGTAACTATCAACCAAATACGGAACCATGAAAAAACTACTACTTATTCTGGTGATGAGTGTATTTGCACTTCCTGCAATAGCTCAACTCACACAAACGGAACGGGATTTTGCGATCAGCTATTTAAAAGCTACACATAGCAATATTGTTGAAACGGTGAAAAGTCTTCCTGATGATGCTTTTAACTATAAACCAAAAGAAGGTGGTTGGTCAGTTTCAAATGCTCTGGAACATATACTACTTACCGAAACTGCATTCTTTGGAATGGCGCAAGGTACACTAGCCAATGACGAATCAATGTCTGAAAATGACCTTTCCGGTAAAGACGGTGTATTAATTGGAATGTTAGCTAACAGAGGCACCAAGGTTAAAACGGCAGCACCATTCGAACCATCCGGCAAATGGGACAGCAAAGCTAAAATGTTAGCTGAACTTGAAAAATCCAGAACTAAAATTGTTGAATTTTTAAGCTCAACAGATGCCGACCTTAGAGGTCATATTACAACGATCCCTGTTGGAGAAGTAGATGTATATCAGATCATTCTTATTATAGCGTCTCACAGCCAAAGACATACATTCCAAATGCAGGAAGTACTTGCTGAAATGAATGCGATGTAATTGATTCTTGATCAATGCCTTTAAGCTCATTGTGAAAACAATGGGCTTTTTTTATATAATTTTTGCCTTCTTTTAATGTTTTGATAATGGTTGTTTCGTATCCTTAGTAAAATTGAAATTAAATCAGGTCCATGAAAAAAATTCTAGCTTCTACCCTTGTACTCTCTTTTATTCTAACGCTAACTTTGAATCCGGCTTCCGGGATTTCATGGAATGCAACGGGACATCGTGTAATTGCAGCCATAGCCTGGGATAATCTTACTCCCACAGCTAAAGAAAATATCATGACCATTCTTAAACAAGCACCGGAAGATTCCGATCTTATGGACTTCTATGACAAAGAAAGCGAACATGCTGATAAATTTTATTTCATGAATGCCGCTTACTGGCCTGATGTAGTTCGTGACAGAGATGAGAAAGCACGTTATGATAAATACCATAAAGGTCCGTGGCATTACGTAGGCAGTTACTGGAGGCAAACAGAAAACGGTCCTGTGGATGCAGAAGGCTTTGTAGACGATGAACATATTGTGGAAAGGATTTCTTTATTCAGAGAAACTTTGAACAGCGACGAAACCTCTGCTGAAGAAAAAGCTATTCAGATAGCATGGGTACTTCACTTGGTTGGCGATATCCATATGCCTTTACACAATACTTCACGTGTTACAAAAGAAACTCCTGACGGAGATCGAGGCGGAAACAGCTTTGAATTAAGCGACAGCTGGCCATGGAATTTACATGCTTATTGGGATGGAATTATTGATGTAGCTAATCCTAAAGATGATGACGTTGAAGATTTCGATTATTATTTAAAAAATGCAGAAATGATTGAAGAAAAGCATCCTAAGTCAGAGTTTAAGGATTTGATAGATCTTCAGAATTCCCAAGTTTGGAATAAAGAAGGAAAAGAGATCACAATGAAGAATTTGTATCCGCAAGAGCTGAAACAAAATGAGCAGCCTTCTCAGGAATACAAAGAAATGGCTTACAAAATTGCCCAAAAAAGAATGGCTCTCTCCGGCTACAGAATGGCTGAATTTCTGAATGATATTTTTGGGGAGTAATTAAAATATAGATTAAAAAAAAAGCAGAGTTCATAGGTTCTGCTTTTTTATTTATTGCTTATCCGTCAAAGAACTAACGCCAGGCAGGTCTTTACCCTCAAGATATTCCAAGCTTGCTCCTCCACCAGTAATTGTAATTACACAGCTTATTTTAAGAGGATATAAACCCAAAAAGGCACGTTTTCTATACCCTCAACAAATGATAGTCTAAAAAAGACTAATAAAGTTAGTATCTTACCGTCATGAAATTGAATTCCTACCTACTTTTATTTCTTTCAGTAATCCTTTTTTTAGTCGCAACCTGTGATTCCCCAGTTGCTGAAGAAGGTCCTCCGCACCCTGAATTCCCTCTTCCTATTAATGAGAAAATCAGCCTGTTACGTAACTGTTGTAATACTTCCCTACCGGAGTATGAAAATTTCCATCTGGCTGAATGGACTCCCGGGCAAGTGTATACCGCACTACAAATGCGTCGCTTAACCCTGGAACCCAGAACCTCGGTTCCTTTTGTGATTTCAGAGGAATATTTCGGTGGGGATGTGATGTACATGACTAAAAGCACCTCTGAGAATATATTATATGCAATACAAGTAACGGAGTATGGAGAATCGGTAGGGCGACTCAACATATATAATCTAGCGGCTGAGGAGTCTAAAGCTGTTCAGAACAGCAACGGGTTCCCAATATATGTCCGTCATGAGGACAAAGCATTTACCACCATTCGCGATAGCACCTATAACATTTCCTCCATTCGCATTCGAGAGCTTTCTGACAGCTCGCTGCTCAAAGTCTATTACAGTTATGGAAACGCCGATACGGGCTTAGAAGCAGGCTACTATCGTTTGCGTGAATCCGGCCCGCCCGATGAATTATTGCTTGCACATTCCAATCCGAACGGCCCTCGAGAAACGATTAACGGCTTTGATTTGTCTCCTGATGGATCGACTTTGCTTTATCCGATTCATCACGCTTTTGTCCCGGGCTTCGCTTATGGCGGTCCGCCACCGGAACTTGCGACGTTAAATTTGGAAACCGGAGCTCAAGAAATCCTTCCTGTGGATTTTAACCGCCAACAGTTTCTTTGGGCGCGCTACCATCCGAGTGGCGAAAAATTGGTAGTTAGCAACTACCCACGTAATATAGTGGGGATATCTAAAAAATCGGTAGATGTGGATTCCATGTACATCGTGGATTTGAATACCTTCGATCGTCGCCCCCTTAACACCCGCACCTGGGATCAGTACTACACAGCCGACATCTTTCCCGACTGGAGCCCTGACGGCAATTATCTGATTTATAGTAGTACGCACGTGAATCCTAACAGTACTTCCATTGGAAGATATTCGGTGTATACCATGGATATGAAGGAAGAGTAACGGTGAGTTGATTAAAGAAAAAACTTCCGTCCTAAAATAAGAATACTAACTAACCACACAGAGATGAAGAATTTTTTACAAAGACTAACAACAATGGTTTTTGGGCTTTTACTACTAGCTAGCATGCCAAACACCACAACTGCCCAGCATACTGTGGAGGTAAGTGGGGAGTTTATTTTTGACAATGGTATTCAACAATATGGAGTGTATGGCTTACGGTTGTATTTATATTTTGAGGACATTGACGATACTGTGGGACCAGAGCTACTATTTCCTACGGAGGACATTGAAGGAAAAACCTTTGATACAGTGAACGAAGATGGGTCCTTTGCCTTTGATTTTTATTATTCCGGTGATCTAAGTAAATATGATTCAGTAGTGGTGTTGTCCTCCGCCCAAAATGCCGCAGCTATAATTGAAGGTGAAGCAGGGGTTGTAGACGGGGGAAGTTGTGAGCCTGAAGATCCGAGAATGGAGTGTGCTAATAAAGTCGTGCCTAAGATCGGAGGCGGTTATAACGCCACTCCCATGGATACCATTGGTTTTTTTGCAGTTGCTACAGGCATTAAACGAGGCATTAATGGCAGTAGTTCCACCATTTCGGTAACCAATGCAAATGGAAAATTGAAAGATGAAGTGGGATTGGCGCTACGTGGAGCTATGCTGTCTCGGGAGTACCTGTTGGAGCGTTATGGCACAAGCAGCCCAAGTTACTCATTGCCACCGATTCGTATAAATTTTGATTTAGATGATCCTGGTAAAAATCCAGAAAATGATGAAGGACAATTTAGACCCCAAAGAAGCCCAGTAGACATTTCCCTTAAATCTTTAGATTTGGACTTAACTACAGTAGCCCATGAATATGGACACTATGTGAATCACCGTATGTGGAATGCCAATTCTCTCCGTTTTGCCAACTTAAGCACTGTAGAAAGTGGGTTAATCGAAGGTTGGGCTCAGTTTTACTCGTTCGCGGTTCGTAACTGGGCAAATAATATGTACGCCGAGCCTTTAGAAGACGACGATGACAATATGGAAGAAGACCCATTTAAATTTACCCCCTATGCAGGAAATCCATATATAAGTACAATTCCTGATGCACCTCGCGCAGCCAGTTATATGTGGAATGTGTATGACGGCCCGAATTCTGGAGATTTTCATGCACCCAAGTACAGCGGAAAGGATAACGATGATGTGGAAGTTGATCCAATTCGCGTGTTTACGATTATGCAAAATATTGATGCCACCGAGCAAACCTATGCAGACTTTCATGATGACTACATAAGCGGGCTTACGCTAAAACAACAAAGCTCCATCACAAGTATTAAAAACTTTACCGATGACCCAACTGGCGATGCCATGCGTCCAATAACTGCCAAAAATATGACTTCCCAGCAAAACAGCGGAACTATTGATTTTGATTGGGAGAACCAAAGTTATGGGAGCAGCGAAGATTACCGTAACGATAGCGGAGCCTATCATGAGCTGTATGTGGATAACGAAGATGGCTTGCAATCACTATCTGGTCAGATTTCTTACAACGGAACTTCAACAACTTATTCCTTTGGTAGCAGTGCCTTCTCAGGAAATTATCAGATCAGAACCTTTAACGCGGCAGGTGAAGCGCTCAATTACACTACTGTATTTTTAGGCATTAATGCGCCCACTGGGTTGGAAGTAACTAATGAAAGCGCCACCTTTGGAGGGCCTCGACTGGATTGGGACGATCATCCAGGCTCAGTGGATAACTACCTCGTATTTCGGTACCGCTCTGATCCCCCACAAGGTCAGCCTCATACCCAACAGATTGGGAGTACTACTTCTAGCCAGTTTACCGATATAAATGTAGCCATCAACGGAACTTCCGAAACGTTTGACTATCATGTAGTGGCGGAGAAAGGAGTATTTCATTCCGCCAAGTCCAACATTGTATCGGTAACAGGAGACGATGCTTCCCCGTTTAAACGAATAGCTGACGAAAAAGAAGTGTTACCAGAAGTATATGCGATGGGACAAAACTATCCGAATCCTTTTAACCCAACTACTCAACTTAGCTACGACTTACCGGAACAAGCCCAAGTAACCGTTGTGGTGTATAACATGCTTGGGAGGAAAGTACAGACATTAGTTCATGCTACTAAAACCGCTGGAAGTCATCAAATTTCCTTTGATGCTTCCCGATTATCGAACGGAGTATACATAGCACGATTTACTGCAACGGGTCAATCGGGCGAAACCTTTGTACAACAGCAAAAAATGACTTTGGTAAAATAGAATTAATCTTTATAGCATTAGCTGTAATAAGAAAGATTCGTTGAGGCGTCTCGAAATTAATTCGAGATGCCTTATCTTTAATTTTACTTTAATAAAGTAATTGAAGAGTAAAAGATCTTTACTATTTATCCGTCAAAGAACTAACGCCCGGCAAGTCTTTTCCTTCAAGATACTCTAAACTTGCACCTCCTCCGGTTGAAACATGAGAAACCTGATCGCTCACTTTCCATCCAAAGGAATTCTTCCCTTTAATTGCAGGTATTCTGACCCTGTAAGAGTCTCCTGACCTTTATAGTCCTCACTAGTGTGTGAACTGTTCACATAATCTATAGCCAGATAATATAAATCAATACCTATTCCCCAGGAGCTTAGTGATTCAAAGTCATTTAATTCCTGCCCGTTTTGATATCCCATCCTGAATGAAAAAGATTCTAAAAAAGTAAGTTCCATACCCGCATGATAAATAAACTGCTCAGTCAAAGAATATTCAGTAAATTCACCATTATTCGGATTTTGCTCTTTATAAACGCCCCAACCTTTAATGATTGTTTGGAATGGCCCGAATTTCCTCACTGAACCATTCTCTTCAAACTCCAACGCTACCAAAAGCTTAGAAAGCGAGACGGCTGAAGACAATCCTATCACTTTAAAGCCATTCCAATCCCCTGAGTATACAGCTTCTAATCCCAGTCCGGTTCTGAACTTCATAGGCAATGGATCGCCTTCTGCATTGTCGGTGTATTTAACTAAGTTACCGAAATCAGTAATGGAAATTCCGAAACCTGTTTGTATCAACCAGGAATCAGCCACTGAAAATGAAGTATTATAAATAGTGCCGATATCAGCACTTAAGGCTCTCCCTATTTTAATTTCTTCTCCGGAAACTACAGCTCCGCTTGCTAAATCACTGTGAATGTAGTTTAAGCCAAGTCCCGCACTCCATTTTTTGCTTAGCTCATATGAGACAGACGCGTTTTGGTAAAATTCCAGTGGTTTATGACTCCCTGATTGTTCTCCACCCTCAGTTGTATTGTTTTGCCTTGGATAAGGAACTATTCGGGAAGAAATTGACCATCCTAGTTTCTCTTTTTTAAATGAAGCTCCGAAATCATAAAACCTAATATCAAAAACTGATTCTCTTGACGTAAAATACAGACCCAGATCATCTTTCCTGCCAACTCCCGCCGGATTTATCTGATGCATTCCGGACAATCCTTTAAATGAAACAAAAGAGTTTCCAAGTGATTGTAACCTTACATCCAAAGTATTTTTTATAAACGGAACACCTGTTACTGCAGGCTGAGCTATAATATCACTGTGCATTCCGGCAATTAAAAAGCAGGTAATGAAACCAATTAAGTGCTTTAACCAGTACTTTTTTAAACACATATCTTATTTAACTTCAGGTTATTACAAGCATATTCTAAACAGACGGTTGTAATGTCAATTTTGATTCTCGTCTTTTTTATTCTCAATTCTGCTTAAAGTAATCGGACGATTTTTGTACTCGAAATATTCATCGAACAGGTTCTTAATTATCGGATAATCCTCCGCGGAAAACACTGTCCTGTTAATCGAAAAGTCTTCCAAAATTGTCAGTGTATTTCCCGAATATTGAGTTAAATATCTGAATCTGGCGAGATTATTATCTATTGTGATCGTTTTTGGTTCTGAAAACTCTTTAAGCTCATAACCTTCCGGTAATATGATTTTTGTTATGATCCTCTCTTTAAATGTATATGGAAAATAAACGGGGAAGTCTCTTTCTTGTTCTTTAATAGGCGTTTCTGTATCCGAAATAAAAGAAGGGTTTAAATAAATAACATCGCTTAAACCGCCAATTTCTTCTATTGGAACTGATAGTTCAATATTGACTGCTATGGCTTCTTCCGGATTATCAATGTTCTTTATGTCAAGGCTATCAATTTTTATATTTGATAACGATCCACCTATTAATTTTGAACCTCTGTCCTTCTCTTCAGATTTTCTGATACTCTCAGCAAAGTACCCGTCAACTGTACCTGTTATTTTAGTTTTTATAGTATCATTAGAAGAGAAATCATGTTCCAGAAACAGGTTTTTTGAGGTGGTAACCGATGGAGCTGTTTCAATCCACATATGATCATTCTCCCTTACCATTATGCCAATTCTATAGAGATCTTTAAGTGGTGGTTGTCCTAAACTTCTATACCCTTCTGAGGCATCTAACAAATATGAATTATTCTCTATCTTTACAACTACTACAATATTATTGAACTGGTAAATAATCGGGTAATTTGTTATCAAAAATCCATTTTCTCTGGTACTTAAAAAAGCGGGATTAACTTCTACCTCTGCATATTCAAGCATTTTCAGGAGCATTATATTGATATCAGCAGAGCTTCCGGTTCCTTCGTCAAATGCATCTCTAATACCCTTTACACTTGCAACCCTGTTGTAACCATTCCACTTAATATTTTCGGCTACATATTTGTAAATAAGCTTCGTTTTATCAAAACTATTTTCAGCTTCTGCAGTGATCTCATCCACTTTTTCTTTCATCTTACCATTTAGCCTTTGCTTGCCAATTGTATCACTTTTACGAAATTCATCCGCAATTTTTTCCCAAGTATTTATAAACGGACGTCTAATGGTGCCGGAATGGTTTATATAAATAAGCTGATTAAATATCTTTGTTTTGAAGTCGTCTACAGTGGTTATGAATGGAATGCTTTTTACAGCCGGTATATTTTCTTTACTTACATAAGTTATTACACCTCCACCACTCGGACTTATAAATTCTTCGCTTTTGGAAAAGAATGTTGAGTCGACCCCGGATAAAATTGTATTGTATTTGTAATTATGAGGAACCTTCATTTCATACTCGCTGAATTGAACAGGAATAGATTTGTGGAATTCCCAATCAGGCAGATAAAAAGCACTACCAACCCTCTTCCTGTACTTGTATTCTATTATCGAGCCTTTTGAAAGTGATGGTATCACAAACTTTTTTAAATATATTTCACCACTTACATTTTCTTCGAAAACTTGTTCTTTATCGAGTTTAGTAACTTTAATATCATCCCCAATCACTTCATAAGAGGAAGCTTCTATATTAAAAACATCCTGATCCCGGTTTTTGTTAAAAGGAATAGCAACTTCTCCCCATTCCGTGCCTTCATCAGTCAGGATCTTAATTCGTACATGTTTTTCAAACTCGACACTAAGCTGAGGACTAAAGTAACTCTTAGCTACTTCGAAAAGAACCACAGCTGATTCTGATGAATCAAATTTTGCCGGATAGGAAGAGAAGTCCTTAAGGCTTACATCTCCAAAATCTGCTTTTTGAGCTGAAAGAAAGCTTGTAAAGCAAAGAGAAATCAGAATTGTTATGCTTATTTTAAATCGTGCCATCAAATCTATTTTTCAGTTAAAAAACTAACGCCGGGTAAATCTTTTCCTTCAAGATACTCCAAACTTGCTCCACCTCCGGTTGAAACATGAGAAACCTGTTCGCTCAATCCGGATTTCTTAATTGCTGCGGCTGAATCTCCACCACCAATAATCGTAGTTGCTCCGAATTTTGTAGCCTCGGCAAGTGCTTCAGCAACAGCAAAAGTACCATCTGCAAAATTACTCATTTCAAAAACACCCATTGGTCCATTCCAAAGTACGGTTTTCGCCATTTTAATTACATTACCAAAAGAAATAGCAGACTGTGGACCGATATCCAACGCCATCCAGCCATCTTCTATTCCGTTATCATTCACTACTTTATGCTCTGCATCATTATCAAATTCTTTGGCCACTACAGAATCCATTGGTAACATCAACTTAACCCCTGCTGATTTTGCTTTTTGAATCAATTCTTTTGCAAGATCGACTTTATCTGCCTCCAATAAAGAATTACCAATTGGAAGACCTAGTGCTTTATAGAATGTGTATGTCATTCCTCCACCAATTATAATGGTATCTACTTTATTCAACAGGTTTTCGATCACACCAATTTTATCGGATACTTTGGCTCCACCTAAAATGGCTACAAAAGGTCTTTCCGGGTTATTTACACTTTCACTTAAATATTTGATCTCTTTTTCCAATAAAAATCCGGAAGCAGCCTGCTCCATGAACTGAGTTACTCCTGCTACCGAAGCATGAGCACGGTGAGAACTTCCAAAAGCATCATTTACAAAAATATCAGCATGACTTGCCAGTTGTCCACTAAAGATCTCATCGTTTTCTGTTTCTTCTTTATGAAACCGTACATTTTCCAATAAAACGATCTCACCAAAATCTGCTTGTTCTATTACCTTTTTAGCTTCAGCGCCTATGCAATCGCTAGCAAAATGAACTTTAGTATCTATCAAAGTAGCCAGATGATCTGCCACGGGTTTTAAAGAGAATTCCGGCTCCGGTTTTCCGTCAGGGCGTCCTAAATGGCTCGTTAATATTAACAAGCCTCCGTGTTCCACTACGTATTTTATTGATGGTAACGCCTGCGTTATTCTATTGTCATCTGTTATAACTCCATCCTTTAAAGGCACGTTAAAATCAACACGCATAAGTATTTTTTTATCTTTTACTTGGATATCGGTAAGAGTAAGTTTTTTCATTTTTTTTGTAAGGAATGTTGTTTTTAACTGTCTTATTTAATTAAATAAGATTCAATAACTCAATTGCGGGCTTTACTCACCAGCTACAACCACGGGGTAAAATACACAGTTGAAATGTTCTTTGTGTTTTATTTTAGTTAAAACAATCAAACATATGGAGATCAAATGAAAAAATTGATACTATTTTTCTTTTTTATAGGATTGGGAGCAAGTCTGTCGGCCCAAAACTTATTTGTAACAAGTACAAGTCCCACTCACGGAGCTGAAAATGTTGATCAGGATTCGATTAAAATCACATTCAACAAAAAAATCGCTTTCGATGACAGCTCATTTACGGAAGGTCTACCTATTCCTTTCCTCATCCTCCCTTTTGATTCAATTCAGATAACCCAACTGAGACTCAGTGAAGATTCTTTATCGATGATCATAGATGGAAATTTAGCAGATAACACTGATTTCACTTTTATTGTACTCGACGCCCACGCAAAGGATGGAGATAAGCTTGGCGCGCCTTATCTGTTCAGGTTTACAACTAATCCTAATGCAGGCCAGTTTGTTGTAAATGGTAAAATATCAGAAGAAGAAATGGGAAAATTGAATGCAAATAATTCAATAGATCATTTGGGTGGATTAACTGTTATCCTGAGCGAAGAAACTCTGGATATTGGTTTAGATTTTGAGGGATCTGAAGAAGAGCCAAACGAAGAAGATGAAAATGATCCATTAGATGCATCTCACATAGCCTTTGTAAATCCCGAAACAGGAGAATATTCTATTGACGGTATCAGAGAAGGTGACTTTTTCGCTTTTGGTCTAAACATTTTTTCCATTGAACAAGATAACGAAGGGTTTCCGGATCTCTATATTCACGACCCCAACGAAGATTTTTCACTAGATACCATTAAAGTGAATAGTACGGATGTACCTACAGATACTTTGAATAATATTGATCTTAGAAAATTACTCTTTGAACCATTCACTTTTGGAGAAGCTTACGAACGAACTTCCAGCCTGAATTTTAGTGGCGACGTAGAAGCAAAAGCAGGAATTGCAGAAATACCACTAGTTTTTGATTCTTTTGATGACTCTCAACCAAAAAAACTTTTTAAAGGGATTCCTGTAACAGCTTCTTTAGATGATCATCAGGATCCATTTTTCGATCCTGAAAATGGGAAAAGTATAATCTGGAGTATGTTCTTTTACGATACTGTAAAAGATTCTGTTCATTTGGTAGGTATTTCCCCTTTCGGAGCACAAATAATTGAAACAGTAGGAGCCGGAGATCTGGATATTCCGGTTTCAATCAGCACTGTAAATTCATTACCTGAAAATATGATCGACAGTGATTCAGCTGCGGCTATAGCTGAAATGAATGGTGGTGCTGAATTCCGTCAGGAAGCAAGCAATTCCACATTTGCCAGTGTAGAGTTTGTTGTAGCTCAGGCTTACTGGGAGTATCCTTTGGATAATACTACTTCAGCTCCTACACACTGGAGAGTTGAGTATGAAGCTCAGAATTTTGATTTTGATTTCAAACAAACGAACGATCACGAAGGATTCGGTGAAGATTCTCTTGTTTTCTATATTGACGTATTGACCGGAGATATTTTATATAAAGCCGGAAATAAAGTAGAAAATGGACCTTCTTTTAATGTTGTGAGTAGCTCACCTGCTGATGGAGATGTTGCAGTAAGCAGCGATACCTCAACAATAAGTATTACATTCGACGCACCCGTAAAAGTAGACGAGTTTGGCTTCTTCGGGGATGGACTAGAAATAATTCCTTTCCCTCTCGATTCCATTGATATAATTGATTTCTCTTTATCTGATGTAGGCAGAACTCTCAATTTTAAAGTAATTCATTCACCTGAAACTGATTATACATGGTTAGTAAGTAAAGCCAAAAATACTGCTGGTGGTATTCTCGAAAGACCATATATATTTAACTATACAACTTCAGCAAGCTCTGTAAGCCAATCAGTTTCCGGTTCAATTAATACAAATACTGATTCTCCAACTAAGTCTGTTGAAAATGAATATGACGGAGTAATGGTTGCGTTGTTTACTTCCAATCCATTTGTAGATAATGAAAATGACAGTGAGTCTGAGGGGCCGGGCTTTACAATTGCTAAAGCCACTCTTGCTGATACCACAACTGGGACTTATACATTAAATGGTGTCCGAGATGGGGTTTATTTTCCTCTTTCAATTAATCTTATTGAAGATGGTTTCGATGAAACCCCTTCTGCAATTGGTATTTATGATCCTGATAGTGATGGCTCTCTAAACTCCATCACCGTTTCGGGAGGGAATCTGACAGATATCGATATTCAGTTCAAAGCATTTGAGCCAATTACTGCAAGTACTGCTGTTTCATTAGCAAATTCAGTAGCTGCAGAATTAGATTCCGGATTGGAATTATACTTTATGTTTACCGAAGAAGATCTGATTGAATATGATGACTTTAATGATAATCTCCATCAGAAAAAAGGACTCCAAAAATATTCTTTCAGCCATTTTAAAGTTGATGATGAGATAACAACTCCAACCGGTACAGGTGAAGAATGGGGTTTACTTTATTATAATTCTACAACTGAGACAGCTTTAGCATTTGGAGTAAATCCTTTCGGGGTTGGTTTCGTTGATACATTGGATACTGCAGAATTTCTGGAAGATTTTGAGTTAGAAGGAGCAACATTTGATGATCTTTCCCCTCTCCCTTCTTCTTTCTTTGATTCCGATTCTGCGGCAATCGTGGCGGAAGAAAATGGAGGAAGCGACTTCAGACAAGGAGACGCAGAATTTCTCTACGTTGAATATGTGGCTATAAATGCTCCAACCCTTTTGCCTGAAGGTATTAACGCCGATGGCGGAGTTTGGGGGGTAATATATTCCAAAGAAAGCTTTAACCAGCAAACCTTCAATTACGAATACATCGGTTTTGAAGTATTTATGGATTTTGAAGATGGAACATTCCTGGGGTCAAATATTGATCAGGATGAGCCCATTACTGCCCTGGATGGCAGAGCAGCAGCTGACACCTTAGCTACAAATATCTATGATGATAACAAGCTTTACTTCATTGATGCCATTGGAAATATATTTTCAGATCCTGAGCTTGATCAACAGAAAAAAGCTCTGAAGAATAATGAAGAGAGTTCTGACCTGTTGGAAGGAAAATTCTTCTTTATTGAGTATAGATTTTACTCCGAAATAAATGATACTGAGACACCAATATTCGTAGATGCAAGTGGTGAAGCATACTTCTCAGGGAATTCATTTGATATAATTCCTGAAGGGGTTACTTATGCGGATCTGGAAACTATTTCTGAAACTATTATCGATAGTGACTCTGCAGTTACCATTGCAAATGCTGCCGGAGCCGCTGCTTTCAGAGATAATCTGGGCGCAGATTTCGATCTGGTTCGTCTCGATATACAAGTTCAGGCTGGTAATCGATTCTGGCTACATCCTGAAGGCGTTGATAGCTCATTGGTTACGTGGACTGTTCGCTTCTTAAGAACTTCAAGACACAAAACTACTGAGGAATACGAACTTGAAAGCGCTGAATACCTTATCAACGCAGAAACAGGTACTGTGATTGATTCAATGGTTATTACTTCCAATGAAGAGGATGATCTTATATCAGATATTCCTGATGAAACATCACTTGGACAAAATTATCCAAACCCATTCAATCCTACTACTACTATTCCATTCAGTTTAAAAGAAGCTGTGAATGTAGAAATCACCATCTACAATATGTTAGGCCAGAAAGTTACTTCTCTCGTTAATGAGAAATTCACTGCAGGAAATCATTTTGCTACATGGGATGCTTCCTCTTTGGCCAGTGGAATGTATATATACCGCCTGAAAGCCGGGAATGTGGTAAAAACCAAAAAGTTAATGCTCATTAAATAACCAAATTTGATCAGAGCTTCTAAAAGCCTTCTTCGGAAGGCTTTTTTTATGGGTGATATTCAGCGCTATTTTGAATATTTTCACTGGTGATTTTAACTCTACATTCCGATCTATGAAAACAGTTTACTTCGACAATGCTGCAACCACTCCAATCGATGAACGAGTACTGGAAACAATGCTTCCATTTATGCGTGAAGATTTTGGAAATGCAAATTCTGCTCATCATTTAGGCCAAAAAGCCAAAGTTGCTGTAGAAGATGCCAGGGAGTTTGTGGCTTCTGTAATTGGCGCAGAACCGTCTGAAGTGATTTTTACAAGCGGTGGTACTGAAAGTGATAATGCAGCGATAAAAGGAGTTTTGGCTGTTGCAGGAGATAAAGATGAGATCATTACTTCAGAACTTGAGCATCATGCTGTTCTACATCCGATTGAAATGTCCAAAATGAAGGGCTTTAAAAATCTTTTTGCTGAACCTATTCAGTGTGGAACAATTACAGCTTCGGCAGTAGAAGAAAAGATGTCAGATAAAACTGCTCTTGTTAGTATAATGCATGTTAATAATGAGATCGGTTGCATAAATCATATTAAAGAGATCGCAGAATTATGTCGAGGCAAAAACATACCTTTTCATACTGATGCTGTTCAGAGTTTAGGCAAAATCCCTGTGGATGTGAAAGATCTGGGAATTGATCTTCTGAGTGGTAGCGGACATAAGATCTATGGTCCTAAAGGTGTGGGCATCATGTATGTTAGAAACGGAGCCAGATGGATGCCGTGGATGACCGGAGGCTCTCAGGAACGCAGACGTCGGGGTGGAACTTTAAATGTTCCCGGAATAGTTGGTTTTGCAAAAGCACTTGAGCTTATGACCAAAGAGAGAGAGGAAAATACAAATCACTATAAAGAATTAAGATCTCTGCTGCTTTCGAAGATGGACGCTGAGTTAGATGTAGATTATAAGATCAATGGAAACCCTGAAACCGGCGTTGCTCATATTCTAAACCTTTCATTCTCTAATAAAGATGGACACTTCATAGACGGAGAGATGCTTCTACTCAATCTGGATATTGATGGAATTTGTGTTTCCAATGGATCTGCTTGTACTTCCGGAGCTGTTGAACCATCACATGTTTTAGCAGGAATTGGATTGAATGATAATCTGGCTAAATCCAGCATCCGGGTTAGCTTTGGGAAGACAAACACCAAAGAGGATGTGATTTACTTTGTTGAGAAATTAAATAGTGTATTAACCCGAATGTTCGCTACAGCATGAGTATAAATATTTGTGTGTACTGCGGATCAAGAATACCGGAAGACAAAAAATTTGAAAGCCTTGCAAAACAAATAGGTTCCACAATAGCTTCTAAAAACTGGGGACTGGTATACGGTGGTGGCAAGGTTGGTATGATGGGTGTAATAGCTAACGCAGCACTTGAAGAGAAAGGTGAAGTGATTGGTATCATTCCTACTGCTTTAAAGAGAGCTGAAGTTGTTCATACAGGTGTTTCAGAGATCATAGAAACTCCCGATATGCATACCAGAAAAGCTTTAATGGAGAAAAGATCCTCAGCTTTTGTTGTGCTTCCCGGTGGCTTCGGAACACTTGATGAGTTTTTTGAAATTCTTACCTGGAGACAGCTGGGAATTCATGATAAACCAATTATTCTTGTAAACGCTTTTGGATATTTTGATGGATTGTCTTCCTTTGTGGAAACGGCTATAGATCACGATTTTGTTAGAGGCGAAAACCGCGAATTATTTTCAATTACTTCAAACCTTGAAGAAACAATTTCAGTACTTGAGAAAAAGCTATATCCATGAAAATATTCTTCACGGTGTTGGTTTTCCTGTCTTTTACTGTGATTATTTCCTGTAATAACTCTATAAAACCTATAAACTCAGAATTGAAAATTCCTGAAAACACTTTAGCTCCCTGTCCCGAAAGCCCCAATTGCTTCAGGACAACTCAGACTCTAAAAGCTGATCCTGAAGCTGTTCAGCAAGCATTAAAGAAATCGCTTACCTCAAATAATGCTGAGAAAATAGAAGAAATAAATCTTTCTGATAAAAAAGAGCTTAATGCTGTTTTTAAAATTCCGTTATTTGGATGGTTAGACGATGTTGTTATCAATATTGATTCAGATACATCAAATGCTGACATTACATTCGTTCACATTAAAAGCTCCAGCAGAGAAGGTTACTACGATCTGGGAGTTAACAAAAGAAGAGTAAACAAAATTATAAAACACGCTCGAAAAGAGATTAATAAACCGTAAAAGCCATGTATAATATACTATTACACTTACATTCAGTTAACAGATGGATCGTTTTAATTTTGATCATTCTGGCCTTGGTTAAGGCTTTTTCTGGTTGGTTCGGGAAAAAAGAATTCACAGCTTCAGACAAAAAAAGTGCTTTGTTTGCACTCATATTTACTCATATTCAGTTGATACTTGGACTTGGTCTCTACTTCATAAGTCCTTTGGTTTCTTTTGAAGAGGGAGCTATCAAAAGTGAAGTATTCAGATTTTATACGATAGAGCACTTCTCAATGATGATCATTGCAATTGTATTGATCACCCTCGGTTTTTCATTATCGAAAAGAGCGCCGGAAAGTATTACCAAATTCAAAAGAGTAGCAGTATTCTACCTGATAGGTTTACTGATCATGCTATCTTCTATTCCATGGCCTTTCAGAATTCCTGGAGCCGGTTGGTTTTAATCAGTCCTTATCATTTTTATAGATATCAGTGATCTGATCTGCGTATTTCTCGGCTATAACCCTGCGCTTTACTTTCATTGTTGGAGTGATCTCCCCTGTTTCCACTGTAAATTCATCGGGCAGTAATCTGAAATCACGGATCTTTTCATGTGATGCCAGGTCTTTTGAAAAAGCCCGTATCTCTTTTTTGAATTGTTCATTCACTTCAGGATGTGAGATCAACACTTCATTGTCTTTATATTCAAGTCCGTTGTCTTTGGCATACTTTGCCAGAATTTCAAAGTCAGGTACTATCAATCCGGCCATAAAGTTTTGAGCTTCTCCTACCACTACCATCTGATCGATCCATTTACTGGTCTTAAACATATCCTCAATTGGACCGGGATAAATATTTTTACCGCCCGCATTAACGATCATATGCTTAATGCGATCCGTAATTTTCAAATTTCCTTTTACAAAACGTCCTACATCTCCGGTATGTAACCAACCGTCTTCATTGATCATTTCTTTGGTAGCTTCTTCGTTACGCCAGTACCCTTTCATTACATTTGGACCTTTACAAAGTATCTCTCCGGGCTCAGAAGAAAGTTCTGTAGGATAATCTTCTCCACTTATTTGAGCTATGATCTTTCCGGAATCCAGATCTTTAATTCCTACAGTAACTCCGGGTATCACTGCTCCAACAACTCCGGTTACTTCTTCACCTACTCTGTTGGCAGCCATTACCGGTGATGTTTCTGTCAATCCGTATCCCTGTAAAATGGTTAATCCCGCGGCTTTAAAGAAATCATCGATCTCAGGTGGTAAAGCAGCCCCTCCGGAAACGAATATCCTTACCTGTCCGCCTGTTCGTTCTTTAAGCTTATCAAAAACGAGTTTATCAGCGATCTTCTTTTGAATCGAAACCAATCCTCTTTTCCCGGATGAGTACTTTCTTCCGGTGTCAACAGCCCAGTTAAAAATCTTTTTCTTTGTGTCACTGCCCTCTTCCACACTTTTAACGATCAGATTATAGATCTTTTCGAAAAGTCTTGGCACACTGATCATTACCGTTGGTCTTACTTCAGGCATATTTTTCGAAACGGTATCCACACTTTCGGCATAATAGATCTCAGCTCCACAAGAAATTATTGCATAATAGCCAGCTGTTCTCTCAAAAGAATGACATAGTGGAAGAAATGAGAGCAGACGATCTTTGTCATCCCAATAAATATGTTGTGTAGCTGCTTTAACATTACTCACAATATTTTGATGGGTAAGCATCGCTCCTTTTGGTCTTCCTGTTGTACCTGAAGTGTAGATCAACGTCGAAATATCTTCTACGGAAACAGCTTGTACTCTTTTTCTGATTTCGTCTTTATATTTCTCAGCCTGTTTTGCACCTTCATTCAGTACATCTTCAAATAGAAGAACAAATTCCTTTTCGGCATGTTTTTTATTCTTTGGTTTATCAAATGCGATAATCGTTTTTAAGTGCTCACAATTATCGTAAACTTCCACAGCTTTTTTTAACTGGATTCCAGTAGAAACAAAGAACATCTTGGCTTCCGAATCCTGTAAGATATATTCGCACTGTCCGGCAGGAAGTGTGGTGTACAAAGACACATTGATTCCCCCGATCATTTGGATCGCAAGATCAACAACTGCCCATTCATATCTGTTTTCACTTAGAATCCCTACTCTGTCTCCGTGTTCAATTCCTTCTGAAAGCATATATGCTGCTAAAGAATGGATATCCTCGATCACCTGATCCCAATAAATGGGCGTGTATTCAGATTTAGGATCTGTTTTACGATGAAATACAGCTTTATTATTTCCGGCAAATTTATTCGCCAGGTTTACAGGGAGTTCTGCTAATGTCTCGAACGGTACGATTGTAGGCATGCTTGTAAATTTTGATCAATATTTTTCCGATTGGAATATACTATATATAGAAAGAAATTCTTGTGTTTCAAATGCACCAATACAAGTCTTATATTAAAAGAAAAATTTCACAGATGGCACACCCGGCACACGAAGAAACAATTCAGTTAGTAAAAGAGATCTTCAGATCTTATTTAAAAGAGCATAAACAACGCCAAACACCCGAAAGGTTTATGGTTTTGGAAGAAATTTACCGTGCCGACGGCCACTTTGATGCTGATGATATTTTCTACAGAATGGAAGAAGTTGGGACTCGTGTATCACGCGCTACGGTGTACAACACACTTGATCTTTTGGTTGAGTGCGGATTGGTTCAGCGTCAGCAATTTGGTAAGAGTCAGTATTACTATGAGCGCGCGTATGCTTACCAACAGCACGATCATATTATCTGTAACGATTGCGGACATGTGTTGGAATTTTGTGATCCACGAATTGGAGAGATACAAGAATTACTTGGTAAGATCCATGGTATGAATATCGACTCTCACTCTCTGCATTTCTACGGAACCTGTAAAGACGAAAAAGCCTGCGAAGCTCGTCAAGAAGAAAACTCGAAGAAAGAAAGTGCTGAAGCGTAAAAGGATTAACAATGTTTCAATTACCAATTAAGAATTGATATAAATCAATACTTAATTGAGCCATTGTTAATTCTTAATTGTTTATCCAGAAATATAAGTCTCAGCAATATACTTTCTGGAAGCGAGTCTGCTGCCCCACCAGCCCATCAAAACTGATAAACCGACCATGGCTCCAACTAAGAAGTACCAACGCCCGAATGGCCATGCTACAATTCCCACGTCGGGAACATAAAGCGGGACCAAAAACTCGAAGATCGCAAATACACTCAGCACTGCTAAAGTTCCTGCAATTAATCCCTGAATAATTCCTTCCACAATAAAAGGACTTCTTATAAAACCATTCGTAGCTCCAACAAGCTTCATTGCTCTGATAAGATCCTTTTTCGCATAGATAGTCAGACGTATAGTATTGTAAACCAAGACTACTGCAGCCAGCAAAATTAAGATTCCTAAACCACTGCCAATCAAACTGAAAATACTCAGGTTTGATTCCAGCGCTTTCAGCAGTGCTCTGTTATACTCTACTTCGTCTACTCCACGGATGTTTTGAATTCGGGAGGCTAAACTTTCTACCAATTCAGATCCCGAATCAGTATTCACTTCTACTTTAAAAGAAGCAGGTAAAAAATTCAATTCAATCAGTTCGGTAACGCCCGCTCCTAATTCTTTAGCTGCAATAACGGACGCACTGTCTTTCGAAATATAAACCACATTCGTAACCAGCTCTTCGCCCTCGATTTGGTTGCGCACTTCTTCCACAGAGCGTTCATCCATATCAAAAAGGAAAACTTCGATTTGGATCTCCTTCAAACTCATGGCCTGTGTATACACGTTGTACGATACACGCCCGAGAATGCCCAGTAACAGCACTGCTATAAACAAGGAGAATATAGATGTGGTAACAGCTAATTTAGCTCGCTTAAAGCCGGCTGTTCCTTCTTTTATTACATATTTTAGACTCATATTAGTTTCTGAATTGAGCTCTTATTCCAACAATTAATCTTCGAGGTGGCATCGGAAATGATGACGCCTCAAAGTAGCCTGCCTGACCTAAACCGTCAAGTGCATTTTCCCATCTTATCACTACCATTATTGCACGAACTCTAGCAGAAAGTTCCGCATCCATTCTGAAAAATGCAGGTACAAATGATTGCATGCTTCCATCATTGGTTAGTGAGTTTGATTGCCAATAGTTTAACTCTGTATTATAAAACTGACTTTCATAAGCGAATGGCGAGAGCAGCGTGCGCACACCGATCTTAACAAAAGCTGCCCTGTTGAATGCATAGTTCTTGTAAAATAGCGCATTTCTGATCCATAACTTAGTATCAACAGAACCAAATGTTTTATGACTTTGATCTACTCCAAAACTCACTGTTGATTCATATGCTGCGGAACTTTCGATCTCAAAATTGGGATTCTGAAATCTGACAAAACCTGAAATAAATGCAAAGTCCTGAGAATTTGTATTGCTGAATGTACTGTCTGTATCTAATACTATCCGGTTCTCTGTAAACTTGATTCTGCCCGAAACTCCTGCTTTCCAATAGCTTCCAAGCGAAGAATTTACTTCTCCATAAAGCGATGTTATTTTTTCGTTTTTTAGATTTGAATTCCCTGAGTAGTCCTTCGATGACCAGTATAAAGTCTGAATGGTCGGAATCCTGCTTACCACACCCGCAGTTAACTTCAGACTCAGGTTATCAGGATCTCCAATGTTTATACCCGTAGAAAATTCCGAACCGGAATGACCTGTATTTCGTGATATTACATTTCCGGAACCGATCAATTTTAACCCATCAAACAACTCTAATTCAGTAGTCATTTTTGCTTCTGATGTAAACCAACTGTTCCGGGTAATGGAATTACCTGATCTCATATCTGAGAAAGTAACTGCACCATCACCATGTATTGAAAGTAAACCCAATTCCACTTTCTTGAAGATCTGAGCACCGTGCGTTAGCAATTCTCTGCTTAGTGTATCAGCGCTAATTCGAACTACTCTGTCGTTCTTAGTTCTGTTAAATATCAATCCACCTGACTCAGCCGAAGTTGTATCCGATCTTTGGTAGAGCCCCAGCTTAATATCATTTCTCAGTATTTCTGAGCTTCCCGAACTGCTCACAGGATTTGAAGTAAACTCACCAAAACCAAAACTTGCAGGATCATTTACTACATAACCACCAGATTCATCGTTATTAAAGTCATTTCGAAGGATCAATCCCTGAATTTGATATTTATCTCCTAAATGATGGTAAATCCGCCCCATGATCTGACTTCCTTGAACGGAATTATTTGGATAAAAACCTCCGTCTCTCCTATCCCAGTACGACAACTCAATATTAGTTCCGGGCGCCGTATTCTGTGCTACAAAAAACTCCAGATTTCTGTAATCATTAGAAGCTTCATCAAAGTTCAAATAACTGATAGGTTCATTGATATAATAATCCCGAATATTCACATACGAATTTAGATCTCCATTATAAGTCTGATACACTGTTCCGATCTTGTGATGCGGCACATAATTATAATTGATCAATCCGGTAACCGGATCATTCAGAAGAATATCGTCCAGCCATAAATTCTGTTCGTATTGATCGTAACCATTGATATTAAAAGCATCAGTCCTTCCGATTGTACCTTGTCTGTATGAAATCACGTTACTTTGATAAGCGTAGAAATCTCCCCAGTTCGGATAAATACTCCATCGCAAAAGACTGTCTGTAGTTATTTTCTCTGAAAAAGACGGGATACGATTCTTCCAAAGGTTTACAGTTTTTACTTTTACTTCCTTTTTCTGAGACGCCAGTACACTGTCGTTTTTTGCTTCTGTATTCGGAGAAGTGACCTTAACTGAATCTGTTTTGACAGAATCTGCAACCTGAGCAAATAATCCTGTTGAACTCACAATCAATGCGATATATAAGGTTATAAAAACTCTCAAGGATATTGTTTCTCCAGATTATAAGGCATTTCATCTATTCCCTTTAATACTCTGCGGGCCATTTCTAAAGTCGTTCTCATACTTCGTTCCTTATTCAGCAAACGATCTTTTGTAAACAAAGCTTTTATAGCGAAATGATCATCCTTGCTCCAGTATCCCATCCACACTGTTCCCACCGGTTTTTCTTCCGATCCTCCGCCCGGACCGGCAACTCCAGTAGTTGAAATACCGATATCAGAACCAAGTTTATCCGCAGCTCCTTTTGCCATCTGCAATGCTACTTCTCTGCTTACTGCACCGTGATCATTCAAATCATTTTCTGAGACACCTAATTGATTTATTTTTACTGAATTGGCATAAGAAACAATTCCGCCCAACGTATATGCACTACTTCCGGCTATATTTGTAAGCTCATTTGCAATCATCCCGCCTGTACAACTTTCTGCGGCAGCAATTGTTTTGTTTTGCTCGATCAAAATTTTACCAACAGCTTCTGATATGGTCAGATGTTTTCCTTCTCCGATAATATACTTAGAAGCTTTTTCATAAATATGGTCTGCGAGTTTATTTACTGATTCCTCTGCCTCTGATTTTGTTGATCCCTTGCCATTCAATCTGAGAGTCACCCCTCCCGGCATCGGCAAATAAGCCAGACTTACACCATTGTTAAAAAAAGAATTCAGATCGCCTATAATGGTATCACTTAATGTACTCTCGCCTATTCCAATTGTTTTAAGATATCTGGAATGTAAGAAACCAACGTCACCGAATACCTTTCTTAATTTCTGAGAAATTGCATTTTCCATCAAATACTTCATTTCATAAGGCACTCCCGGCATGGAAACCAGATAGCAATCGTTCTCATAAAACCACATTCCGGGTGCTGTTCCCATCTTGTTGAACAATACCTCACAATTTTCGGGCACTTCAGCCTGTATCTTATTCGACTCCGAAAAAGGGATATTCCTGCTCTCAAATAATTTTTTAATATAATCCAGAACCTTTTTATCTGACTTCATTGTCACCCCGAACAATTCAGCGATCGCCGCTTTCGTAATATCATCATGAGTGGGACCCAATCCTCCGGTACAAAGCACAACATCAGCGTGCTTCATTGAATAAGAGAGAGTTGATTTGATGAGATTAAGTTCATCCGAAATAGTATGCACCTCGGTAACCTCAAAACCTAAACCGGTCATGAACTCTCCCATCCATGTAGCATTGGTGTTTACAGTGTCTCCAATAAGTAATTCGTTGCCGATTGAGATGATCTGAACTTTCATACCTGTAAAATTCACAATTCCTTTGTCCAAAAGCTAGTTTTCATATTATTATATCCAATCTATTTCCTATCTTCGTTCAATGAAAAGTCTTCCGAACATTCTCAGCTCACTTCGCATCATCCTTGCGCCGATATTTTTGTATCTGTATTTGCAGGGAGGACTGATCTGGGGAGGGTTAAGTATTCTGATCTTTACAATTGCTGCAATCACCGATTATTTTGACGGTCACTATGCCCGGAAATATCAGGTTGAATCTACACTCGGTGTATTTCTTGATCCACTAGCAGATAAAGTGCTCACATTCAGCGCCTTTATTGTACTTCCATTTATCGATCCTTCTCAGTTTCCGTGGTGGGCAGTTATTTTGATCATCATCCGTGATGTATTTATGACCGGATTACGGGTGTATGCAAACAAAAAGGATATGCAGATGAAAACCCGTTCTTTTGCAAAAACAAAAACAACCATCCAACTTACATTCCTGTATATCGCTTTATTTCTTGGTGTGTTTGAAGGAACAGGAAATATTCTGGCAGACTGGTCTGAGCTTATTCTTTCAACCGGTGTTATGTTCTGGCTGATGATGTTTGTGACTTTCATCACTGTTTATTCCGGAATTGAATATGTGTTCACTAATAAAAAATTATTTCGCAACTCTGCATCTTCATGAGATCCCTTAAACTTTTCATTGGGTCAGGTTTCGGCTCGGGATTAATTCCATTTGCACCCGGCACCTGGGGAAGTTTGCTTTCATTAGTTCCCATCTACTTTCTGATGAGATCCGGTAACATATTTTTAATTCCTCTGTTTGTACTGATTGCCTCTCTGCTTTCACTATGGGTAACTTCAGCTTGTGTAGAGCAATGGGGTGATGATCCCGGAAAACTTGTTATGGACGAATGGGCAGGTCAGGCGCTCACATTTATATCAATTTCATCTACCGGTGTACTCGATTCCGATTTAATGATTATGGGCTTTGGTTTCATATTATTCCGGATTTTTGACATTTTAAAGCCTTTAGGTATCAATAAGCTTCAAAAATACGAAGGTGGAGCCGGTATTTTGCTCGATGATTTACTTGCAGGATTATATGCGCTTATCTGCCTAAAAACTCTTATTTTCATCTGGTCGTAAAAAAAGACCTATTCTCGGGATTTCAGAAGAGAACACAAGATTACAGACATTTATGATTATTAACGATTCATTTGCACGCGAACTAGCGGCAGACTTATTAGATATTGACGCAGTTATACTAAGACCGAATAATCCTTTTACCTGGTCATCAGGGTGGAATTCGCCAATTTATTGCGATAACAGATTAACTTTAAGACATCCGGAAGTACGAAAGAAGATCGCTCAGCAGTTTACTGCTTTTATCAGTGAAAAATTTCCGAATGTGGATGTCATAACCGGAACAGCAACTGCCGGAATACCTCATGCAGCATGGGTTTCGGAAGCTTTGGATAAACCAATGGCTTACGTTCGCGCTAAAGCGAAAGCTCATGGGATGGGAAATCAAATTGAAGGTGGTGTGGATAAAGGACAAAGCACTATTGTTCTTGAAGACCTGATCTCTACCGGAGGATCGGCAATCTCTGTTCTTGAAGCACTTCAGTTTGTTGGAGCTAATGTTGAAGCTGTGTTATCTATATTCACTTATGGATTTGCAAAAGCAGATGAACGTTTCCAAAAAGTAAACGTTCCTGTGTACAGCCTCACCGATTATAAAACGCTGATCAATGTAGCTATTGAAAAAGGAATCGTTACAGGCGATGATCTGGATCTGCTTTCCAGTTGGAGAGACAACCCGGATATCTGGCCTAATTAGAATTTTTAGTTTGAAAAGAGAAGTACAGTGAGCAACAAGAAATTTTTTATTGAAACCTACGGCTGCCAGATGAATTTCGCAGATTCGGAGGTGGTAAATTCAATTCTGATCGAAGACGGAATGCAGTTGGCCGAAAATCCGGAAAGCGCCGATGTTGTATTGGTAAACACCTGCTCTATCCGTGAGAATGCAGAAACCAAGGTGTGGAATCGGTTAAAAGAGCTTCGGAAGATCAAAAAATCGAATAAAGAACTTACCGTAGGTGTACTTGGCTGTATGGCTGAGCGCATCAAAGACAGAATTCTGGAGCAAGAGCATCTGGTTGATATTGTAGTTGGGCCTGATGCTTATCGCGACATCCCCCGCCTGCTGGAAGAAGTTGACGACGGCAGAAAAGCAGTAAACGTATTGCTTTCTCTTGAAGAGACCTATGCTGATATCACTCCGGTAAGAACCGCCGGTAACGGCGTCTCTGCATTTGTTTCCATTATGCGTGGTTGCGACAATATGTGTTCTTTTTGCGTAGTTCCATTTACTCGTGGTCGCGAAAGAAGCCGACCTATGGAAAGTATTCTAAGAGAAGTTCGTCAATTAAGTGAAGAAGGAATTAAAGAAATCACCCTGCTTGGACAGAATGTAAATTCCTACAAGGATGGTGAAAACTCTTTTGCTAAACTGATGTTGGCTTGTAGTCAAGTTAACCCTGAAATTCGCTTCAGATTCTCTTCTCCGCATCCGAAAGACTTCCCGATCGAATTACTTCATATTATAGCTGAGCAGCCTAATTTGTGCAACTATATTCACATTCCCGCTCAGGCAGGAAGTGATTCTATGCTGGAGAGAATGCGTCGCCCTTACACCCGTGAGCAATATTTGGAACTGATCGATCAGATGAGAGCCATTATTCCGGGAGTTTCTTTTTCAACAGATATCATAGCAGGTTTCTGCCACGAAACTGAAGAAGAACATCAGCAAACACTGAGCCTGATGAAAGAAGTTGGCTATGACCTGGCTTACATGTTCGCATATTCCGAAAGAGAACGAACATTAGCACATCGTAAATTCGAAGATGACGTTCCTGAAGAAGTTAAAAAGAGACGTCTATCTGAGATCATTACTCAGCAAATGAATATTCAGGGTGAAAGAAACAAGAATGAGATCGGAGAACGCCATCTTGTGCTTGTAGAAGGAACCAGTAAGAAATCTGAAGAGCAAATGAGCGGTCGTACCGATACAAATAAGATCTGTGTATTTGACCGAAGAGATTTTGAGCCGGGCGATTATGTAGAAGTTGAGGTTACCGATTGTACCTCTGCTACCCTTCTTGCTAAACCGATCAAAAAAAGCAGTATTTCTGAATTTTTCGGAGTAGCTGTAGAAGCATAAGTGAAAACCCGCAGAACATATCTTTTGCGGTGGGTGCTTTTTGTATTCTTTTTGATGTTCGGTTATTCCTTAAGCTATGCTCAAAAGAAGGTAGCCGTAGATTGGGAAAATCCTGCAGATTCTGAAGCTTTTAACAGGGAGCTGGATTTCTTCAGCAATCACAATGTCTCATATCTGTTTGTCAGCCATCCATTAACTGCAGATGAAATAGCTTCATTAGACAGCACAGGAATCTCTTTTTTTGTGAAATTGGATCACAAATTTGTAACTGAAAATGAATTTATTAACAATTCAGATCAGTATTTGGAATCTGTAAACGATGCCAAAGCTTATTACGATTCTTCTTCCGCTTTTAACGGGATCGTAGCTTTTACTCACAGCAATATTTCTCAAGCATATTTAGGTTCACAAACATATTTAAGTACAGAAGACTTTTTTGAAATAACTGGGAATAAGGTTTATTCGGTAAATATTCACTCACAACCACTCTTCAGTGTTTTTGAAACATCAGATTCATATGCAGAAAACCTTTCCAGGTTAAAAGAACAGCTTATAAATTCAGAACTGAATCTGTTAGTAGATGGTGAGTGGTACAGATCTGTATTAGCTCAAAATGCTGATCTAAAAAGTACTTTTGAAGGCACTTCGGGAATGGATCCGACTACTATCGCAGTGCCTGACATCCCCGACCAAACTCCTCTTATTCATTGGTCTGTGTTGGTTCTGGTTTTGCTTTGGATCAGTCTTGCAGTAAATGTTGCTTCAAATCCTACATATCTGGAAACTATTCCTCGTTATTTTACGGCGCATCGCTTCTTTGTTGATGATATTTTGAGTTACAGAGAACGTTCATCTGCAAGTGCGGTATTTCTTTTATTTCAGCATGCCATTTTTGGTGGATTGGTTGTCTACATACTTACCAAAATATTTATAAGTGATATAGGATTAGAGACTCTGTATTACCACATTCCTTATATAGCTATAATGGGAAAAAACTATTTTTCCTTATTTGTATTATCTACACTGTTGGTTTTAGTTGTAGAAATGATCGCTCTTTTTTGGCTCTATTTTCCGAATAAGGAAATGTCGCATTTCAATCAGGCCCTTAATTTATTTACCTGGATATTTCATCTCGATTTTATTCTGATCACTTTGATAGTAACTGTCTATTTCTCCGGACAGGGCACCTCATTCCTAGCTAGTATACTCGCAATCACCTACGTATTGATCTGGTTCTCAAGCTTTAATATCACTGCTTATGATGCCTCCAAAAGACTGGGAATGCATCGCAATTCTTACCTTTTTAAAACCATCGGACTTCATACTCTGGTAAGTGGCGCCCTTGTTGTATTGCTGGTCGTATTTAATGAATGGTGGGATATTTTGAAACTAGCCATCTCGGTTTAGGTTTTATCTCGTTCCGGATGTTCTGTTACTTGTCCTCATTCCGTACCTCAGGTGTAGAATGCCCCCGGAAGCTCTGCTTCTAATGGTATTTACTATTTCCGGTGCATACCGCCGAGCCTGAAGGCTCTACTAGTTTAAATCACACAGTTCTACATTTATTATCGGGAAGGCAATTATTTCTTATTGGCATTCCCAAACAGAGCTTCCTCTACTCTCCGACTATAACTTACTCTTATGTTGAATGCTAACCAAAACTCCACTCATTCTTTTTTGTCTTAATTTTATAAGCTTGGAATTTTAAATTTTAATACTTCACCATTGTAAATGTCTGTGACAAAAATGTTCTTCTTGTTTATATCAATTGCTAAATGAGTTAGAGCCATTTTCTGTTCTGGGTTAAATGTATAAACTTTCTTTAAGTTTCCATTAGTATCTAGATTGACAATTAGATTTGGAATTTCTTTTGTTCGAGTAGTCAAGAAGAATATTTCATTATTAATAATTTTCCAATCCTCAATATATCTAATATATGGAAACCTTCCTGCGAATTGAGCTGCGTCTTTAGCATGAGAAAGAAGAGTTTTATTGGCTGGGAAGTTAATTTTCTTTACCCAAATCAATTCTTCATTTAGATTGTAGCATTGAAGAATACTGTAACTTTCAAAATAGACAAAAATGTTTTCTCCAACTTTATTTATCATAATTTGTTTTTGATATCTTGGGATTATATCACCATCACTAATAAAATTCTCAATGGAGTAATTAGATAAATCCTCTTCAGCATTTATAATTGGCTTACCAAATTCACTTTGAACCGAACCATTAAAGTCAGATAGGAAGAGAAGACTATCCTTAGATGATGCTCTTAATAACAAACTATCACCCATTATTTCGACTTCATTTATATGAGTTTTAGAATGGTATATCCTCTCAGATATTAAGTCATAATTTTTAGAATAAGTCTGTACCTTATACAAAGTAAAGTCAACTACTGTTAATTTTCCTTCATCATCAATGATGAACTTGTTTACATCTTCAAGTTCAGTTGGCCCTCTACCATTATTTCCAAAATCTTTAAGAAAAATTCCTTCGCTATCTATTACTTTTATTTTTTTATCACTTCCGTCCCATATTATTATTCCACCAGATTTTGTAGTAGTTATTTCACCAGGTAGATAAATATTTTGATCAGAATTTAGACTTCCTTCAAAAATTAGAGGGATAGCTTCACTAATATCAATATTAACCTCCTTAAATCTTAATTCATCTAGAGTACATCCTAAATAAAAAATAGAAATTGAACCCAAAACTATTTTAATTGACAGTTCTCTCATTAGTGTTTGTTTTTGCATTTATTAATTTATCTATTTTTGGGTTGATATAATTAAATGGTAAATAAAAAAGGGAATAATATCCCGGAAGCTCTGCTTCCATTCGTATTAGCTGCTTCAGGTGCATACCGCCGAGCCTGAAGGCTCTACTAGTTTAAACTCATTAGTAACATTAGGTTGTTACTTATGACAGGCATTCCAAGTCATAGTTTGGGAACTAGATTAATTAAAACCTACTTATCACGAATCAATTTTCTATCCCATAATCCCGAGAATAGAAATAATAATGCTGTACTGAATAACAGTCCCCAGATCACTACAATAGCTAAGTTTTGCCAGAATTCATCGGTTCCGAAAACAACCATGGGCAGTAATCCCATTACCGTAGTTGTGGTTGTAATCAAAACAGGTCTTAGCTTTTGCCGGAATACTTTATACCAGGCCCTCACTCCTCCTATTCCTCTTTCGCCTTCTGTTTTCCGTTGATGAATTAACAATATCGCATTGTTAACAACTACACCCACACACAACAAAGCTCCTGCTATTGCTCCGCGATCAAAACTTAAATCGTTAGCAAGTGTTCCCAACATAATTCCAACTGCGCTGAACGGAATGGTTAGTATAACAAACAACGATCCGGACCAGCTTTCCAATAATGCCGATATGATCATCCACACACTTAGAATACTTAGCATAGCGATCAGCCAAAGATTTTTTGTTTGTTCGTCATCGTTAAAGCTGAATCCCGAAAAACCGTACTTTATTTTAGCTCCGACAGGAACCGGAACTTCTTCTAGCATTGTTTCCGTAAAGTTCTGGGCCATACGATAATTCCCTAAAAAATTAAACGTAATCACCCGCTCATATGACTGATCCGCTCTGCGAATTTCAGTGAGCGCTCTTTCTTTGGTGATGGTTCCAAAAGCTTCCAGATCAAAGCTCAGATCCTTACTCTTTCGCATTCTTTCCATCAGATCCTCTTCATATAAACGATCGTTCTCAGTTCTGCTAATCAAATACATTTCCTGATCTTCAAATTCTACCTTTCCTAAGGAGTTCTCTCTATTAATATCCATAGCTATAGCGCTCAACATTGTTCGTCTGTCGAGTCCGTTTGCAAGCAATTTTTTATCATTGAGTTCCAGATTATACTGATAGTAATCATCTCTGCTGTAGTAAGAACTATTGTTTATATCTACTTCTCTTACCCTTCGGTTTTTTTCGAGCCTGCGTTGAATTTCGCGTGCCAAATCATGCAACTCGTTATAAGCGTACCCTGTAAGCGTAATTCTTTGGGATGATGAACCTCCTCCGAAGCCTGTACTGTGATTCTGCGCCAATCCGGATACAGATGTGGCAAAATTCCCGGTTTGAGCCGAGAGGTAAATCGCTTCAAATAAAAAATAGTATGGAGCTACTTCACTCAAATACTCATTTTTCACCGAAAAAGTAAGATAGGCTCCAAAATCTTCCGAAAGCTGCGCCTCATAATAGGAAAATGCATTGTTATATGGCTTAGCGATCGTTTCGTAGTTCTTTACGATCTTATCAATTTTACTCAATGGAGTTCCCTGTGGACTGCGGATATACACCGATATCTTTTCCTCAGTATCCCGCCTCCATGGACTGCCAAAGTAGGTTTCTTTAGCAAATTTATATGTCAATCCTCCAATCAGCGGATCAATATCATCACGATTATCAAAATAGATCTGGGTGAATTCCGGCCATGATGTATCCTCCCAATCATCCGGAGTTTCTATTACAAAAAGTGGAATTCCTATTACAGCGACAAGCAAAACCGGCAAAATCCACCTCAGTCTGTTTCTGAAGATCAAAGTACGGAGTGCTTTATGCTTTAACAGACTGCTGATTGATTTCTTATTTACCTTCGCTTTCTCCTTTCCAGAAACAGGTGTTAACCAAATCAGTGCATAAGGAATCCAGGTAAATGCAATGATCACAGAGCACAATAAAGTAATGGTAAGTGCCACTGCGAGTGGTACCAGAAACAATCTCAATTCCTCCATAGCAAATAGAAGAGGAACAAAAATTCCGACAGTGGTTAACGTACTGCCCAATACCGGAACAAATGATCCGGGTAGTTCTTTCTTCACATGCTCAACCCTTTCTCGGCGGTCTTTTGGCAAGCCCGGATTAACCTGTTCAAAAACGACTACAGCGTTATCAATTAGCATTCCCAAAGCAATAGTTAGCCCTGCCAGAGTGATCACATTCAGTGTAAAATCAAATAGGTACAAAGCAATTATGCTCATAAGAATGGAAAAGAACACGCTTCCTACAATTACAATTGGAGCACGAATCTTTCTTATAAACAGAAGCACTACCAAAAATACTAACAACGCACTGAATATTGCCTGATTTGACAACTGATCGAATTGTTCGCGTAACTCTTCGGTAGAATCAACTTGTAATCTTAGTTCCATCCCATCCGGAAGCACGCGTTCTATTTCTTCCATCTCTGCCAGCACTAATTCTGCTAAACCCATCGCATCAGCACCCGGTTCTTTATTCAAACGAATAGTGAGAGCTGTACTTCCATTTACTCTTCTGATGCTTTTCGAGGGATAATCACTTACATAAACGGTAGCTATGTCGCTAAGTCTTAACTGACGAACGCTCCTCGGGAGAGAAAGCTTCAAATTTGAGATTTCTGTTGTATTTCGGAAATCAGGAGGCAACACTAAACCAAAGCGTGAATTTTCGGAATCAATATATCCTGAAGTTCTCCAACTAAGTTTCTCTCTTATTTCATTTGAAATCATTGACGCGTTCAGGTTGTACTTTTCAAGTGCCTGCCGTTCATATTCAATGATCAAAGCCGGATCGTCTACTCCTTCAAGAGCAACCTCTGAAATACCTTCGATGCCCAGTAGCTTTGTTTTTATAGACTGTCGGGCATATTCCAGCAATGCTTTCCCATCCATATCTCCACTGAGTGTATATACAATAAACGTTTGTTGATCTTCCAGCTCTTCCGGCACACTTCTGGTAATTTGAGCAGGAGAAACGCTCGGAGGTAATGATTGTTCAATAGAAAATAATTGTTCGCGCAATTCCAACGACCTGAATTCAACCGGAGCATTCTTATTAAATGTGATTGTGACTCTGGATCTGCCTGACTGGGTTAAAGACCGGATCTCTTTAACATCCCGCAAATTATTAGATATACTTTCAACTTTACGTGTGACCTCCTGTTCCACAATTTCAGGGGCTGTATTGCCCCAGCTGTAAAATACCGTAATTCTTGGAAGATTAAGTTCCGGTGCATTTTCAACAGGAATAATCATCCACGTATAAAGCCCGACGATACAAACGATCAAATAAAAGAATGAGATCAGATATTTACGTCGCAGCAGTTCTCTCATCACATTAATTATCCATTAATGGAATTACCTTCTGTTGGTGGCTGATACTAAAGTGTTTGTCAACAGCCAGTGTGTCGCCCGGATTTATCTCTTCATGATCGATAAGCACCCATTCTGTATTCATTTCTTCTGGAGTAACATAGATCCACTCCACTTCGCCTTTGTTCAGCTTAAACACGAGTGTTCTGCCATCTCTGGCAAGCAAACTCTCTCGCGACATTCTCACTTTGGATGTAGCACTTCGTACAAAGATTCTTCCTTCAATTGTCATACCTGTTTTAAGTGAGCCATCGGGATTATCAACTTCAACAATGGCCTGCCCCGTTTTTGATTCCTGATCGATCTCAGGAGAAATAGCAGTGATCTTTCCAGTGTAGTTTTCCTGAGCAGGTCCTTCCAGTTCTACTTCCATTCCGGGTTTCAGATCAACGATTTCTTTTTCAAGTACATCGAAGCGGATCTTTACGGTATTGGTGTTAACAAAACTCCCCAATTCCTTACCTGCTCCTACATACGCGCCATCTGTTACAACTTCTTTGGTTGAAATGTATCCTGAAAAAGGTGCTTTAATAGTTGTATAGCTAAGATCGAGTTTAGCTCTGTCGTAATTTAGTTCTGCTTCAGATAATCCCGTATTGATCTTCATCAAAGAGTTCTGAGTGGTATCCTGATTGAGCTCTCCCCTTAGTCTGAGTTCTGTTTCGTACTCATTTTTTGCTTTTAGATATTTATTGTAGGCATCATTCTTTCTGAATTCCCATTCTTCTTTATCAAACTGAAGAATGATGTCACCTTTTTCCAGCCACTTCCCGTCTGTAACATTATGAGTTTCCACAAAACCGCCGATACGCGGGGTGATCAATATTTTTTTGTCGGGCTCTACAACTCCTCTGCTTTCGATATAATAGCGAAGTGGCTCATCGTCAACAACGGTAAACACTACTTCCGGCAGAATTTCGATGCTGTCCAAATCCGGAGTTTCCACTTTTTCTTTTTTTCCTTTACAGGAGATCAATAGCCCTGCAAGGATTAATATTACAAATGATGCTCTGAATATTTTTTCCATTTCGTATCCTTTAACAATGCGGGTTAAAACCCTTTCCGGTTTACTGCTAAAATTTGATTTAATTCCATCGATCCTGAAAGATCTCCAAGTTTAAATTCATACTTAACTAACACATTCCAAATTGACACATTCTTAATTCTTAATTGACACATTCTTAATTCTTAATTGATACATTCTTAATTGACACATTCTTAATTCTCCTCCTCCCTTCAATCCATTTAAAAACCATAGGAATCAAATACAGAGTTAAAAGCGTGCTGGTTACCATCCCTCCCATCAGAGCAATTGCCAATGATTGTCTCAAAACATAGCCATCACCAAACGGAATCAACATGGGGATCAATCCTAAAATAGTTGTTAAACTGGTCATCACAACCGGACGAAATCTGTTTTTTCCTGCTTCTCTTACAGCTTCTTCCAGGTCTCCGGTTTCTTCATAATAGCGTCGCATAAAATCCACTTTCAGGATGGAGTCGTTTACCGCAATTCCGGTCAGGATCAGAATTCCCATAAATGAAAGTGCATTTAAACTTACACCTCCAAGATAAAGTGCAAACACGGAACCGATCCAGGCGAATGGAATTGCCAGTATAATGATAAACGGATATTTCAGGTTTTCATACTGAATGGCAAGGATTAAATAAATCAACAGTACACTTATGGACAACAAAAGACCCAGTTCTTTCAATAGGTTTATTAACTGGAGCGCGGTTCCTCCTATTTTAATTTCATGTCCTGTTCGTTGCATAAAATCATTTACTTGCTCCCGGATCTCATCCGAATTCCACCACCAATCCACAAAAGTAAAATCAGAATTGTATGTTAAGATCGCCGATTGTTCCAGCCGCTCTATCTGTTCTGCTTCATCTACCACATTGATCAAAGCGATCTCGGAAAGTGGAATCACTTTATTTTTTATGTTCAGCTTTATTTCTTGAGGATCTGTAAGATTTTCACCCTCTCCCAATAACCGGATAGCAATTTGCTCATCCTGTCTGTTCCAGTCCGTTACATACATTCCCCGCGTTAGTGACTCCAGATAAGCAATTACATCCCGTTCACTGATCTCATAAAACAGTAACCGATCATTTTTCAGCTGTAATTGATAAGCTTCTACAGTTTGAGGGAATTTTTCTGACAATGACACTTCTTTGAAACCCTTGCTCATGTAATCTTCCAAGGCGATGCCGATCCTTTTACTGAAATTGCGGTCTATCCCAACTACGCTGAACTGTACAGGAGCTTCCACCGATGAACTGCTTCCTCCAATACGTGAATCTCCCTGTCTATTGAACGACCACATCTGATACGTTTTCTGCAAGGATGAAAAAAGATCTTCAACCCGATAAGCCTCCTGCCAGTTTGTAACCGGCACTGTGACCTTGAATTTATTGAGACCTTCATCTTGAATAGAACTTAAACTGGTGTTGTCGGTGTATCCACCAACCGACAGAATTTGAACAGAATCTGTCTCTCTTTTTATGAAATCTGTGATGGTTTTAGAAGCGTCTTTTGAAGATCGTAAAGAAGTATTTCCGGGTAGAGTTACCAGATATTCAACACGTTCAGGTTCTCCTTCGGGCAAGGCATCTTTCTGAACATTTAAAAAAGCGAATACAGCAACTACGCTTACTACCAAAGTAAAAAGAATAGGGAGAAGTGGTTTATTTATAGCCTTAGCTAAACTCATCTCGTACTTTTGGATCACCGTGTCTAATCCGGAAGATATCTTTGAAAGAAAACCCGAAGTCCCTTTCCCACTGAACTGAACAACAAAAACCGGTAAGATCACTAATGCAATCAGCAGAGATGAAAGCAAGCTTATAGAAAGAGTGGCTGCAAGATCCCTGAAAAAAGCACCCTCAAATCCACCCAGAAAAATGAGCGGAAGAAATACAGAAATAGTAGTAAAAGTGGACGCAGTAACTGCCAATGCTATTTCTTTAGTCCCTTTGGCAGCTGCTTCGTATTTATCCAATCCTTGTTTTTTATAGCGATTGATATTCTCTAAAACTACAATGGAGTTATCCAGCAACAGACCAATACCCAACGTGAGACCACTCAGAGAAATGATATTCAACTGAATATCAAATAAATACATGATCACAAAAGTGAGGAAAATACTGACAGGAATAGAGATCCCGATAGTAAAAGGACTCCGAATATCATCCAGAAACAAAAAAAGAACGATAAACGCCAGTATACCACCAATGATCAGCGTTTGAAGAAGATTAGAAATGGAATTTTCGATGTAGGTAGCATCTTCCCGGATGATCTGAATATCGAATTCAGGGTTTTGTGTTTTGATCTCGTTTACTGCATTCTGCAAAGTCTCAAACACTGTAACGGTATTTGCTCCGTATTCTTTTTTAACCAAAATATTCAAGACTTCCTGATTATCCAGCAAAGCAAAAGAAGAAGGGTCGGCTTCTCTGATCTCAACATCTGCAATTTCTGATAGTGTAAGTACGCGGCCGTTTGCCAATGAAATAACCGGAATCGACTCAATATCTTCAATCGTCTCAATCCGACTTTGGATTTTTATTGCATAGCGATACCAGCCATCCCGAAGTTCACCGGTTGAAGAAAACACATTTGCATTGCTGATGATCTGCTGAACCTGAGTAAGTGTAAGTCCATATCGATCTAACAATTTGGGATCGTAATTGATCTGTACTTCCGGTTCCACTTCTCCCACCAACAGTGCCTGAGCAATTCCATCCTGTTGCTCCAACCGACGCGTAAAAACTTGCTCTGCCCAGCGTTTTGTGGCCAAACGATTTCCGAAACTTTGGTTTTCGGCATCTTTTAAAGTAACTGCGATCGTCGCAATGGGCTCATCAGAAGCTGAAGAATAGACCAGTTGAGGTCGTTCCGCATTTTCAGGGAGTAACGGTCTGGCCTGATCCAGTTTCTCCCGGACATTCAGAAATGCCAGATCCATATCGGTTCCCCATTTGAAGGTGAGGAAAATGAGACTTTGTCCTTGTCTGGAAAGACTTCGTGTTTCCTGCACGCCACGAACGGAACCAAGTGTCCCTTCCAATCGCTCATTGATTCGGTACTCCACATCAGCGGCCGGAGCACCTTTATATTCTGTACTGATCAACAGCGTGGGCGGGTTTACATTCGGAAGTAACTCAATAGAAAGCCGTGAAAGAGTGATCCCACCAAAAATGAGTACGGCGAGTACCAAAATAATGGAAGCTATAGGCTTTCTTAATAGCAAATGAGATGATTAATTAATAAGCACTTAGGATTATAGTATAAATTCTAAAGTTTTGAAAGAAATTAGATTATTTATTAATGAAGGAACTAGGTGTTTATTTAGCACTAAATCGATCTGTAAGATTGGTCAGACGGCTTTGAGCCGTCTGACCAATTAACATCAGAGTATGAATATTACTTTTCCTACAATATTCTCTTTAGGGATAAGTCCCCAGAATCTGGAATCCATACTTTCATAATAGTTATCACCCACCATAAAGAAATATCCTTCTGGAATAACAAGCCTATTTTCTGATCCTGATAATGCTATTAACTGATCCTTTTTTGACAAATTTCTAACTAAATATTTTTGGTATTTTTTAGATGAAAATAACCCTAAAGAATCCGG
>Ga0207880_1000113_pt1 | contig 40696 bp, 37 predicted proteins | sample MalvirmetagMSP91_FD_184226 | JGI IMG/M metagenome (GOLD analysis project Ga0207880, IMG submission 184226) | Marine viral communities from the Deep Pacific Ocean - MSP-91 (SPAdes) | ecosystem: Environmental > Aquatic > Marine > Oceanic | place: Pacific Ocean | collected 2011-04-27
ATCAAAAATTAAAACTATTGAAGATGACATTCAAAAAGTAGAACAAGACATAAAGAAAATAGATAATTAAACACCTCCGAATCCTTCACCTATCTAGCGTAAGCGTCCACTTGTGCCAAAAAACATGTAAAGACTAGAAAAGAGTATCCGAATTATATGCTGTGTTTTAATTCACCTCTTATTCCTAGTATCTACTTCCTATTCACAACCGCCAGCGTACAACGGCTTACACAAACCAGTTTTCCGTTCTCATCTTCAATTTTGGTTTCCCAGATGTGAATTCGTGATCCTTTTTTTATAGGAGTTGCGGTTCCCCGAACCATTCCACCTTCTTGCACTGATCGTATATGATTTGCATTGATCTCCACACCAACAGCTATTTTATCATTTTCATCCAAAGAAAACCATGCACCAAGTGAAGCAAGCGTTTCAGCAAGTACTACAGATGCACCTCCATGTAATAACCGAAATGGTTGAACGGTATTTTCGTTCACAGGCATGGTAGCAACTATTTTATCTTTACTAATGTATTCGAACTCAATTCCAAGTGCATGTCCCATGTGAGGATTACTCGAATTGAAGTAAAAATCTGCCTTTTCTTTTAAAGAATCTTCAATAAACATAAATTAGTGTTTGATTAACAGTGTTAAGTTAGTGAAATTGAGCAAAGAAAGCGCTTTTAAATGTAATTGGAAAGTGTTACTTACCAAAGAGTTATTAATTAGCTTTTTAATTTTATGAAATACGATCCGGAAATAGTCCCGAATATTATTGAAACGGGCATTAGTAAAAACACTACTGGAATTTTTTCAGCAGTAAAGCGTAATGGTGAATGGTTAGAAACTTCCATTGAAGAGTTTAAGACAAAGACCAGAAATTTAGCGCTTGGGTTATATGAACTCGGTGTTCGAAAAGGAGACCGGGTTTCCATTCATTCAGAAAACAGTACAGAATGGTTGATATGTGACCAGGCTGTAATTAGCATCGGCGCAATTAACGTTGCTGTTTATACCACTCAGCCTTCTGATCAGATCAAATATATACTTGAGAACTCAGAAGCAAAGGTGCATATAGTTTCAAACGACGAACTGTTTACTGAGACAAAGCCTCTGATGAAGGAGATTACGACGGTTGAGGCTATTATTTCGATACAGCCTTCAAAGCATAAAAAGCTAAAAGGCTTTGAAGAAGTAATGGAAATGGGCGCAGCATTACATGAGAAGGAGCCGGAGCTTTTAGAGAAACTCAAATCTGAAATTGAACCGGATGATCTTGCAAATATAAATTATACTTCAGGGACCACAGGTGTTCCAAAGGGCGTAATGTTATCTCATAACAATCTGGCTTCCAATGTGTTGGCTTCTAATGAGCGTATGGCTTACAGCGCAGATGATGCAAAAGATCCAAAGATACTTTCCTATTTACCGCTTGCACATATGTTGGAGCGGATAGCATCTTATATTTATATCTACACCGGTGTTCCCATTTATTACATTGAAGATGTAAATGAGATCAAAACGGATTTCGTCACAATTAAGCCGATCTATTTTTCTACGGTGCCCAGATTGTTAGAAAAGATCATGGCGGGTTTAAAAGTCAGAGGACAAGAGTTGTCCGGACTTAAAAAGAGATTGTACTACTGGGCAATAGATCTTGCAGAAAATTATGACCCGGAAGACCCACCTTCGGGTCTGGAAAAAATTAAATTCAAAGTGGCTGATAAAGCTGTTTATTCCAAGATCAGAGACGGCCTTGGTGGAAATCTGGTTGGAATGATGGTGGGTGGTGCCGCACTGGCTCCTCCGGTTATGAGGTTCTTTAACGGAATAGGATATAAATGCGGCCAGGGATACGGATTAACTGAAACATCTCCTGTTGCTACCGGAAGCATGCCGGATTGGATCAGAATTGGATCAGCAGGAAAATCGATTACAGATGTTGATATCAAGATTGCCGAGGATGGCGAGATCTTGATTAAAGGTCCGAATATCATGCAGGGCTATTACAAGATGCCGGAACAAACCAAAGAAGTTTTTACTGAGGACGGTTGGTTCTGCTCGGGAGATATTGGCCATTTGGATGAAGACAATTGGTTGTTTATTACTGACCGAAAGAAATCCATGTTCAAACTTTCTACCGGTAAATATGTAGCACCTCAACCTATAGAAAATGCGTTGGTTAACAATGGTTTCATTGATCAAGCAATGGTTGTTGGTGCAGAAGAGAAGTTTTGTGCTGCTATTATTATTCCGGACTGGAAAAATATGGAGAAGCGATTCGAGCGCTTTGGATATATACTTCCCGGTGAGAATAAAATTGAAAGCGAACATGTTCGAAATAGAATTCAAAAGGAAATTGATAAAGTGAATAAGAAACTTCCGCATTGGGAAAAAATTAAGAAATTCGTTCTGCTGGAAGAGCCGTTTACTATCGAAAAAGGCGAGCTCACTGCCAAAATGAGTATCAAGAGAGCAGGGGTAATGAAAAATCACAAAGAATTAATAGAAAGTATTTATCAAGACTAAATTATGAGTAAAGGACAACGAAGAATCAGAAAAGTAGCGGTATTAGGTTCCGGAGTTATGGGAAGCCAAATCGCTGCTCATTGTATCAATGCAGGACTTGAAGTTGTTTTATTGGATTTAAAAAGTGACGATCCCAAACGTCCCAATAAAACTGCTGAGGAAAGCGTCAAAAATATCCTGAAGATGAAGCCGGCTCCCTTTGGTTTACCGAAGTTTGCCAATAGGATCAAGCTTGGAAATTTCGAAGACGACTTTGACCTGCTTAAAGATGCAGACTGGATCTGTGAGGTGATCATCGAGAGAATGGATATCAAAAAAGATATGATGTCTAGGATTGAGAAAGTCCGGAAGGCTGATACCATTGTTAGTTCAAATACTTCAGGTTTACCGATTACAGAGATCGGAGAAGATTGTGGGAAGGATTTCAAAGAACACTTTTTAGGAACTCACTTCTTCAATCCTCCAAGATATATGAAGTTGCTGGAGATCATTCCAACAAAGCATACTTCTAAAGAAATTGCATGTTTTATGCATGGATTCTGTGAAAGGGTTCTGGGTAAAGGTGTGGTGCTTTGTAAAGATACTCCGAACTTTATCGCAAACAGAGTTGGAATTTTTTCGATCGGAAGCATGATGCCGTATTTTTTTAACGGCGATTTCAGAGCTGAGGAAATTGATCTCCTAACCGGAACGCTGACAGGGTATTCGAAGGCCGCTACATTCCGAACCGGAGATATGGCGGGTTTGGATGTTACTTTGCACGTGGCAAATAATATCATTCCATCTATACCTGATGATGAGAAAAAGGAAGTATTCGATCTGCCGGAGCAATTCAAAAAAATGGTGGAATCCGGAAAGATCGGGAATAAAGCAGGCAAGGGATTTTATTCTAAAGTCCGGGAAAATGGAAAAACTGAATACAAAGTGATCAATCCGGAGACTTTGGAATATGAGTCACAGAAAGAGCTTGAAGATCCGGTTCTTACCGAAGCTAAGAAGATCAAGGACACCAGAGAACGATTAAAGTTCCTGGCTTTTCATGATAGTAAAATCGGAAAATTTATCTGGGAAACTCAGCGAGAAGTGTTGTTGTACGCTGCAAATCGAGTGCCCGAAATATCAGACAATCCTCAGGATGTAGACAGAGCAATGAAATGGGGATTTAACTGGGAATTAGGTCCGTTCGAACGCTGGGATGCTCTGGGAATGGATAAAGTGATTGAAAGAATTAAAGAAGAAGGAATCCCTGTTCCTGCAATTATCACAGAGATGAAAGAAGCCGGATTTACATCTTTCTATAAAGATGGTAAAGTGTATGATCCTGTTTCTAAATCTATGAAGGAAGAAAACCCGTCAGCATCGGGTGAAATCAAAGTTGCTGAGCTTAAGAAAAGTGATTTAGCAGTGATGGAGAATGATTCAGCTGCCCTCTATGATTTGGGTGATGGTGTTGCATTATTTGAGTTCAAGACCAGAAATGCTACGCTCGGATTTGAGTTGGTTCAGTCTCTGGAGAAGTCATTGGATATTGTTGCCAAAGATTTCGAGGCTATGGTAATTGGACATGATGGAGACAACTTTGCTTTCGGTGCGAATCTTATGGAAGCAATGCAGGCTAATGAATCCGGAGATTGGGATAAAGTAGTTGAAGCGGTAACAAATTTTCAAAGAACAGCTGTTGCTTTACGGTACGCACCATTTCCTGTTGTTGCGTCGCCATTTGGAAGAACATTAGGAGGCGGAACAGAGTTTTGTCTCTATTCAGATAAGATCGTAGCTCATCACGAATTGTATATGGGATTGGTGGAAGTTGGTGTAGGACTGATACCAGCAGGAGGAGGAACCACCGAACTTCTGAAAAGAGGAATGAACAAACTGGAGGAAGATGCAGATCCGCTTCCATTTATACGTGAAGCTTTTAAAACCATGGGAATGGCTAAAGTATCCGATAGTGCACACAAAGCCCGCGAGCTCGGATTTTTGAAGGAATCAGATGCTATTGTAATGAATAGAGACCTTCAGTTATCAGTTGCAAAAGAAGAAGCGCTTTCTATGGCTAAAGCGGGATATCAACCTCGGGCTAAAACAGATATCAAAGTTCTTGGTGAAACAGCACTTTCTGCCATGAAGTTGATGCTCTATGTAATGCATGAATCTAAATTCATCACGGATTATGATAAAGTAGTAGTTGAACGATTGGCGTTCGTACTTGCCGGTGGAGATCTGAGTGAAGCTCAGAAAGTCCCTGAAGATTACTTATTAAAGTTGGAAAGAGAAGCAATTTTGGATTGCCTTAAAGATGACCGAACACTTGCCAGAATGGAGCATATGTTAAAAACGGGGAAACCGCTTCGCAATTAGACTTGAGTTTTGAGGAGTGAGCTAAAGATTTATGACATAAGATTTGAGATGTAAGAATGCATAATTATAAAAACTTAGAAGTTTGGAAGAGGTCAGTTGAGCTAGCAACTCAAATCTATTCTTTGACTGACCATTATCCTAAGGAAGAAAAATATGGTTTAGTATCTCAAATTCGTAGATGTTCAGTATCTATAAGCTCTAATATTGCTGAAGGAGCAGGGCGAGGCTCGGATAAAGAGTTTAAACTTTTCCTTAATTATGCATTAGGATCATGTTTTGAACTCGAAACCCAATTATTAATTTCTATAAATCTTGGTTTAATAGCTGAAGAGATTCAAAAAGATGTTTTAAATGAACTAACCGAGATGCAAAAAATGATTTACTCATTAATAAAAAAATATTCTTAAATCTTACGTCTTAAATCTTATGTCTATAAAAGAAGCATACATAGTTGCAGCAACACGAACCGCTTGTGGTAAAGCTAACAAAGGATCACTTCGGTTTACGAGACCGGATTCTATGGGCGGAGCTGTTATAAAAGAACTTTTGAAACGAACTCCGGAAGTCAGTCCTGAAATGGTAGAAGATGTTATCATGGGATGTGCATTTCCGGAAGCATCACAAGGCCTGAATGTAGCGAAACAAATTGCGGCGCTAGGTGGACTTCCAGATGAAGTTCCGGGCGTGACTGTAAACAGATTTTGTTCATCAGGATTGCAGACTATTGCGATGGCAGCAGAAAGAATTATGGTGGGCGCTGCTGATGTAATTGTTGCAGGAGGAGTTGAATCAATGTCTTTGGTTCCAATGGGTGGAATGTCAGTTCAGCCAAATCCTGAATTGGTAGATAATAAACCTGAACTATATATCAGTATGGGATTAACTGCAGAAAATGTTGCTGATAAATACGGCGTAAATCGTGAAGATCAGGACGCTTTTGCTTATCAAAGTCACCAGAGAGCAATTGCTGCCTGGGAAAATGGAAAATTTGATTCCCAGATAACTCCGATCGAAGTAGTGGAGAAAAAAATCAGCGCTGATGGTGAGATCATCGAAGAGAAATTCACTTTCCGGAAAGATGAAGGTCCAAGAGCTGACACAAGTAAAGAAGTTCTTGCAAAGTTACGGGCTGTATTTAAAGCAGGTGGTTCTGTTACCGCAGGAAATTCATCTCAAATGAACGATGCAGCAGCAGGAGTGATCGTAATGAGTGGAGAAAAGGTGAAAGAACTGGGACTTACTCCAATAGCACGATATGTTGGATTCTCTGTAGCGGGAGTTGCACCGGAATTGATGGGAATTGGTCCGGTAGAAGCTATTCCGAAAGTGTTAAAACAAACAGGACTTAAATTAAGTGATATAGATCTCATAGAATTGAATGAGGCATTTGCAGCACAATCTTTAGCTGTGATACGTGAACTCGGCATTGATCCGGAAATCACTAATGTAAATGGTGGAGCAATTGCTATGGGGCATCCGTTAGGTTGTACAGGTGCAAAATTAACAGCTCAGATCCTTCATGAAATGCAATCCAGAAAATCAAGATACGGAATGGTAACCATGTGTATTGGTGGTGGAATGGGTGCCGCAGGAATATTCGAAAATCTTAGCTAATCTAGAAAAATTAAAGGAACAAACATGTTTACTAAAGACACTCTTTCAGGAAAAACAATTTTAATTACCGGAGGTGGAAGCGGACTTGGATTAGCTATGGCAAAAGGTTTTGCTGAAAGTGGAGCAAATATAGCGATCTGCGGAAGAACAGAGGAAAAGCTTCAAAAAGCTACTAAAGAGATTGAAGAAGCCGGAGAGTCTACAAAAGCAGGATACTATATTTGTGATGTGAGAGATCATGACGCAGTTACAGAAATGATCTCAAAAATTGTCGAAGATTTTGGTTCGATGGAAGGGCTGGTCAATAATGCTGCCGGGAATTTTTTATCTGCTTCTGAAGATCTTACTCCCGGGGGATTTAAAGCTATTGTCGATATCGTACTTCACGGAAGTTTCAATTGTACGCATGCTTTTGGAAACTACCTGATCGACAATGAGAAAGAAGGTTCAATTCTGAATATAGTCACTACTTATGCGGAGAGTACCGGATGTGCTTTTGTGCTGCCGTCAGCTTGTAGTAAAGCTGGAGTTCTGGCTATGACTCGTTCTTTAGCTTTTGAATGGGCTGAATATGGAATCAGGGTAAATGCAATTGCTCCCGGACCATTTCCTACTAAAGGCGCCTGGTCTCGTTTAGTTCCTGATAAACTGATCGAGAAAAAATTTATTAATAAGATACCAATGAAGCGGTATGGTGAACATAAAGAACTAGCTAATTTAGCTACTTTCCTGATGTCAGACATGGCTTTGTATATGACAGGAGAGAGCGTAGTAATTGACGGTGGAGAAAGATTGCAGGCCGGACAGTTCAACTTTATTAATGATCTTATGTCGAGGAAAAAACTCAAAAAAGCCTTTAAAGCTATGAAACCTAAATAAGGCAGTGACTTTTGACAAAAAGATCATTCATGTCGCCCTAAGAAAATAGTTCAAGGCGTTGGTCTACTTTTTGAATTTGTTTAGCTAATTGAATAGCGTCGTAACTTGAATATGGCGTTTCTGAATTCATCTGAACAGATTTCAGAAACAGAAGAGCTGCTTTTTCGGCAGCCTGTGCAGGATCAAAAGTTTGTTTTCCGAAGAAGAGATGTCCGCCATCATTTAGTCGCCCTATTCGGATTGCCTGTGTAGGAACATTACAATCCAAGACTTCTGTTTTACTGATAGCTAATCTTTGATGTTGGTTTTCCTGTGAAGAAACATAAATTATTATTGAAGCTGTACTCCCATTATCAAAACGAATAAATAGGTGAGTTGAAATAGGATTTTTGGGATCTAACCAGCTGGCTTGTGCTTCAATATGATGAATGCCACTGTCTATCCATTTTATACACAAACCGAGTTCATCGATCCAAATATTCCTGAATTCATTTACCGGATCTACTAAAGTGGAGCGAGTTATATATCTGTTAATATGCAAAAAATGAGGGCGGTGAATTTCATCCATCATCCATTGAGTTGCCGGCGCGAGTGAAGGCCAATGTGAAAACTGAATTTTAACTCCGGATTCTTTAGCTGCCCGATGTATTTTTTCCAGTTTTGGTACATCCGTTGGCTGTTTTGAGATCAAAAAGCAATTATATCCGTTCTGAACTGTTTCGAGAAGAGTATCCAGATTCGATTCAGAATTATCAAGAATAAGACAGGCATCCACCGATCCAAGATCAGACACAGTGGGGACTAGATTTACCTCGCTTACAATACCGTGTGGTCTCAGGTGTTTTTCCCAAGCTACGGTTCTGGTAGCATCGCCAACAATTCCAACTTTCATATTACCTTAGATAGTTTAAGTTAGCGTAAGATGCTAATGCAAAACTAATTAAACAAGAAAAGGCTCTTATGATTATCACAAGAACCTTTTACAAAAATACAAACTAAGGATCAATCCGGCATTACGATTGCAAGAATAAAATAAGCGAAGATGGCGAATCCGTAACTGAAAGCTAATACTACAAATAAGATTCGTACAATAGTTGGATCCCATCCAAGATATTCTGCAAGACCGGAACAAACGCCGGCCAGCATTTTATCACTTCTGGATTTCCTTAATTTTGCTGGCATAACATACAAATTTGGTTATAATCAAAGTATAGTTACGCAAGCAAAATAAAGAAGTTTCAAAAAGTTGAAATTATTTTAGTTCTTTAAGTCAGAGGGTTTAGGTGGAGGTGGTGGAGGTAGTTTATCAGAACTCTGTATGTATTCTGAATTAGACAAGCGGAATAAAATTGGCATACTCATTTGAACTTCAACATTTCTTCCCCGTTGCACTCCGGGAGTGAACTTGGCTTTGCTCACTACTCTTAAAGCCTCTTCATCACAACCACCACCGATTCCACGAATTACTTTAGGGTTTTTTACATCTCCATTCTTATCAACTATGAACTGTACGGTTACACGTCCCTCTATGCCGGCTCTTTTAGCTGCAGCTGGATATTCGACTTTACTTTGTAAGCCTACCTGACCGCCAACTAGTTCCGGCATATTCTCAACAACGATAAATACTTCTTGGTCAACCGGATTGACTTTTTTTGAAGGTGGTGGGGGAGCGTTAGGGGTTTGAATAGCCATTGCTACTGCAGAAGTTTGATAATTTGGGTAATGTTTGACCCAAATCTCTGCTTTGTCATGATTCGATAATATATTGGTAGTTGACAAAATAGAAACGTTCAATTCGTTAATATTAAATGTGATTTTATTTCCATCAACCGAACCAGCTAACTGAGCATCCTGAAATGAATGAATACCAACAATAAAAAAACCATAGTCTTTTGGACTAAGACCTAATGCGCCAACGCCATCGGTTTTCACCGTCATTTTCTTTTCTGTAAAATTTATTACTTCTGTACCATTAATTTCCATTTTGAAATCTTCAATCGATAATTCTTCATTAAGGATTTCCTCCTCAGAAAGTGTTTCAGGCCCTCTTAGGTCTGAGCAGGCAATAGGAGCTATTACCATCAGGGTTATAGACAACAGAAGAAAGAGACTTCGTTTATAAGATGTTTTATGCATTTTATGATGTTTCATAGTTTCAATTCTTTGTTTTAAAGTTGATTGTTTAACAGCCATGTTTACAGCAAAGCTTCCGTATCCTTTATTAAGAGGAATAAGCTCTAATAACATGTTGGCATATTTTTTTGGATGGATATCAGAAGTGTTCAGAACTTCCTGATCGCAGGAGATCTCCCGGTATATTTCAATTTCTTTCGTGCCAATTTTCACCAAAGGATGAAACCAGAACAAAGATTGAATTACAGACAAAGCCAGTTGTAATAGATAGTCTCCTCTTCGGATATGAACCAGTTCGTGCTGAATAGCCATATCAAGTTTATATGAGTCTTTTTTTATCTTATCGGGAAGAACAATAATGGGCTTTGACCAACCAAAAGTGAATGGAACTAAAGGATGATTATGAAAAGCTACATAAACAGAGCCATCCTTTATTCCATTGCTGAATTCTGTATTTGTTAAAGGTTCACTTACTAAATCAGCGTGTAATTTTTTAAGCTGCAGGTAACTGTAAACCAGTTTTACAATCAATAAAAAAGCTATAACCAGTAATAATGCGGAAACTATTCCAACCAAAAAGTTAGCATCCATCCATGGAATTGTATATTCGGCTGAAATAGAATTTCCCGGGGTTGAATAAATTACAGGTAATGGGTTTTCTACAATAAATATTGGAGTGCTGAAATTCGGGGAAGCGTATAAAGCAGCAATAGCTTGTAGTAAAACTGCTGATAGTAAACCTATTGGTAAAGCAAATAAGGTAGCGACTCGAATATGGTACTGATACAGAGGGTTTATGGATTTACTGAATCTAAGAAGAAGAAATATCACAGTGGCAACACCTGTCCAAATTAGCAGAGGAAACCATATAATATCGGCAGATGAGGCTCCGAGCTGTTGTATGAAATCAAAGAAATTCTTCATTGTTCATCCTCCATATTATCAATCATGTTCTTAATGGCTTTAAGCTCATCTTCGCTTAGATTTTCGCCTTTCACTAATGTTTGAACAAGCGCAGAAGGGGAGCCTTTAAAAACTTTGTTTATCAAGTTTGAAATGAGACTGGACTGGACATTTTCAGGCTCAATAGCAGCGCTGTATACATAAGTAACGCCTTGCTTTCTGTATTTCAGAAAACCTTTATCATTAAGGTTTTTCATAATGGTCATAACAGTGGTGTAGGCGACCTTGCGAGATTTAAGAATTCTTTCCTGCACCTCGGATACGGTTGCTTCACCCAGCTCCCATACATGGTGAAGAATTTCCATTTCGCTTTCGCCAAGTGGCGTTAAAGACTTTTTCATAATTCTATTGTTAGTTAAATACTCCTACTAATATAATAGTATTTAATACTAAGTCAATAGTATTTCCAAAAAAAATCAAAGGAATGAAAAAGGCAGATGGTTAAATCTGCCTTTGAATATTAAGAAAAAGGTGGTTTTAAACGGCGGGAGCCCATTCAAATTTAGGGTCACCAAACTTTTTAAGAGTTCGATAATGAGAGGCAACTGCTTCACCAAAAGTGTCGTGACAGTTATAAGGAATACCAAATTCATTAGCAATTTCTTCAACGATAGGGCTGATCTTCGGATAGTGAATACTGCATACTTTTGGGAAAAGATGGTGTTCTATCTGATAATTTAGTCCTCCTATATACCAAGACAAAACCTTGTTCTTTCGGGCAAAGTTGTTAGTAGTGAACATTTCATGAATAGCCCAGTGGTTATCGATCATATTCTGTTCATCAGGAATAGGATGTGTAGTTTCTTCAACTACATGTGCAAGTTGAAAGATAATTCCGAGGATCAATCCGGCTGTTAAATGGAGGGATAAAAATCCGATAAGCAATTGCCACCAGGTGATATCAAGAATCAATAATGGAAGCACAATAGCATAACCATAATACACCAGTTTGGTTAAAATTAAAGTAAACCATTCTTTTGCCGGATGATTTTTGTTTTCATAGGGCCCCAATTCCGGTTTAAAGAAATACCAGTAGTCTTTAACAAAAACCCAAAAAATAGTTGCGAAACTGTAAGCCGGAAATGCTAAATACTGTTGAAAACGATGTACGGGTTTATGTTCAGAATGTGGTGATAAGCGAATAAATTCTGCTACTTCAAGATCTTCATCATGTCCATGTATATTGGTATAGGTGTGATGAATTATATTATGTGTGATCTTCCAGATGTAGCCGTTTGCTCCAACAAAATCGAATGTTAATCCAATCAAATAATTGATCGTATTATTAGAAGAATAAGCTCCATGGAGAGCATCATGAGATACAGAGAATCCAATACCGGCCATTCCAACACCCATCATTATGCAGAAAAACCACATCAGAGGAAGAGAAAACCCACCGGAAATTATAAGAGCGTAAGAGCCGAAATAAATACCTAAAATTATTATGGTTTTTATAACCATTGAGGTATTAGCATTCTTAGAGAGATTATTCTCTTCAAAGTATTGATTTACCCTTGCCTTTACAGTTTTACTGAATTCCCGATCAATTTTATTGTTAAAAGTTACCTTATCAGCCATTACGTAGATTTCATTTACGATGTAATTTTGAAAACATTTTAATCCCCATCAAATCACACATAATTTAATTCATTTTTAGGAATAAATATGAAAAGAAAAGAAGAAAGAAATTTTCACTTCAAAATGTGTTAAAAATTATGTATTTACGAGGAACTTAACTTTGAAATATGAAAAGAGAATACAATATATTGATTGGTGGGGTTATTATTACCGGGCTCCTTTATATGATCCCATCTTACATGGGTTATATTTGGGCTGGTCTATTTCTCTCACTTTTGGGATCAGTTATATACCTGGTGGGTCTGTACAAATATGGTAAGAAGAATTATAAAAACACTGATTCAGCAAAGATAACAATAGTTTTTTTCTCTCTATTAATTGTTAATTCTTTAGCCATCTTCAGCTTTGATTATTACAGAGCAAATACTCAAAAAGAATTGCTTAGAGAAATTCGAATTACCATTGACAGTTCAATTATTGAAACTGAGATAAGGGCTGAGCTCCTTGAAGTATATCGAGGATATCTGTTATCAAATCAGGAGGAAGATGTATCAGTTATTGAAGCCGCTAATAGTTTTTTTGGTGAGCGACTTAAAGATGATCATAAGTTTCAGGTAAAAACAGCTGAATTGGAAGATGAACTAAACTTTGTTTATTACAAAGATCCCGGATCTGATAGCTTTACGATATATTCAACAGCGCCTCATTCTCAAAGTTGGGATGATGATTTTGAAAATTGGGATGGTTCGGTTGGGCTTCTTCAAACAAAAACAACATTAACAGAGGAGGGAGTTACCCATGAAAGACAAAACTAAGAAATGGTTGCCCTGGTTATCATCTGTGTTAATTGGCATTATAATTTCCTATGCATTAGTAGCTATTTCAGAATCGTATACATTATCATCATATCCGGGAGTGTTTTTGCCAAGTCCCGTACCGTCCACTCAAGTGAATGGAATTTCTGTGATCGAAACTATTAACGAATTTTCGGGAGATGAAACCACTTCCGCCTTCTACAAAGGAGCAAGAGAAGGAATAGCGCTTAGCTTGATACTTATATTAGTTGTTATCCCATTCTTATTTGTAAAAGGAACTTTGCAATCTGAGAAAAGAGAAAACCCTACAGCACTTTGGTATACCGGAAGCGCTTTAATGCTTATAATTGTAATTATGCCCATAATTGCAGGAGTGTCTAAGGTTTATTGGTTCCAAAATGGAAAAGAAAATTCACAGATGAGCAGAACTCGAGACATAATGCGAATGGAACTTACTGATGTTTCTTTTATTGTAGCTGAACAAATTCTGGAATTGAACGAGATCTCTTCGATGTCTGAACTAAATATTGAAAATATCCCTGAGATCAAAAATTCGGAATATCCATACAAGTTGGTATCAAATCCGAAGGATACTTCTGTAACCATTACCATTTCTTCAGATAAGGTTAATAACTTTACAGCGACTACAATTATCCGCCCATACTCTGATCAAATTTTTAAGTACAAAAGAACATATTAAGAAAATGGAATTTCGAACATAAGCATTTGGTTTAACCAAAAGATCAAATGCCTATGAAAAATATCAACAGTTACCGAAAGTTTTCCCGCAACAACAATGAGCCAAACGAGAATGGCGATTATGTCCTTTATTGGATGCAGATCAATCGAAGATTTCAGTATAACTACGCTCTGGAATACGCCATAGGCTGGGCAAATAAATTAGGTAAACCAATGCTTATCTACGAGGGACTTTCAATTGAATATCCCTGGGCATGCGATCGATTTCATGCATTCATTATGCAAGGCATGAAAGAAAATTTAGATTTCACTCAGTCCAACGATTTGAACTATTTCAGTTTTGTGGAACCGGAGATTGGAGCGGGGAAAGGACTGTTCTATCGATTAGCTGAAAATGCTTGTACTGTTATTTCGGATGAATATCCTGTCTTCATCATAAAAAAGCACAATGAACGGGTCGCTGATAAAATTGATGTTCCATATACCACTATTGACTCAAATGGTATAATTCCACTTGGTGTAACTGATAAAGATCCATACTCAGCATATTTGTTCAGAAAGATCATGCAAAAACATTTTAAGGAGGGCTTTACAAATCCACCAAAGAAAGATCCAATCGAAGAGTTAGGGAACAAAGATAAGATCGAATTGCCTAAAGATTTTCTGAATGATTATCCAAAAGCAGATAAGCTGCTCGAGAACATCGAAGAAACGATATCCGAGCTAGATATTGATCATGAAGTGGAAATTATAGATACGACAGGAACCAGGCAAGCAGCATTGGGAAAGCTGGGTCAATTTATAGGGCACAGTTTGTTGGAATATGATGAGAAAAGGAATCATCCGGATAAGAAGAAAACAAGCGGTTTAAGTCCGTGGCTGCACTTCGGTAAGATCAGTGAGTTTGAAATCGTTAAGGCAGCATTGGAACATCAGCCGGAGGGATGGACTCTGGAAGATCTTACACCGAACGGAGGTAAGAACAGTGGATTTTTTAACGGAGATGAAAGCATAGAAAGCTTTCTAGACGAAGTGATCACATGGCGGGAAGTTGGATTTCATTTCGCACATCATGTTGATAATTACGATGAATTTGAGTCGCTGCCAAACTGGGCCAGAACAACTATGGAAGAACACAAAGATGATGTTCGTGAGTATGTGTACACTCTGGAAGAATTTGAACTGTCCAAAACACACGACGAAATTTGGAATGCAGCTCAAACTCAGTTGAGAGAGGAGGGAATCATTCATAATTACTTGCGAATGTTGTGGGGAAAAAAGATCATAGAGTGGACTCACGATCACCGAACCGCATTAGAATACATGATAGAACTGAATAACAAATATGCGATCGATGGGAGAGATCCAAACAGCTACTCCGGAATATTCTGGTGTTTTGGCAGATTTGACCGGGCATGGCAGGAAAGAGAGATCTTTGGCAAGCTTCGCTACATGACCAGTGACAGTACTAGAAAAAAAGTCAAACTGGATCAGTATCTTGCGAAGTACGGAAACCAAAAATCACTTTTATAATCAGGATTGTGATTTGTCATTTGTAAATTGTGATTTTTGCTTAGCAATAACATATATTGCACATGTTTAATTAATCCAATTCAATGGATCTCTTTCAGGATAAAAATGCATCTTCATTTCAGGTAAACGATTCGAGTCAAAGCTATTCAGATGAGCCCTTGGCTACCAGAATGCGCCCTCAGTCGCTAGAAGAATTTGCGGGTCAAGAGCATTTGGTAGGTGAAGGAAAGATGCTTCAAAGAATGATCGAAAGTGGGATCATAGGATCGTTGATTTTTTACGGTCCGCCAAGCTCCGGAAAAACAACTTTAGCTCATGTCATTTCGAAAGAAATAAAAGCCAGTTTTAAAGTCATCAACGCGGTTTTGGATGGTATAAAAGAGCTCCGAACTGTAGTAGAGCAAGCAGAAAAACTTAAAAAGTTGAATGGACGAAAAACCATTCTTTTTGTAGATGAGATCCATCGTTGGAACAAAGCTCAACAAGATGCACTACTTCCTCATTTGGAATCAGGGATCATTACGTTGGTGGGTGCTACAACTGAAAATCCGTTTTACTCTCTTGTAAATCCATTGCTTTCACGTTGTCAGTTGTTCGAGTTGTTTCCTTTAACAGTTCCTGATGTAAGAAGAATGCTTGATCGAGCGTTAGGAGATGCGGAGAAAGGCTTGGGTGGAAAGTCAATTAAAGTTGAGGAAGAAGCATTAGATCATTTTGCGGATTATGCAGGAGGGGATGTTCGAAATGCATTGAATGCATTGGAAGTAGCAGTTCTTTCCAGTAAGAAAAATGAGCAAGGTGAAATCCATATTACCAAAGAAATCGCCGAAGAAAGTATACAAAGAAGAAATGTTCGTTATGATAGAACAGGAGACGAGCACTACCATTATGCTTCGGCTTTTATTAAATCTTTAAGAGGTTCGGATACTGACGCTGCGTTGTATTGGATGAGTGCAATGCTGGAAGGCGGTGATGACCCGAATTTCATCTTCAGAAGATTACTCATTTTTGCCAGCGAAGATGTGGGAATGGCGGAACCGAATGCGATTACAATTGTCAATTCCTGTCAGGAAGCTTTTATGAAAACAGGAATACCGGAAGGAATGTACTTTTTATCTCACGCTTGTACGTATTTGAGTATTTGTCCTAAGAGTAACAGCACCAAAGGAATTTTCGAAGCGGGGAAAGAGGTCAAGGAAAAGGGTATTGGTGCAGTTCCTCCATATTTAAAAGACAGAACCGCTAATCGGCTTTCGTCTACATACCTGGATACAGAAAATGCTTCAAAAGAGTATAAATATCCTCACAGTTTTGATGGTAATTGGGTTGATCAGGAATACCTGCCTCAGATTTTAAAAGGAAAAAGGTTTTATGAGCCCGGAAAAGAAGGCAGAGAAGGTTTGTTAATAAAGAGATTGAATGAGATCAAAAACAGGTCTTAATCTTTTTGAATAGAATTTAGGACAGGCAAAGAAAAGTGAAAAGTACTTCCTTGACCGGGTTCGCTTTCAGCCCATATTCTTCCATTATGTCGAACGATCATTTCTTTACAGAGGCATAAACCAATTCCGGTTCCATGTTCATCATCAGTTCCCTCTGTGCTGATGTAAGTATCCATTTTAAATATTTTGGGGATCAGATGTTTCTTAATACCAACTCCTGAATCAGATATGGATACAACAGCTTCATCTCTGTTCTTTACAGCCGAAATTTTAATTATTCCATCATGAGGAGTAAATTTAAGAGCATTCGAAATCAGGTTTCTCAGAACAGTTTTAAGTCCGTTTGGATCTGCTGTAATTTTAATATCAGTATTTTTCCTTTGGATCGTAATATTTTTCCTTTGTTGATGATCCTGAAGTAAAGCTATAGTTTCATCCAAACATTCATCTAAATTATTGATAGTATGTTTCATTTCCAGTTCACCTGTTTGACTTGCTGCCCAGTCCAGCAGGTTGGAAAAAAGTGTACTGGTTCTTTTAGTTGTATCAGCGATCATCTTGCTATATTCAATAACTTGATCCGTATTCCCCATCTCGGCATTTTTCCTAATCATTTCACTAAGTCCTGAAATCCCCATAAAAGGAGATTGTAAATCATGAGCCAGAACAGAGAATAGTTTGTCTTTGGTTTTAACCAGTGAGCTTAATTCCTCTCTTTTATTAATTAGTTCAGTGTTATTCTCACGTAGTTCGTTAATCAGTTTTTCTGTTTTTTGAGCAGCTTCTTCCAGCATTCGAAGTAAAAACAAAATTATGTACAGATATCCGATGAGAACCAAAAAGATTGTTGTAGAAGAGTTCAATAAAAAGGGGTTCTTACTTACCAATAATATGACCCCAAACTGTACAAGGTAAAGCACAGCACTTATAATGAACATGTTCTTATGGATAGTTAAGCCTAAGAGAGGCATTATTACCCAAAAGAAAAGTGTGTTTCTGATGTAGAACGAAGAAAAATCAGGTTCAGATATTTGAAAGAAAGGAGCTACCAAAAGATTTACTAACAATATAAGTGCAAACAGAGAAAGGCTGAATTCAATTTTTGGCTTTTTTACTAAATGAAAGATCAAAGCCAAAGAAGTAAAAAAACTACAAGCTATATTCATCAACGCAAGCTCATACGAAACGGGAAATAGTAACGCGTCAGTTATATAACCTATTAAACCAATGAGCCCAATAACAGATACTATCCTAGGATCTTTTATTGAAAGTTTTGCCATTATCAGATTGCCTTAAGAAAGGCTTTAAGCACTTCTATGTTTAGAAACCTATTTATAATATATAAGATTATCGTAATTTCTATACTAAATTAAAAACTAGTCCGGTAAAATATCCAACACTTCAAATAAATGAATGATTTGATGAGAATAGTGTTACTTAGTGAAAACACAATAGCTGAATGAATTTAAAAATAATTAGTAGTACCGATCGCCCGAACTCTTGGGCATTAAAAGTATCACATTATGTATCAGGGCTTTATAAAACAAAAGATATAGAAGCTCAGGTAATAAGCTTAGAGGATTTTCCATTAGTTGATGTGATTGGAGGTAAATATGGAAAAGAAATCCCTGCCATAAATAAGTTCAGAGATCCCATCTTGAATGCTGATGCACTTATATTTGTAATTCCGGAATACAACGGAGGTTTTCCCGGAATCCTGAAAATGTTTATAGATTATCTGCCATTTCCGGGAGCATTCGAGAAAATGCCGATGGCATTTATCGGTGAAGCTTCCGGCGCATTCGGAGCGCTGAGATCTGTTGAGCAATTTCAGATGATTGCGAATTACAGAAATGCACTTCAGTTTCCCGAAAGAGTTTTTATACCCAGAGTATCCAAAGAATTTGATCCCGAGACAGGATTAAAAGATGACTTCAAGCAAAAACTTTTAAATTCTCAGACTGAGAACTTTATCAAGTTTGTTCGGGATAACTCTTAGTTAGATTTTAGCATGTAACCCACTCCGTGCAACGTAATTAAGTAGCGCGGGTCGTCAGGGTGGATTTCAATTTTTGCTCGTAACTTTGAAATATGAACATCTACAGTTCTGGTATTTGTGCTGTATTCATATCTCCATACTTTTTCGAGTAGTTCATCTCTGGAAACAGGATTATTGGCATGAGATAACAAATACCTGATCAGCTCTACTTCACGGGCAGTTAGTTCAACGGTTTTATTGCCAGGGTGTATAGCTTCGCTTTCGGCAAGATCCAGTTTAACTTCACCTAATTGAAGAATATCAACTTCTCCGGCATTGGAGTAGGTGCCGGCTCTTCTTAAACGTGCTTTAATTCTTGCGAGCAGCTCTTTAACCCCAAAAGGCTTTGTAAGATAGTCATCAGCTCCAAGCTCAAGTCCTTTAACTTTATCAGTTTCCTGATCTTTAGCAGTAAGCATAATGATCGGAAAGGTGTATTTGAGTTCACGTACATCTTTGCAAATATCATAGCCACTTTTTCCGGGCAACATAATATCCAGAATCATTAAGTCAGGATCATGCTCTTTAACCATTTCAACAGCACTTTCCCCATCTTCACTTACAAATACGGTAAATCCTTCACCTTCAAGCGTGTCTTGAAGTGTAAAAATTAGACTTGGTTCATCCTCTACAATTAGGATTTTAGAGCTCTTCTCTGCCATATCTTATTATTTGAAATTGTAAGTTTGGATTATACTACTTTTTTTTGAGTAGTTTTAGTGTCTTCTGTATTTAGTTTGGGAAAAGATAATGTAAATGTTGTTCCGGAGCCATAGTCACTGTCCACAGTTATATCCCCACCGTTTAGCAACATTAAATTTCGAACAATGCTCAACCCTAAACCATGTCCTTTGGTTTTAGCTACTAATGTTTCTTCAACCCTGTAGAACTTTTTAAAGATGTTTTTGAGTTCATTCTCTTTAATTCCCACCCCATAATCTCTTACAGAAAGTTTAATAAGGTTATCATCTTCAAAAAGCTTGATCTCAATTTTTTTAGTATCAGAACTATATTTTATTGCATTTTCGATAAGGTTTCCCAGAATAGTTTCAATATTATCACCATCTACCCAAACCTTAAAATCATCTTTATTTTCAACGCTATATTCTAAATCAAACTTTTTTTCAGCTATAAATTCTGAATTCTCTTCTAAGTAGGCGTCAACTAAATTTTTTAAATCTTGTTGTTTGGCATTTATTAGAGTTTCGCCGGCATCATATTTAGCAACATCCAGCAGCTTTTCAATCATTTTTCTCAAACGAATGGATTCATCATAAATATGAGCTCCATATTTTTTTAGACGCTCGGGTTCAGTTACTCTTCCATCCGAAATATTTTCTCCGGCAGCCTGCATTACAGCTAATGGAGTTTTAAGCTCATGTGTAACATTAGCAAGAAATCCTGCTTGTCTCATAGATAGTTCTCGTTCTTTTTGGGCTGTATAAAACATGAAGAGTAAAGAACCAACTAAGAAGAGAACAGCAAATCCGAGAACAATAATATTTTTTCGAAAAGTATCTTGATAAGCTGATGTTATCGGAGGGTTGAGGAAAGCAACTTTTAAAATCCAGTCACTGAAAAACCTTGGAAAGCGAACTCTGTTATCAACAAGATCGACACTAAAATCTACAGAGGAGTTATTGGAAGCTAAGACAACATCTTTGCGATGATCATGCAACCATACAATAGTGCCATCATTTTCTACACCGCCAAAATATTGATAAATAAGAGGAGCAATAAGTTTTTCGACAATAGCTTCCTGATTTAGAATAAAAGTGAAGTAGCCTATTACTCTGTTTTCTGTTAAGTTGATCAAGCCGATATTCATACTTCTGTGAGCATCAAACTCGATCATGGACCGCCATCTCAGATCAAAGTTGTTGATCTGTATACGAGTTGCAGAACGTATAAGTCCCACCCCGTCGCAAACTAAGCTGCTGTAATTCTGAGTGGTTTCCATTTTTCTGTCACTTTGATTGAAATAGTAAATGGAAGTTTCAGCTTCACAAGGATCTTTAGAGGCAGGAGTATAATAAATAGATGAAGTATAAGGGTTGTCTGCAAGATCAATAAAGATCTTTTCTAATGTTTTGGAGAATTTGCCTTCATCCTGTAGAGATTCTTCAGCTTTGTTATCTATATTTAAGAGCTTAGTGAAAGGTTGGTAAATTTCACTTTGTACTAAAGATGTTATTTCTTCGGCTTTTTTTAGCTGGCGTTCGCTTTCACTTTCTGTTACTCTTTCTCTTATATCATACAGACTAAATACATTCATGCCGGTTAGTGCTATAATTGCGACTAATCCTAGCATGAGCAATATCCAACGCAAAAGCCGGTTTCGCCCAATTTTTTTGGCTGTTATAAAATTCATGTGCCTAAAATAGCAGAATCTTTATTCCCGTCCATTTAATGGAAGTAAAAAAATGAATAAGAATAAAGAGAAGTAGAGAGTTAGAGCTTTTCGAAATTTTTCTCGAGAGATTCCTTTAATACATCAAATTCTATTGGTTTAACTAAGTAATCCAGATAGTTTGTTTCTTTGGCTCTTTCAACGTGGTAGGGATCTGAATTTCCGGTAATATAAATTACAGGCACGTCAGAAAATTTCCTGATTTCGAGCATAGCATCGATACCGTCCATTTCACCTTCCAGAGAAATATCCATTAAGATTAGATCAGGCTTTATTCGTTTCGCTATTTCAATGGCGGTTTTACCATATACTAATTCCCCTTCAGCACCATAGCCAAGTTTTTCTAAATAGCTTTCGTAAAGCAGATTAAGGATGAGATCGTCTTCAACGATCATAACCGTTTTCTGTTTTTTGTCCATATAATTAGCTCTTCTTAAATCAGCTTATATAATAAGAGGATTAATGGATAAAGAAAATTCTTATTACTAAAGATTTTTAGATTAAAAAAAATACAAAAACACTCTTTGTTAAATCAATTTAAGGTTAAAACTAAATAAGTTGCCTCATTTAAGTTATTATAGTATTCTGTTTTGATTTTTAGTGATGTTTCAAAATGGCAGGGTATAGTGATTAGAAAAAAAAATGAAGGACATCGGACGTCTTTATAAAAAAAGGTCTGTCAGCAAACTCAATGTTGATAAGAAAGTGGTAAGTATTTTACTGGTATTTATTGTACTAGTGATATCGCTTCTTATTTCTATTGTTGTATCTACTAATTCACTATCAGCATTACGCGGTTTCGCTTCTTTCCAAACTAATTGGACAACCGTACGTAAAGATGTGACCTTTAATTTGGTTAACTATCTTCGCACTCAGGATCAGGATTATAAAACTCATGTGGATAGTTCTGTACTTCTTATCCAAGATATGGAGCAGATAAGGATCGAGTTGATGAATGATAATACTGACGGAGAATTGGTTACAAAGCTGCTGTTAAAGACGCACTCTGTACCGGCTGATATAGGAAAAATGATAACCACATTCGAAAATTTTCACGAATTCAGTGAATTCAAACATACAGTTGCATTATGGATCGAATCTGATTCATTGATCTATGAACTGGAAGATATTTCAAATAGAGTAGAGAATCTGATACAGGAGAATAATTTTACAGAGGCCAGACAGGTGGATCTGATTTCGAAAGTTATAGCACTGGATGATAAACTAACAGAAATGCAGTTTAAATTATCCAGATCTTTGGCCAGAGGAACAGATTTATTAAATTTGGTAATTATATGCGTAATTATCTCTCTGGTTGTAATAAGTATTGTAGTTGGGAGCGTATTCTCATTGAGATTTTTAAAGAGCATTAGAAAATGGAGCGAGGAAATAGAGCTTAGTGAGCAAAAGTACCGATCTCTGTTCGACCAAAATCCCAATGCGGTTTTTTCGGTTTCACCTCTTGGAAAACTAATAAACGCAAACAGAGTACTTGAGCAACTGATTGGCTACTCTGCAGAAGAAATGAAAAATTCTACATTTCAGAGATTTGTAGATAAAACCCAGGTTGAAAAAGTGCGAAATCATTTTCTTTTGGCTTTAAGAGGGAGATCACAGACTTATGAAACACAGATATTAAGGGAGGATGGAAGTTATATATCCGCTGAGGTTACAAACCTTCCTATTATTGTGGATGGTGAAATTACCGGTATTTATGGTGTGATAAACGACATCACACAAAGAAAAGAAGCGGAACAGAAAATTAAAGATCAGCTTGTAGAAAAAACCTATCTCTTATCAGAAGTACATGATCGTGTAAAGAATAACTTGGCTTTGGTTTCTACTTTGGTGCAGTTACAACAGAATGAGATTGAAAAACAGGACCGGAGTGAAAGTTTTGTAAATACCGTTTCCAGAATAAGATCGATGGCATTGGTGCACGAACGGTTATACCAAAATGAAACGTTTTCCAGCATCAGAATGGATGAATATATAAATGATCTTATCGAGAACATTCAACTTAAAGGCTATCAAAAAATAAAGAAACCGAGACTGGAGCTGGAAACAACTCCGGTTAGTCTCAGTATTGAACAAGCCATCCCAACCGGATTACTTTTGAATGAAGTATTGGTAAATGCTTTTAAGTACGGTTCTGATCCTTTGGATCCGGTGATCAAGGTAAATATGTCATCACTTGATGGTGAAGTGATGATCAAAGTAGCTGATAACGGTCCGGGACTTCCCAAAAACTTTGAGCTGGAAAAACCGGAAACATTGGGCTTCCGATTGGTTTCGGTACTGTTAAAGCAGCTAAAAGCCAGCTTTGTCATTAACAATGATAACGGCGCAACCTTTACGTTCAGATATAAGATCGAAAAGCCGGTGACTTCCAAAAGAGCGATGAAGCGCAGGCTTGTGAATTAGTTTTAGAATGGGACTCAGAGACTTTAGTTGCTGATGTTTTTAAGTTACAAACTTGAAAGAGCTAAAAGGAAGGAATCATAAAAAGGCACAGCCCCATAAACTTACGATTGAAGAATTAAATTAATTATATGGAAAATTATGTTGCTCTGTTAATTTTAACACCGGTTATCTTATTATCAAGTTTAGTTAAGAATAGAAAATGGTTTCTAATTCTAAACTTAGGTTCCATTTTTCTATTAATCATTTACTATAGTGTGATGTTTTATTATGAATACAATTATTCACTTGATTACATGAATAATGAAGCAGTGAGGTGGATGTTTGAAGATGCGACTAGAATATTTAACAACATATTGTATCATTTGATTTCAATCACATCTTTACTTTTAATAAATACATTGATCTTTACAAAAAAGTTATTTGAAAAGGGATCTTAGGGCAGTTCTTCACCCAAGCTCTCTTAAGTCTCTGACTTAAAGAGCAGAAGTACAGCAAGTTTGTAGCTTGCATTACAGGCAATGCTTATTAAATTATGGGATGCCTTTCAGGTCAAATTTTTGAAGCAGAGCTTCCGGTAGTTATTCCGTAGAGGAGATACGGAACGAGGAAAAATTAATCGAAGAAAGAAGAACAAAATGAATAATTCCAGCAAAAAAGTTTTTTGGTTACTTTATTTAACTTTCTTTCTGTTTACGACATCTGGTTGTAGTCAAGATAAAGTAAATCCAATATTTTTAGATTCGATTCTATATATAGAAGGAAAGGAGTTGAGTGCTGGGAGTTTTGGAGATATAGTAATGTTAGACCCCATTGCTAAAAAAAAGGTCAAAATTACAAATGATTTTCATTACGATAGTTCGCCTTTTTTCAATTTTTCATCTGATGAGATTATTTTTTTATCAAAAAGAAGAAAAAATGATCGTAATCTTGGATTAGGAAAATACGATGATGTGTATAGTTATGAGCTTGAATCAAAAAGGATAACTAAGATTCCTTTTGAAAGTAACGCTATTACTGATTTATTTTATGTAAGTAAATATAATGAAGAGATAATTATTAACGAGTATACCTTAAAGGGTGGGCATTTACTTTGGTTAGATGGATCGGGAGAAATTTTAAGAAAAGATAGGTTATTCCCATATCATGATATCTCGAAAGACGAGTTTTTTTTTGATGAACGTGAAGAGTTTTTCATAGCCCAATTTTTTGACAAAAGTAAAGAGCTGTGGCACTATACTATTAAACTATATGAGCTGAATAACCTAGACAAAGCCGATGAAATACTCGATGAATTTATCGATGAAGATTTAGGTAAGCTATCTGAAGTGGATTGCTATTCTGGATCCTTTGTATCAAGTGAAGAATTCATTTTTTCTTGTAATGTTAGGAATCTGTCAAAGATTTTTAAATATAACTTCAAAAAAAATACCTTAGAGACTATGTTCAAGTCAACAACTCAAAGAATTATAAACCCCCAAAAAGGTAGCTCTAGTGATTATATTTATTTCATAGGAATAGATTTCGAATCGAAGGACGAAGAAATTTGGTTATTTGACCCTCTTAAAAACAAAAGCTTTAAAATAACATCTTCAAATACAGATAAAAAAGACCTTAGAGTCTATTAAAAGAAAAGTAAATATTCATATACTTTTTAGTCCCCAAAGCTCTCTTTAACTCGTTCCGTAGCTCTGCTACGGAATGCTAATGTGGAGCTCGGCTCCCCATTACTTTATCTATCAAACACTCGAATAGGAACAAGCCCGTCTAATCCTTCATAATTACGTGCAGAAGAATATCTCCATTCAATCTCTCTGTTCACAAAACCGGCTTTCACAGGGTTGTAATGGATATAAGATATTTTCTGGATCATCATTTCAGTAGTTCTTATTTGTTTAGGATGAAAGCTTTCCTGCCAAACTTTATACACTGAGTTTTCTTTACTAACTCCATTTTTAAGTCTTTTCAAATAGTATGTTCTATTCGTCTCTTTCAGGTAATCAATAATAGTTCTTGCAGTATATGATTTAAATTTTCGGAGTTTATCAGAAAGGTTGTTTCCTTCCATTATACAATGAAGGTGATCGTGCATAAACACGTAGGCATATAGTGTTATTAATCTTTCTTCCTGCAAAAATCGCAAGGAATTAAGAACTATTTTAGCTACTTCTTGATCTGCAAATAATGAAAGCTGATCATTAAATGTGCTTGTTATGAAGTATGGATAATGCTCTTCGTAGATTTTGTATCTGCTTCTTCCCATGTAGGGTAAGACCATTTGAGAAGTAATTCCTTGCAAAATATTTTTGAAGCAGAGCTTCTGGTGGTCATTCCGCAGCGGAGCTACGGAACGAGGAAAAAGGTTCCAAGTTTTTATCGATATTGAGGCAGTTGAACAAGCTTTTGTTTTCCCTTATTTGGTAGACATATTGTATTATAACTCAAATAAATTCATTCTAATAGGCTTATTTCTACTAATTAATCTAATAATTACGTATAGAAAGCTAATATATAACAAAGCTAAAGACGATAACTCTATCAATTTAGTTAACCAAAAAAATTAATTCTAATCTTGTTAAGAGAGACGGAGCTACGGAACGAGGAAAAATGTTTATTAAATTATGGGATGCTATTCAAGATCTGCCAAAACAAAAAACGCCTTGCAAATTAGTTTTACAAGGCGTTTTGTACCCGAGGCCGGACTCGAACCGGCACTCCAATTTAATTAGAATTGGATTTTAAGTTTTCAACTGGTTGCTTTTCTTATCATTTCAAAAGACTTCATAAGGAACTTAAGTGCATTATTTTATTATACTTAAATAATGCGTAAATTTTCAGGGAATTCATAGGCATTACATCAAAGTGTGTCCCCATGTTGTCCCCAGACTAAAAAAGTTCATTATGCCAACTAGAAAACTGACTGACTCATTTATAAGAAATTTTAAAAATCCAGATAGAAGGATTGAAATCTATGATACCTTGATAAAAGGTCTCGCAATTAGAATTACAGCATCTGGAAATAAATCATTTGTATATAGGTATAGATTAGCAAGTAATGTTAAAAGATTTACAATTGGTCAATTTCCAAAAATAAGCTTATCAGGCGCAAGAGAGGAGGCTAAAGAGCTATCCTATAAAATTACGAAAGGAGTTGATCCAACAATAGAGGTCAAAAATAGAATCAGAGAAAGCGAATATACTATTTCTGACCTAGCTGATTACTTCAAAAAGAGATACCTGCCATTAAAGAAAAAATCGACTCAGAGAACATATATTTGTCGAATTGACTCATCTATTATTCCAAAATTGGGTCACATACCTTTAAAGTCTTTGTCTAAAGCACATATTATTGAATTTTTAGAGAAAATTGCATTTGATGATGGTCAATTAATTAATTCAAACCGGACTAGAGCTGTATTATCAAGCATGCTATCATTTGCTGTACAAAAAGATCTAATAGACTATAACCCAGTTAAGTCGATTAAGAAATTGGCAAGAGAGAGATCCAGAGATAGAATTTATAGCGATAATGAGATTAGAATTTTATGGGGTGTGTTTGAGACTCAACGAGAACCAGTTCAGTCTTTACTGAAAATGCTGCTACTGAATGGTCAGAGATTAACTGAAACTAGAATTATGAGATGGGATCAAATCAACAATAATATATGGACCATATCTAAAGAGAGTACGAAAAATTCACACACTCATATGATTCCACTATCTGACCTATCCTTAGAGACTTTAGAGTCTTTAAAAGAGTACTCAGGTAAATCAGATTTTGTATTTCTAGCTCCTAGAAAAAGAGACCGGCCAATCCCTTCTGTGACGACAGTTCCTGAAAGAATTAGGGAAATTTCTGGAGTGGCAGATTTTAGATTTCATGACCTTAGAAGGACTGTAGGAACTAACATATCAAGGTTCAATTTTTCAAGAGTAGTAGCAGGAAAAGTATTAAACCATCAACAACTTGCCGGTGATAGCCAGGTTACTGCTATTTATGATAGATACAATTACATGGATGAAAAGAGAGATGCACTTCAGTGTTGGGCTGATCATTTAAAAACTTTAATTGGGTGACGGTTTTTGTCACGGGTAAGGGTTAGATTTCTTAAAATAAATTATGGTAGAAAATGAATGGATATAAAAATAGAAGAACGATTTGGAAATATTAAACAAATTAATCAAGCTCTTTTATAATTAGAGAAAAAGGGAAATAATGGCAAGAAATCCACAAAAATCTAATAGTCACGGTAGCTTAAAACAGATGCAAATTCTAGTTAATGAGAAACCAGAGATCATTAACGAAATGATATGTGCTAAATTCAAAGCGTTTAACAATGAGAACATTGAATGGATTTCACCAATAAAGTGCGATGATTATTCAGAATACACAGATGATGATTTTATAAGAAAACTAAGACTCGATCCTGCTGAAATTAATCTAAAAGAGTTTTGGCCAAGCCGAGGTGCTAATTGGGACGGGTTGGCGAAAACAGAAACTGGAAAACTTATACTTGTAGAAGCCAAGGCAAATATACCGGAGATGGTTTCACCCTCTACAAAAGCTAAGAGCAGCTCTTTACTTCAAATTCAATCTTCATTGAAGCTAACTAAAGAATATTTAGGTAAAGGAAAAGGTATTGATTGGAGCAAAACTTTTTACCAATATACTAATAGAGTTGCGCATCTATACTATCTAAGGGTTGTTCGAAATAAACCAGCTTATTTAGTAAATATCTATTTTATAGGAGATGAATCCGTAAATGGTCCGAAGACTCAAGAAGAATGGGAAGGAGCTTTAAAAGTGATGCAGTTATATTTAGGCTTGCACAGCCATAAGCTAAAAAAGTATATGGCAGATATATTTGTTGATGTAAGTATGCTAAACTAAATATTTTTTTTATATCTAACAGCTGTTTGGCGTGCTTTTAAAACTGTAGAGAAACTACAATGAAATAAATTTGTATTTATAGAATAAATAATTATCTTTGTAGAAATTCTACAATAATTATGAAATTAGAACAAATATCAGATGTTAGTTTTGGTTCAGTTAGTAAAACTGGCACAAAAGGGAGGGTTCCTTGTCTTCAAGTTGTTAATATAACACCAGAAGGAGATTTAGATTTTGATAAGACCCATTACGCAGTAGTTAAAGTTGATGATGATATTTCTTTACTGCATTCAAACAGCATAGTTTTACCAGCAAAAGGACAAAAATTTTCTTCTGCATTAATATCTACAGAACATTCAAATACTTTTGTTGCAAGTTCATCCTTGTTTGTGATTCGGGTCATTAATAGCTCTATTATTCCGAAATATCTTCATTGGTATTTAAACCGAGCGAAAGTAAAATGGCAATTAGAATCAGTAGCTGCTGGATCTAATATCTCTTCGCTGTCAATAAAAGAATTGAGAAGCCTTAGGATTAATGTTCCTGAGTTAGATATTCAAAAGAAAATTGTTGAGCTAAAAGAAATGCAGGAAAAAGAATTGATGCTAATTCAAAGGCTTGGCCAAAAAAGAAAAAAATTAATTGAAGCTATAACTAAAGAGTTAATCCAATGAGTGACGAAATTTCGCAAGATAAAATCAATTCTGTTGCATGGAATGCATGTAATACTTTTCGTGGGGTAGTAGATGCATCAGAATACAAAAACTATATCCTTGTTTTCCTGTTCATTAAGTATCTGTCTGACTTAAGAAAAGATCGACTTGCAGAGCTTTCTGAACAATATGATGGTGATGAGGTTAGAATTGATCGTGCTTTAAAGCGTGAGCGTTTTGTTTTGCCTAAACATTGTACTTACGATTATATTTATGCCAAGAGAAACGAATCAAATGTTGGCGAAATCATAAATAAGGCACTCCATGATATTGAAGAAAACAACAAAGAGAAACTGGAAGGAGTGTTTCGAAATATAGATTTCAATTCAACAACAGCTCTTGGAGAAACAAAAGACCGTAATTCCCGCCTTAAAAGTTTAATTGAAGATTTTAGTGATCCGGTGTTGGATTTTAGGCCTTCAAAAATTGGCAAGAAAGATGTTATTGGAAATACCTATGAGTTTTTGATTCAGAATTTTGCCTCAGATGCAGGAAAGAAGGGAGGTGAGTTTTATACTCCTTCTGAAGTGTCTGAGCTTATGTCGGAATTATTGAAGCCCCAGGAAAAAGAACGGTTATATGATCCGACTTGTGGTTCCGGGTCATTACTGATCAAATTAGCCAAACAGGTAGGAAGTCGAGATTACTCAGTTTTTGGTCAGGAGAGTAATGGAAGCACTTGGGCATTATGCAAAATGAACATGTTCTTGCATGACATTGATAATGCACGGATCGAATGGGGGGATACGATAAAAAACCCCAAGCTTCATGTAGATGACAAACTCATGAAATTCGATGTAGTAGCTGCTAATCCACCTTTTTCACTTAAAAAGTGGGGAGAATCTGAAGCTGAACATGATCGTTATAATAGGTTTTGGAGAGGAATCCCCCCAAAAACGAAGGGAGATTACGGCTTTATTTCTCATATGGTTGAAAGTCTGAATGAACATGGACGCATGGTAGTGGTTGTGCCACATGGAGTGTTGTTCAGGGGAAATAGAGAGGCTAAAATTCGCGAGCAGTTTATTAAAGAAAACCTTCTTGATGCAGTTATAGGATTACCGGAGCAACTCTTTTTTGGCACAGGTATCCCGGCAGCATTGTTAGTGTTCAAGAAAGGACGTGAGCGAAACGATATTTTGTTTATCGATGCGAGCAAAGAATATCAGGATGGTAAAAAGCAGAATAAGCTACGAGACGAAGACATTCAAAAAATTGTAAGCACGTATGAGGCTTTTGAGACGATAGATAAGTACAGCTATGTATCCTCGATTGATGAAATAGAGGAAAACGAGTTTAACCTCAACATACCACGATACGTTGATACCTTTGAAGAAGAAGAGGAAGTGGATATTGCTGAAGTGAAGAAAGAGATTGATAGCCTTGAATCAGAGCTTGCCAATGTAAGGGGAAAGATGAATGAGTACCTTAAAGAATTGGGGTTCTGAAATGCCTGTAGAGAGAGCAAGAAAATCAGTTGGGTCAAAAATTTCCAGACAACTCTGGATGCGATCAGGTGGGAGATGCGAATATTGTAACAAACTACTCTATAGGGATAGCCTTACTGAGCGCTTTATGAACAAGGCTTACATTTCACATATTGTTGCGGCCAAAGAGGGGTTTGTAAGGGGGGATTCAAAGTTGTCCGAAGAGCTGGAGGTGGCATTTGATAATCTAATGCTCTTATGTGATGAATGTCATAATCGAATTGACAAAGCTGATCCTGCTCGACATCCTGTTGAAGTGCTACAAAAAATTAAAAAGACTCATGAGGATCGGATTGAATTGCTAACTGCAATCAAACCGAAGAATAAATCTCATATCCTAACTTTCATGGCAAAAATTGGAGAGCATCTTCCTGTAATTGATTATCAGGATGCTGCAAATACAATGCTTACCGATTATTACCCCGCTTCCCATAGGATGGTCGAATTAGGTATTGAGAACTATCCTAAAGAGGATGATCAGAATGAGTACTGGCAGGTACTTGAAAGTACTTTGACTGAGAATTTCCAAACAAAGGTTTTCCCTTTACTAAAATCAGGAGAAGTAAATCATTTTTCTGTTTTTGGGTTAGCCCCCCAACCATTGTTAATTAGATTAGGTGTTCTACTATCTGATATTAAACATGTTAGAGTTCATACTAATATCCGGGAGCCACAAACATGGAAACATCCCGAAGATGAAGATCCATTAGATTTTGTAATCATTGAACCCGAGGATAAAACTGGTGTTCCTGTACTAAATATCTCGATTACAGCAGATATTAATGAATCGAGGATTCAATCGGTTTTGGAAGAACATGCTTCAATTTGGAAGTTAACAGTTCCAACACCCGGTAAAGATCTTGTTCGGTCTGATGCTACTCTACAGAATTTTAGAAAACGTGTAAGAGAGATTTTCGAACGAATTAAAAAAGCACACGGAGAGGATGAAACATTACGTGTATTCCCTGCAATGCCAAATTCAACCGCTATAGAGTTTGGAAGGGTTTGGCAACCTAAAGCTGAATTGCCAATGATTATCTTTGATCAGAATAGAAGTCGGGACGGATTTATTAAGACGGTATCAATAATTAAACCCAAGAGGACTCAATATGAAAGTTGAAACTCAAGAAAGACAGAAATACGGCAAGGTTCTGGAAGAATTAGCCAAATCATTAGATCTGACTGAAAATCAATTCAAAGAGGCAGAAGACAAGTATAAAGCAGTAGGGGAATATCTTTCAAGAGATGGCTCTACCTTAGCTAATTTTAACCCATCTATTGAACCACAAGGATCATTTCTATATGGTACAATGGTACGTCCGATTCAAGAAGACGCACATTATGATATTGACTTAATTTGTTCTCTGGAAAACCTCCCTTTATCTGACAGTCAAAAAACGCTTAAAAACAGAATTGGTAATGAGTTAAAAGTGGGTAGGTATGAAAGCCTGCTGGATGAAGAAGGCCAGCGCTGCTGGACATTGAATTATGCTGAAGGAACTCGCTTTCACATGGATATTCTTCCATCAACCCCGGACCAATTTCGTAAGGATATTTATGAGGGCAGAGTGGATGAGTCATACTATAATTATGCGCTGAGGATGACGGATACAGAATCTGAAAGTTATGAATCATCCAATAGAATGGAATGGCCTAAAACGAATCCAAAAGGATATTCGAAATGGTTTAAAGACCAAATGATAAAGCAGTACAAGCAAAAGATGAACGAAGCTGCTATTCGTTTAAGTAAGAGTGTAGAGGATGTACCACATTGGAAAGTAAAGACTCCACTACAACATGCGATACAGATTCTTAAACGTCACAGAGATATTATGTTTGGCGGGGATGATGAAAAGCCAATATCTATTATTATCACTACACTTGCCGCTAAAGCATACCAAGGAGAAAGCAATGTTTTTGATGCTTTGAAAACGATTCTCAGTGGTATGGAGCATTACATTGAGGAAGATTTCAGTGGGTATAATCGTATCAAAGTGGTTAAAAACCCAGTTAATCCGGAAGAGAATTTTGCGGATAAATGGGAAAAGAACCAAGCACTACAAAACAACTTTTATCTTTGGTTAGCTAAGGCCAAATCCGATCTGATTGAGGCATTTGATCTGGGTACCATTTATTCCGCTAAATCCCAGCTCGAAACTTCAATGGGTAAGAGTTTAGTGGATAATGCCTACTCGAAAATTGGTGTACCAACGCTATCACAGCCAAAAAAAGCTAGAAATCTACCAATTGCAGCCCATAGAGAAGCACCAAAATGGCCGGTAGTTAATACTCATAGTGTTTCTGTTACCGGTCGGTATAATCATAATGGGAAATGGAATTACATTTCTGACGGGACAGTAATACCTACGGGATGTAGTTTAATGTTTGCTGCAAATACCTCAGTGACTGGCAGCTTTGAAGTGTTCTGGCAGGTTGTGAACACTGGGCATGAAGCACAAATGGCTAAGTGCTTACGTGGGCAAATACTTCACTCAAAAACTGCCGGAAGGGGTGGGTTGAAACAGAAAGAAGCAACTGCCTATAAAGGCACCCACTGGGTTGAGTGCTTTATTGTACAAGGTGGAGTATGTGTGGCACGAAGTGGTGAATTTATCGTGGAGATTGGTTGATGATTAATTCCGAACAAAATATGGTCGGCTACAAAAAAACTAAGCTCGGGTGGATTCCAGAAGATTGGGGAGTTCACCGATTTGACAAAGTTTTTGATTTTAAGAAAAGCTATTCCTTTTCAAGGAATGATTTGACCTTTGAAGAAGGGGAAGGGGATACTTTTTATATTCACTATGGTGACATACATTCTAAGTTTGATACATTGATACTGCACCTCCAGGAAGAGAACCATGCAGAAATTCCTCTTTTGAAACAATCTTCAAAGCCAGAAAAAGATTTGATTTATCTTGAAGAAGGTGACTTAGTAATTGCAGATGCTTCTGAAGATTACGAGGGAGTGGGGGAATGTATTGAAATTGGTGAGCTGAATAATTCAAAAAAACTTATTGCAGGACTGCACACCATTGTTGCCAGAGATAAAAGCGGAAAAACAATGGATTGTTATCGGGCGTATATTTTAAAAAACGGGCCAGTTGCAAAAGAACTAAAGAAAATAGCAACAGGCATTTCTGTATTTGGAATCTCAAAAGGTAATCTCTCAAAACTTAGAATTCCTCTTCCACCTCTCCCAGAACAAGAAAAGATTGCCGAGATCCTCTCTACTTGGGATGAAGCCATTCAGAAAACCGAAGCCCTCATTAAGAAAAAAGAGAAGCTAAAAAAAGGGTTGATGCAGCAGTTGCTTCATCCAAAGGATAACTGGGAGACTTATCAAATTAAAGAACTATTCACATTTCATAGGTCAATATCCGCTTCAAGAAAAGATTTAGTTTCAGAATCTAGTAGTAACGACATTTTGAATATTCACTATGGAGATGTACACACTTTATTTAATGATGCGATACAACTCGACGTATCAGAATCAGAGAATCTAAATGCATTTGTTGATGGTTACAAATTACCAAATACAGTTGATTATGCGAGAAATGGTGATGTAATTATTGTTGATGCTTCAGAAGATTATGAGGGAGTAGCTGAATGTTTTGAATTAACGAATATTGACGAAAAAACTGTTACAGCTGGGCTTCATACATTTCTTCTTCGTCCAAAGGCACAAAAAACAGTTTCGGGATTTCGATCATTAATATTCAAAGCCCCTGTTAGCAGAAAAGAAATCAAAAGATTAGTAACAGGTAGCAATGTTTTTGGTTTGTCGAAAACTAATCTTTCAAAATTAGAGGTTTCCATTCCTCCAAAAGATGAGCAAAAAACAATTGTAAATGTATTGTCCTTTGCAGAAAGAGAAATCAACGATTTAGTAAAACTAAAAGAGCATCAAGAATATCAAAAGAAAGGGTTAATGCAGCAGTTATTAACCGGAAAAACAAGAGTAACAGTAAACTAAACCAAGAGACCATGAAGAATTACCATTTAACCAAAGAAAACGGAGACTGGAAGCTGAAGAAGCAAGGAGCATCACGATCCTCTGAAGTGTTCGGAGGCATTAACAAACAAGATGCTATTAAAGAATCTGCTAAGAAGCTAAGAGGTAGTAATAAACCATCTTCGCTGAAGATTCATAAAGAAAATGGGCGTATACAGGAAGAACGTACATATCCGAAAAGTGCGGATCCAAGTAAAAGCAAAGGCTGACATGGAGAGTAAAGAACTGTACAAGATATTGACCAATTTTGATGAGCAAAGCTTAAACCGACTCGGCTTTGTGGAGAACGAAGGAACCTGGATGCACCCGGATTTACCTCATCGTATTGAAGTCCGTGAAGAACGTCTATCTATTAACCTTGATGGAATACAAATTCCAAGGTTAAACGCTGCTTTTGATAGCCCTGAAGCATTATATATGACGTTCCGGGAAATCGGGGTATTCGAATCAGGTGTTCATTTTCTATATATGAGAGAAAAAGGATTGAACCTGTAAGGATAAATTAAGGCAAATGGCTAAAGCAGTACGTCGCATAACAGCAAATACAAAAGCACTCATTAGTGAGCTTGTGGAAATTTTATATCCATTTCTACCTCTTTCGTCTAGAAGTAAAACTGCAGTAACATTCATTTCCATTTTTAAAGAAAGTAAAGTCGAGAAATATCTTGGGAATAGTTCTTATAAAAAAGCACAGCTTCAAAATGGATTTGAGAGTTTGTTCCGTTACCATAAAAAACTTCCTTTTACCATTATTCGTAAGCTGGTTCCAGCAGCAATTGACTATAGAAAGTTTAAAAGAGATCCACTAAAGCAAGAAGAACTAAACTCATTAATTGAATTATTAATGAAGCTTGAAATAGACATGAGGGAAGAACTTGGTTCTATTGTTCTTGATGAGAATGTTCCTGAAATTCAGGTGCCTCCAGAAGAATTGGTTAAAAGATTGGAAAACCATCCTCTTGTTCCTGAGATATCATCTGAACCTCTTCAACAATTCAAGAATGGTCATTTTAATGAATCGGTAAGAAAAGCAACCGAGCGCTTTGAAGTTGAAGTGCAACTTAAATCAGATTCCACAGATATTGGCAAGCAATTAATGGCAAGAACTTTTGCTTTGCCTACACCTCCAGTTGCCCTCAACACCCTTTCTACTGAAAATGAAAAAGGGATTCAGGAAGGTTATAAATTTATGACAATGGGAATGATACTGGCTATTAGAAATATATTTAGTCATGGCGACGAAGAACAACGCTCCCCTGAAGAAACTTACGAGATGTTGTTATTCATGAATTGGCTATTTAGAATACTCAAAAATGAATGAAATATGGATTGGTATAGTGTTTTAGAATCTGTTGTTCAAATACTTGTGATTGGAGTTACGGCAGTAGGAGTAACTTGGTACTACAATAAAAAACAGTTAGAACTTAGTAACGATGAATTTCAAAGAAATCTATTCATAGAGTTCAATAAAAGATATGATGCTCTAAATGATGGCCTACACGAAGTTTTAGAGCTTCAGCAAAAGTCTGAATTACTAAGCTTTAAAAAACTATCTCTTAAATCTCCGGAAAGTGTAAAGTGCCTTAACGATTATCTAAACCTTTGTGCAGAAGAATACTTTTGGTTTAAAAAAGGGAGAGTTGATGAGGTAGTGTGGAGATCTTGGAGCATAGGAATGAAATGGTGGTATGCTAAGTTGCAGCCACTTCAAGAACTTTGGAAAGATGAAAAGGATAACGGGAATTTTCAATCCTACTATCTGGAATCAGGTGAAGATCTATTCGGAATTAATTAAAAAGGAAAAACACGAAAATGAACACTCCTTCATACGTAGAAGATCATTCCAGTCAAATACCAGCTTTAAAGCTTTTACAAAAGATCGGCTATACGTATCTAAGTCCAAAAGAAGTGGATGAGTTACGGGGCAGTAGTTCGAAAGTTTTACTTCAGTCAGTTTTAGATGAAAGTTTACGCAGAATAAACCAAATTGAGTTTAGAGGAAAAATCTATCCCTTCTCGAATCATAATATAACCAGTGCGGTAAAAAAAATTACCGATCTCCCATTGGTAGACGGCTTAATAAAGACTAATGAGCATCTGTATCACATCCTAACGCTTGGTACTAGTTTTGAGGAGACCATAGAAGGAGATCGAAAAAGCTTTACGCTAAAGTATATCGATTGGGAGCATCCAGAGAAGAATACATACCATGTGGTTGAAGAGTTCAGTGTTCAACGAGTGGGTGGCTACAAGGAATACCGACCAGATATCATCCTGTTTGTGAATGGAATCCCGTTGGTAGTCATTGAGTGTAAACGTCCTGATTTGAAAGTTAAAGAGAAAGATCAGAACCCAGTAGAACAGGCAGTATCGCAACATTTACGCAATCAAAAGCATGACGGAATACCTAATTTGTATGTGTATTCTCAGCTTCTGCTTAGCCTTGCCGTTAATGAAAATAAATATGCTACTACCGGTACTCCTCAAAAATTCTGGAGTACCTGGAAGGAAAAGTTTGATAAGCTCAGTGAGGAAAAAGAGTATGAACAAAGAATTAATACACTTGTTAACCAAGCACTTCCGAATTCTGATTTTGATAAACTATTCTCCGACAGATTTAAATACGTAAAGTCCTATTTCAATGCATTAGAGGAACAAGATCTTTCAATTACAGATCAGGATAAAATACTTTACGGTCTTTGCAGACCCAAGCGGTTATTACGCTTTATTAAAAGGTACACCTTATACGATGCAGGTTTAAAGAAAGTAGCCCGTTATCAGCAGTTTTATGCCGTAGAAAAGACTCTACAACGTATTAAGCACCTAGAAGCCGGAAAGCGAATCGGAGGGGTGATATGGCATACTCAAGGATCGGGAAAATCTTTAACTATGGTAATGTTGGCCAAAGGAATTGCTTTGGATGGTAGTATCCCTGATGCACGAATTGTACTGGTGACTGATCGAGTGGATTTAGATGACCAAATCTATCAAACTTTTGATGATTGTGATTTGGAACCAGTACAGGCAGCAACTGGTAAGCATTTGATTGCTCTGCTAAAAGAAAAGAAACGAGCTATTATTACTACTATCATTAATAAGTTTGAAGCGGTCGTAAATAAAAGTACAGTTAAAGAAAACTCACCGAACATATTTGTGCTTGTGGATGAGGGGCACAGAACCCAATACGGAACAGCAAACATCCGAATGCAGCAAACCTTTCCTAATGCCTGCTTTATCGCATTTACCGGTACTCCGTTAATGAAAAAGGAGAAAAATACAGCCCGTAAATTTGGAGGAACTATTGATACTTATACGATCAAAGAAGCTGTCGACGACAAAGCAGTGGTTCCTTTATTGTATGAGGGAAGACATATTCCACAACAAGTAAATAAAACTCCCATTGATACCTATTTCGAACGAATTTCGGAACGTCTGAATGACAATGAAAAGGCTGATTTAAAGAAGAAGTTTAGCAGATCTGATCAACTAAACGAAGCCGAGCAAAAACTAATGACCATTTGCTATGATATCAGTGATCATTATTCAAAGACCTGGCAGGGAACCGGATTCAAAGGACAGTTAACGGTACATACAAAAACTGCGGCCATTAAGTGTAAACAGTTTCTTGATGAGTTTGGGAAAGTGACTTCTGATGTGATTATTTCTCCTCCAGACACTCGTGAAGGACACGAAGATATAGACGATGATCATACGGATATTGTCCAGAAATTTTGGAATAAAATGATGGAGAGATTTGGGACTGAGAAGGAGTACAATAAACAATTGATCTACCGATTTAAAAGTGATGAAGCTCCCGAAATAATGATTGTAGTAGACAAGCTTATCACCGGATTTGATGCTCCAAGAAATATTGTTTTATACATAGCAAGAAGTTTACGAGAACATAAACTTCTGCAAGCTATTGCCAGGGTGAACCGTCTACATGAAGGAAAGGATTTTGGATACATCATCGATTATTATGGAATTTTAGGAGAGTTAGATGAAGCGCTGACGACTTATAGTGAACTTGAAGATTTCGATCAGCAGGAGCTTGAAGGAACGCTTACAGACATTCATGCTGAGATCGAGAAATTATCGGAACGCCATTCACATGTATGGGATATTTTTAAAGGCATGGATAGAAGTTTGGACATTCAGAAGTATGAAGAGTTTCTTGATGATGAAGCCTTAAGAGATGAATTTTATGATCGGGTTTCTATCTTTTCACGCACCTTAAAATTGGCTTTATCCACGTTTGATTTTCTACAGGATACGGACCCGAAAAAGGTGAATGAATACAAAGAAGATGCTAAGTTCTTTATGAGTCTGAGGGCATCGATCAAAGCTCGGTATTCAGATGTGGTAGATTACCGTCAGTATGAAAAACAGGTGCAAAAACTTATCGATACTCATGTGACGTCTAGCGAGATCGTTAAGCTTACCGATCAGGTGAATATTTTCGATCGTGAGAAGTTTGAAGAAGAGCTTGCAAAAGTAGAGGGGGACGCCGCAAGAGCCGACCGAATCGCTTCCAGAACGCAGAAGACAATTAGTATGGTTATGGAGGAGGATCCGGCTCTCTATAAGAAGTTTTCAGAGATGTTGATTCAAACTATCAATGATTGGAAAGAACGGCGATTATCTGATGCTCAATACCTGAATAAGGTCAAAGAGATCATGGAAAAAGTCCGAAGTAGATCTGATAGTGAGGTACCAGAAGAGCTTGAAGGTAAAAAATTGGCTCATGCGGTATATGGGGTGGTGAATGAAGTGTTTAAGGTAGAAGAAGAATCTGTTAATTACAGTGCTCACTCAACTTCGATGGGGTTAAAAATTGACGAGATTATACAGAATCACTTAGTTGTTGACTGGCAACATAAAACAGATGTAAAAAATGCGATGAGACAGGACATTGATGATTATTTGTTTTCTTTCAGAAGCGGAGGTATAGAACTTAAGATTGAAGAAATTGATACCATAATTGAAAAATCCATTGAACTAGCAATACGGAATTATTCATGAAAAGCATTGCCTATGGTAATCAGCAAATTGAATTCGAACTCAATTTTTCCAGCAGAAAAACACTTGGTTTAACTGTGTACCCCGATCAAACAGTAGTCGTAAATGCTCCATTAGGAACAGAGTATGAAAACGTCGAAAAGAAAGTAAAAGCTAAGGCTCGATGGATTCTAAAACAGCTTCGTCAATTTGAAAAGTACCTGCCACATACAAAGATAAAAGAGTTTGTTTCAGGAGAAACACACCTGTATCTGGGAAGGCAATACTTACTTAAAGTAGTGAAAGAATCCAGAAATGCAGATCAGGTTAAGCTGAAAGGGAGATATTTACTTACTCGAGTAAAAAATAAAAATCGGGTAGAAGCTACGTTAAATGAGTGGTATCGTGCAAAAGCGTCCATTCATTTTCAGAATATTGTAGAAGATCTTCTTCCTGAGTTTGAGAATCATGATCTTAAGGTTAAAGAACTCAAGATTCGTGAAATGAAAAAAAGATGGGGCAGTTGTACTAAAGATGGAGTCATAACTTTGAATCTCCATCTTATCAAAGCACCGAAAAGATGTATTCAATATGTAATACTGCACGAACTTTGCCACCTGATTTATTACAAGCATGATGCTAACTTCTACCGATTACTAAATTCAATGATGCCAAACTGGAAACGTTGGAAAGAAAAGCTGGAGATTACTTTGGCATAAAATCAAAATCTAAAAAAGAGACAAGTCTCTCTATCAGAATACGACACTCTACTTGGATGAGTAGTGGGTTGAAGTTGTGCTTTTTTGGAGAAAGATTTTGGTATTTTTACTATAGTTTTTAATCAATAAATATTAGAGCCAGCATTTATACTAAAATGAGTTGCTTTTTATGGTTTACTAACTCAATTTTCTTAAAGTATTGAATCAATAAATAGCTAATACAAGGAAAATCTTTGCTAGGATTATATGCCAAGTAAAGCTCCTGAAATCCTAAACTAATAACTGCCTGAGCCAACTCCATAGGTGTAGCATTTGAATCTATGACTTCAATACTATGAGAGTAATTGAGTTCTTCATCGGCGGAAGTTTCATACCACTTAATAATTCTTGGATATTCAAGGTGAGCTAATCCAAGGTTGGTATCTTTATATAGTACATGAGCGAACTTCATTCATTAATATA